>LQAI01000088.1_pt1 | contig 33243 bp, 49 predicted proteins | sample 1535821 | NCBI WGS metagenome assembly LQAI01 (sample SAMN04331586, study PRJNA305678) | bioreactor metagenome | isolation source: bioreactor_5 inoculated with Wadden Sea sediment 1st replicate of a... | place: Germany:Bremen | reverse complement strand
GCTGGCTCTAACCTTTATCAGGCCCACGATTTCGACATGGATTACCGGATTTTTCAACCAAAGTCAATACAGCGTTAACCCTTATCAGGCCCGCGATTTAACCTCAACGGCTGGAAGGCGATGGGCGTTTGGTTAAAGCATTCCGGCGAACGACATATAACTTATAAGTAAGCCTTATAATTTATACTCAATTCCAAACCCCAAAGCATATGTGTAGTCCGGGGTTCGCTCATGGTCTCCAAGCGGATCAAAGGGAGTGTTTCTGTCATCCGTGTAAAAGCAACCCCCGAGACCGACAAATATTTTTGTTTTTGAAAATCCGGAATATTCCAACCCGATGCCTAACTGTACGTTGTCGGCCGTGGTCATTGCGTGTGTCAGCGTATACTCATCATTTGGAATTCCAACATAAGAATAATTGATACCGGTACTCAGCTCGAATGCATCTGACAATTTGTATGAAAGGCCCATCCCGATGTCATATGCATCATCCCACTTGTCCGTCACTGCCGTTCCGCCCATCATATCCACACCTTTTTGAAAATAATAATTAAAAACACCGTCAATCGTTATAGTATCGGACAATTGATATTTAACCCCTGCATTAAATACTGCCGGCAAATCTTCACTATATTCATCACCATCAACCATCACCCCTAAATTATCATCACCGCTCACAGAGGGCTTTGCATCAATATCCACTTCCATGTCATACCGAAATCCGAAATTTAATTTTTCACTAAACTTCCAATCAAGACCGAAACTGTGGCCTATGCCGCTCCCTTCAATCTCGTAGTCGACGATCGTATAACCGGCCCGTGTGCCTGTCGCAGCGATGATATAGTCGGCTTTCCCGTTTACATTTTCAAAATGAGTCACCCGGCGCAAACCATACCCAACAGCAATCGTGTCATTAAACCGGTATGCACCTCCCAGAGTGAATGCATATATCCCGCCTTCAAGGGATATATCCTGATTTTCAGCGGTTACTGCTGTCCCTGCCCCTGCAGAGTAGATCCGGGCGATGGCATCGAACGCCGGAAATCGATCAAGCTCACCGGATGCAATACCACCCGGCAAAGAAAAGGTAAAAAAGCCCGCCCATTTATCGTTTTTATAGGTTGCGGCGGCATACGGCGGGATTGATGTGGCCTTTAAGGTATATTCTTTTCCAGATGATCTGTTTTTGAGGGTGGTCTGTTCTTGAATATACAAACCTGACAAATGAAAATGCCAACCATCTTCCATCATTGCTGATCCGGCCAAATTGTGAAGGGGTGTATCTGCATCCTCAATCTCAGCATATCTGGCGCTGCCCTGCCCCCAGGCCTGGAAGCTTTGAGTGGAGCGATTTTTTATGCCGTTTGCGAAAACAGCGTTGAAGTGACTCAAAGCCAAAATTGAGATCGTCACAATAATTATTGCTGCAACTTTCATTAAAGTTCTCCTTTAAACTGATAATTTTTCAAGCAAATACCGGTGCTGTGGCCAAACGAGATTTCAAGAAAGCCTTGAAAATCAAAAAAACTCAACTTATTACGTGCTCAGCAGCCTTGTGGGATTCTCAATGGTCAGGTTTTGAATATCTTTGTCGGGAATACCTAATCTACTCAACGTCGGAATTACGTAATCGGTCAACCGGCAATACCCTTCGCCGCCATAATTCCGAAGCAAGATCTTAATGAAACAATCCGTTCCCAGAACAATCTGCCGGCTGTAACCGGCCTTGATCAGAGCAACCAGGCCGGCCATCTGCTGCCAATCTGTAGGACTGATCCAGCCAACCGCCTCCCCATCCCAGAAATGCCCGAATAAGTCGACGGCGATATTAAGCCCCTGGTCCAGCAGGTTTTTAGCATGGTCGATATTGAGTTTCCAGGATTCCGGTTCCAGGATCGCCTTGTCAGGATTGTTGTCAACGAAATATTTGCTGCAGTGCCCCATCACGATTCTGGAAAAATCACCGCCTTCATTTTTAATGGCATCGGCAATGATCTGTCCCTGGTTTTTCGACAGGAACATCCCCTGGTGAACCGTGACCATCATACCGGTTTCCAGTGAGACTCGGACCGCAGCTTTAATGGCATTGAGTTCCTGGGGCTGGTTGTCCACATCTGCAGCAACCTTGATATGGCCAGGATAAACATCGGTTCCTTCGATTCCGTTCTCTGCTTCGTCCAGCATGTATGCCGTCAATTCCTGTACATCCATCTCTTTGAACTTGTCGGGCCAGTTGTCGAAGGCATAAATACCGGTCGGTGCGATGATATGAACCCCGCTGTTTTTAGAAATCTGCCTAAGTCCGTTGACGTCGGAGCGAATTCCCGGTGTACTCATTTCAACAATGGCGTTGCCACCGGATTTCTTAAAAAAAGAGACCTCCTCGGACATGACCGCCACATCGTCCATTCTCAAGACATCCTTGGACAGGATAAAGGCATGTTTCAGCAACCCCACGTTTTTAAGACTTACTAACTCCTCTTCTCCCACGGGGGCATCCGGAGGGATGAAGGGCGCATACCGGTCTCTGGTGAACGCCGAGTTGCAGAGAACATGCTCATGCATTGAGGTGAACCCGAGATCCTCGGGTCTAATGGGTCCGCATACGGTCATGATTTTTTTACTCATCTTGCCTCCTTTTCCCAATCACTTCCCTTTTCAGGGAATATGTTTTCATTTTCAGAAAAAGTTCTCTCTTTCATAAAAGCTCCTGTTTGGGATTTATAAAACTTAAGTTTCTACAATAAATATCGCTTTCCATGATCGTGTTAAGAACTTATTAGCACTTATTATACCAATACATAAAAATCTTTAAATACAGATAGTTAGGACTATACAATAATTTTTAGAGTATTTTTTGTTGAATACCGTAATAAAATTATGGTATTCAACGAATAGGCTGTTTTTCGTGTTATTCCGTAAAAATATGCGGCGACATAGATATTTATCTGTAAAACAAATGAATGATCCATCAAGCGATAAAGGAGTCTGTGGTGGGGAAAATTTCCGATGATCAATTCTATCAAAAAGCGATCGACAGTATTTGCGGAAGCCTCGATATGGATAAAGCGCTCCACCGTTGCCTTCTTTTTCTCCGCAACTATATGCCGGCGGATCAGGTGAGTCTTCACTACCATGATGTGGCGTTGGGAACCATTGAGGATTTTGCCATTGCCAGCTTGGACGAGGCCAGGTTACTGAACAGAACGACTGTTATGCCAAAGGCGTTCAGGCAACTTTTCTCGGACCTGCTGGAATGGGTAAATGCGATGAAAGATGGCTTTATGTTTGCCATTCGGTTTGATGATACCAGGGCTGGGATTTTCGGGGTTGATATCAGTTCCTTTAGTCAGGGAATTGCCGATAAAGAAGATTCGGGTGCGATTATCGATCTGATTATAGACGGTGAGGTGTTGGGGTTTTACTGGTACTCAATAAATCCGGCAAAAAAATCACCGACGAACATCTCAGCATTTTGAGCACATTGAGTGAACTATTTGCCAGCACTTTCAGCAACGATTTACGATACCGGGAGAGGTCCAGGGAAAAAATCCGACCAAACCGATTAGAAAGTCCGGCAATTGATATGGATTTTGAGGCAATTGGCATCATTGGCGCTGATAGCGGATTAAAGCAAACCATGGAAAAAGCAGCAATGGTGGCACCGTTATCATCAACTGTACTGCTGTCGGGGGAAACGGGTACCGGCAAGGAGATAATCGCTAATGCGATCATGGCCATGTCCAAAAGGGGGAAAGCCCCATTTGTCAAAGTCAACTGTGCCGCAGTCCCTCATTCGTTGATGGAAGCAGCGCTTTTTGGCCATGAAAAGGGCGCATTTACCGGTGCGATAGCCATGAAAAAGGGGTTTTTCGAACGCGCCCAGGGGGGGACGATCTTTTTGGATGAAATCGGAGAACTAACGCCTAATACACAGACCCGGTTACTCAGGGTGCTGCAGGAAAAAGAGATTGAACGGGTGGGCGGGAGCAGCACTATTCCGCTGGACATCAGAGTTATTGCTGCAACACACCGTAACCTTGAACGTATGGTAAAGGCCGGAAGGTTTCGACAGGACCTGTTTTTCCGTATTAATGTGTTCCCGATTGATATCCCTCCATTGCGGCACAGAAAAAACGACATCATTCTTCTTGTCAAGCATTTCATCAATAAGAAATCCATTGAAATGAAACTCGAATCCATTCCTGGGCTTGTTCCGGGCACTGTTGAACCACTGATGGAGTATGACTGGCCCGGTAATGTCCGCGAATTGGAGAACCTGATCGAACGGTCACTGATCCTGACCCGGGGAGAACCATTATCATTTAAAGAATTAGAGATAAACAATGCCATCCAAAAGCAGGGTCAAAATACCCATCATCGTGAAGATTTAGACGTGTATGATCTATCCGAGGTGATCGCTATCCATATTAGAAAAGTACTAAAAAAATGCAATGGACGAATATCGGGCGAACACGGTGCCGCCCGCATGCTCAATATCAATCCGTCAACGTTACGTACCCGGATGACAAAGCTGGGCATCCCCTTCGGTAAAAAATTCGAATAAATTAAAGGTATGAAGGCCGAAATTTGAATATCAAGCCAAGGTTAACCACTGATCATTTGTTTAAAAATTTTAGACTATGCCAGTCAAAAAACAACAAAGATATATTTGCATAATCTGTCCTGAACGAAATTTGACTTGACAGTAGCCACAATTCCCTGAGCTGATTTTTCGTTTTTCCCCTCTGCCGTATAGTCGACGGTAGCATGGGAAGTCGGATCTGCCAAGGACAAGCCCTGCGGGTGCTCACTTTGTTCGCATCCTTGACAGATCCAGCACCCCATGTTATGCAAAAGTTTAGAGTTCCTGACATCAAGCAACAAGATGCCCGATTTTGTTGCTTGATGTTTTCTAGGATATTACGCAACATAATTTGGAGAAAATATGCTGCAATACGTCACACCCCATGTCCCCATAGCAGCCGGCCCAATCAATGAGAAATCTGTCATGGATAAAAAAAACGGGGGCATTTGTTTCTGTTCCTCAAGTGGGCCGGTCTGTACCTGTGAAACAGATGACAAACCGGCGCTAATGCTGACCCAGGAAATGCTTATCTCTCAACTTCCGGGACAATGAAAATATCATTCGAATTTTTTAATGCGGTTATGATTACAGCCCTGCAATGTTTCGGTTTGTTAGAAAATTGAGGAAGAGTGATCTTCTCTCTTTCAAAAATATCACCGCCGGATCGATCAAATTCATGATATCATGCTGCAGTTGCGGGTCTTGCCATTCAGCAAAAAAACTGAATCCGGCCAGAAACGTATCAAGGGTCTTCTGAAACCAGGCCTGATTTACTGCCTGTTAGGATCGTCCGGTGTCGGTAAGGCCACGCTGCCGAACCACCTCACCAGTGAATCCCTACTCTTTAAAACAGTAATGATGTACAGGGAAAAGCAGAAAACAGGTGGACAATGACAAATAGCAGGCGATTCCGGCGCAACGTTGAAATTGCAGCGGAACCGGTGGAACTACACAAGATACTGAAGTTTGAAAACCTGGCGGCCAGCGGCGGGGAGGCCAAGTTCCGGATCCAGGACGGCCAGGTGAAGGTGAACGGGCAGACTGAGACCCGGAAACGAAGAAAAATCCGGCACGGGGATGTGATTGAAACCCCGGAGGCGGTACTCACAATTGTCAAAGTAGACCATTTAAACCCAGATCATTAGAATATGGAGAGTGATCAGATATGTTTTTAGTGACCGCAAAACAGATGCAGGAGATGGACCGGTATACCATCGAAGAATACGGCATTCCCGGGCGGGTGCTCATGGAGAATGCCGGACGGGGAGCTGTGGATTTTCTCATGGAACAGTTTCAGCCCACCCAAACCACCCGGGTGGCAGTGGTGGCGGGCCGGGGCAACAACGGCGGAGACGGCTGGGTCATGGCCCGGTATCTGATGGAAAAACAGATCCCGGTGACCGTATATCTGCTGTCCGAGCGGAACCGGGTCACCGGGGATGCCCGGGCCAATATGGAATTGGTGGAAACCCTGCTTCACCATTATCCAGACTGCACGATACAACAGATCACCGATGCCAAAGGCCTAGACAAGGCCAGAACCGGCCTGGTCCATCATGACCTGTTTGTGGACGCCGCATTCGGCACCGGACTGAATTCCGATGTCCGGGGGTTTTTCAAAGAGGTGATCACCTGCATCAACCAGACCGGAAAACCGGTGTTTGCCGTGGATATCCCGTCCGGTTTGAATGCGGATACCGGGGCGGTGTGCGGGGTATGTATCAAGGCCTGTGCCACGGCCACGTTCGCATTTGCAAAAATCGGCCATATCCTGTATCCGGGCAATGAATACACGGGCCGGCTCCGGGTAGTGGATATCGGTATTCCTGATTTCACCGCCCAAAACCAGGGCATTAGGTTCAAGGTCCTGGAAAAAACCGCCATACGGAAACTGTTGACTCCCCGGCCTTTCAACAGCCACAAAGGGACTTTCGGCCATCTGCTGATTTTGTCCGGATCACCGGGAAAAACCGGTGCCGCAGCCCTGTGCGCCAATGCAGCCAAACGGATCGGCACCGGCCTGGTGACCCTGGGGGTGCCGGAACAGATCAATCCTGTGGTGGAGCCCATGGTGGTGGAGCCCATGACCGTACCGCTGCCCCAAACGACATCCGGAACCCTGTCCGCAGGCGGTCTGGACGATATCCTGGCCCTGGCCGAGACCCGGCAGGCGCTGGCACTGGGGCCGGGCCTGGGCACGGATCCGGACACCCGAAAACTGGTCACCGCTCTGGTGAAGCAGTGCCCCGTTCCCCTGATCTTGGACGCGGATGCCGTCAACTGCATGGCTGAAAATCCGGACGGTCTCCTGTCCCGGACATCCCCGGCGGTGTTGACGCCCCATCCCGGAGAGATGGCCCGGCTGGCCGGCATTTCCACATCCGAGGTCCAGGCGGACCGGACCGGCACAGCTCGGCGGTTTGCGCGGAAATTCAATGTGATCCTGGTGCTCAAAGGAGCCCAAACCCTGATCGCCCAGCCGGACGGCCGCCTCTTTCTGTGTCTGGCCGGGAACCCGGGCATGGCCACAGGCGGCATGGGGGATGTGCTCACCGGCATGATCGCAGGCCTGGCCGCCCAGGGCATGACCCTTGAAAATGCGGCCATGGCCGGCGTGTTCATCCACGGCATGTGCGGGGATCTCCTGGCGGACAGAGTCGGCGGTTTCGGATTTCTGGCCAGCGACATGATTCAGGCCGTTCCGGAAGTGATTCACAGGCACCTGATATGACACACCGAATCATCACCCACACTGACCAGGAGACCCGGGACCTGGGATTCCGCCTGGGACGAGCCGTGACCGGGCCTTTTTCCATTGCCCTGACCGGAGATCTGGGATGCGGCAAGACCACGCTTGTCAAAGGCCTGGCCCGGGGCCTGGGGGTGGACCGGCGATATCCCGTCACCAGCCCGAGCTTCACCCTGATCAACGAGTATCCGGCGGCCGGTCGGCTTCGGCTGTGTCATCTGGATCTGTACCGGCTGGCATCGGTGGAAGAACTGGCCCATATCGGGTTTGACGATATAGCCGGCACCGATGCCGTCATTGTGGTAGAATGGCCGGCCCTGCTCAAGGAAGACCGATTTGCCTTTAACCTGGAGCTGATGTTTGAATTTAATCCGGCGTATCACCGGGTCATCACTTTTTTTGCCTATGGACAGACCGGCACAAACATGCTAAGCACCATATTTTCATAAATTGAACAACCCATTTTCAGGAGTTTTTCAATGGCACTCAGAGTACAAAAATACGGAGGCACCTCCGTGGCGGATATTCAGCGGATATCCCGGGTGGCAGACCGGGTGATCAAGACCCATGAGGCCGGAGACCAAATGGTGGTGGTGCTCTCGGCCATGGCCGGCGTGACAGACAATCTGATTTCTCTGGCCGGTCAGGCATCGGACAAGCCGGATAAAAGGGAACTGGACGTGCTACTGGCCACCGGTGAACAGACCACCGCCGCATTAATGGCCATGATCCTCAAATCCAGGGGATACAAAGCCAAGTCGTTTCTGGGATTCCAGGCCGGCATTCACACGGACCAAACCCCTGGCAAGGCCCGGATTCTGGATATCGACGCCCAGAAAGTCAAACAGGCCCTGGATCAGGGACATATCTGCGTGGTGGCCGGATTCCAGGGGGCGGATGACAACGGCGACATCACCACCCTGGGACGGGGCGGATCCGACACCTCCGCCGTGGCCATTGCCGCATCTTTAAAAGCGGATGTATGTGAAATCTTTACAGACGTGGACGGGGTGTATACCACCGATCCCCGGATCTGCGCCCGGGCAAAGAAGATCGACCGGATTTCCTATGAAGAAATGTTGGAAATGGCGGTTCTGGGCGCCAAGGTGCTCCAGATAAGGTCCGTGGACTTTGCCAAGAAATACAATATTCCTTTGCACGTCAGATCATCTTTCAATGAGGAGGAAGGAACCATGGTCGTCAATGAAAGCGCGGATATGGAAAGCGCAGTGGTATCAGGCATCACCTGTGACATGAACGAAACCCGGATCACGCTGAAACGGGTTCCGGACCAGCCCGGTATTTCCGCAAAATTTCGGCCCCTGGCCGATGCGGAGATCATGGTGGACATGATCATCCAGAACACCCGCACCGGCGGAGAAACCGACCTGACTTTCACGGTGACCAAGGATGATTTTGACCGGTCCCTGGAGATTTCAGAGGCCGTGGCCAAAGAAGTGGGGGCCGAAGAAGTGCTCACGGCCAAGGACATCGCCAAGGTGTCGGTGATCGGGCTGGGCATGAAAAGCCATTCCGGTGTGGCCGCCACCATGTTCAAAGCCCTGGCCGAGGAAACATCAATATCCGGCTGATCTCCACATCGGAAATCCGGATTCCTGCGTCATTCTGGCCAAATACGCGGAGCTGGCCGTCCGGGCCCTGCACACCGCCTTCGGACTGGACAAAGAAGACTAGACCGGCGATTCGCTTTTCAAGGCTGAATCGATTTCATCGATCACTTTCCGAGCCGCCTCAGCCGGGTCATCCGCATCCCGGATGGGACGGCCGATCACCAGCAGGTCACTGCCTTGAACAATGGCCTGTGCCGGGGTGGTGATCCGTTTCTGGTCATCCCCCGGGGTCAGGCTCCAGTCCGGCCGGATCCCGGGCGTAACCGCCAGAAAATCCTGTCCGAACCGGGCTTTGATGCCTGCCGCCTCCTGTCCGGAGCACACCACGCCGGCACATCCGGCATCCTTTGCCATCTTTGCCCGGAGCATCACCAGTTCCGCAGGATCCGCTGAAAATCTGTCTGAAAATCCGCCTTTGGCAAGCGTTTCCCCGTCATTGTCCGTCAAAAGCGTCACCCCCAGCACCCCCACCTGTCTTTGTCCACCTTGAACCGCCATCTCCAGCATTCTTTTCGATGAACAGGCGTGCACCGTGACCAAGTCCACCCCCAGGTCCGCCACCCGGGACATGGCCCTGAACACCGTAGCACTGATGTCATGCAGCTTGAGATCCAGAAAAATCCCTGCCCCGCTCAGATCCCGGACCATTTTCACCACCGCCGGCCCCTGAAGAATGAACAGCTCCAGTCCCACCTTGAACATTCCCACATGCGCCCCCAATTGCCTGACTAAAGACTGGGCTTCCGCCATTGACGGCACATCCAGCGGAAACACGATATAATCCCTGCCTGCCTTTTCCATATTTATCCCTCTCCCTACCGGTCATGCCCTGTCCTATTTACTTTCCAGACCAATAACCTCAAATATTAGGCGGAAACGACATCCCCTGTCAAGCTCCTCCCCTGCCAGCGGCACCCTCCCACCGGCCGTCTATTGCTCAGCGGAGCCCCCGGCGGGGTGTATTGCTGACGGGCTGCCGGGGCCATCCCGGGGATTCCAGGCCGGCGGTAAGACACCCTGCCGGGGGGCAGTACCCCACCCGGAACGCTTTCCTCCTGCCATCCCCGTTTACACGGATTCGCCTCCGTGCGCCTTTAATGTCACCCAACTTAGCCTTACGGCTCTGAATTTCTGAAACGAACGGATTGAAAAATAAAATTAATTTACCGTGGAGTTTTAAGCGAAACGGTTCATTTTCCCGCCACAACATGCTACATATAATTCTATAAGTGACTCACCTGATTCACCGTCCGGTTTGGTGCCGGATAGCGGCCCGGAGAGTGCGTTTTTTTGAAAAATAGGAGAACCATGGAACCCCGAAAATATACGCTGACCATGCTGGTAGAAAACGAACCCGGAGTCACGGCCCGCATCACGGGCCTGTTCGCCGGAAGAGGCTACAATATCGAAACCATCTGCGGCGCCCCCACCGCCAACCCGAAAATGTCCCGCATCACCATCACCACCTGGGCCAGCCCCCAGCTGCTGGCCCAGTGCATGAAACAGATCCAGCGGCTGGTCAATGTGATCAAGCTGCGGGACATGACCGGAGAAGAAGCGGTCAAGCGGGAAATGGCCCTGGTCTGCGTCAAGGCGCCTCCGGCAGACCGGAAACAGGTCGAACAGATCATCTCCGATTTTCAGGGCCGGCTCCTGGACAAAGGACAGGCCCATCTCATCTTCGAGGTAACCGGTGATGAAATGACCGTGGATGTGATGCTGGAACAGCTGGCCCCATTCGGAATCAAAAACTGGCCCGGTCCGGGGTCCTGGCCCTGTACCGGGAACCCTGATTCATCACGCAAATATCCATGTTTTCCATTTAACTGTTGAAATATGGGAATCATCAGTGGTATTACATCCGAAATCATGAAATATTACAAACAGATACCCAGGAACCGTCATGCCTCCTGCTGACACACATCAACGGCTCAGACACCTTCCAGGGGTGGACCACCTGCTGGACGGCACCCGTGAGGACGACCGGTTTGCAGCCGTTCCCAGACAAGTGATCACCCGGGCCGCCCGGACCGTGCTGGACCATCTGCGGCAACAGATTCTGGACGGCCGGACCCCTGATTTTGACGACGCAGCGATTCTGTCGGACATGGCATACCACTGCCGGGAGATCCTGGCACTCAACCTGGTGCCTCTGATCAATGCCACCGGCGTGGTGCTCCATACCAATCTGGGACGGGCCCTGCTGTGCAAAGACGCCCTGGAAAACATCCGGACCATTGCCGGGGCCTATTCCAACCTGGAACTGAACATTTCCACCGGCAAACGGGGACTGCGCTACACGGCTGTGGAATCCCTGATCTGTGAACTGACCGGGGCCGAGGCGGCCATGGCCGTAAACAACAATGCCGGGGCCGTGCTCCTGGCGTTGAACACCCTGGCACAAGGCACCGACGTGGTGGTGTCCAGGGGCGAGCTGGTGGAAATCGGCGGATCCTTCCGGGTGCCGGACGTGATGACCAAAAGCGGGTGCCGGCCTCAAGGAAGTGGGCACCACCAACCGGACCCATCTGAAAGACTATGCCGGGGCTGTCACAGAATCCACCGGCATGCTGCTCAAAGTGCATGCCTCCAACTACCGCATCCAGGGATTCACCGCCAGTGTCGGGCTCAAGGATCTGGTGACCCTGGGCAAATCCCACGGGATTCCGGTGATGGAAGATCTGGGATCCGGGACTCTGGTGGATTTCTCAGCCTACGGCCTTCCATCGGAACCGCCGGTGGCCCGGTCCGTGGCTGCCGGTGCGGACATCGTGACCTTCAGCGGGGACAAACTGCTGGGCGGCCCCCAGGCCGGCATCATTGTCGGAACCAAACGGGCGGTGGATTCGATCAGGGCCAATCCGTTGACCCGGGCGATTCGCATCGACAAACTGACCCTGGCGGCCCTGGAAGCCACGTTGCGCCTGTACCGGGATGAGCCGACCGCTGTCAGGGAATTCCGACTCTGCGGATGCTGACCATGGACTACGACCACATCTGCCGGAAGGCGGATGCGCTGTACACGCAGGTGAAAAACGTCTGCGGCCCCAACGACAAGGTGGCCTGTGCAGACATGAACTCCCGTCCCGGCGGCGGATCCTTCCCAGACCTGGAACTGCCCACCCGGTGCGTCACCCTGATACCTGCAAATCTGTCCGTGGCCACGCTGGAGCGCCGCATGCGCCTGTCTTCTCCGGCCATTATCGCCAGAATCGAAAACAACCGGTACATCATGGATCCCCGGACCCTTCTGCCCGGGCATGAACCGCTTATCGCCTCAACCCTTCATACCATACTGAGACCATCATGACACCCAGATTCGCCTCCAGGGAATTTCATTTTCTCAAACCGGAATCCGAAGCCTCTCCGCCCATCCAGGCCCCGGATACCTATTTTTCAGATCTGGTGCACCAAAAAACCGCAGCGTTCACCGGATTTGAACAGCGCCTATTATCGACGGACATCCCCAATAACAAGTTTGTCTGTGCCGTGATTCAGGTGGCGGAAACCGCATCTGAAAACACACGGGAAACCGCCAGAGAAATTTTCGAATCCTGGCTCCGCTCCATGTCGGACAACCGGAGAGGCATCTGGGAATCCCTGGATGACCGGACATTCGTCCTGGTCTTTTGGGATTACAAGACCCAAAAAAAGCCATGGATCTCCTGGAATCCCTGAAAACCAACATCACCCAGGCCCTGAAACCGATCTGCTGGCAGGCCTGTGCTGGTTCCCGTTTCAGGACTGTTCCCGGTCCGAGGTGTTTGCCAATGCCCTGAAAGCCATTGATCATGCTGCGTTTTTCGGATTCGGCCACACTCAGCATTTTGACGGGATTTCCCTGAACATCAGCGGGGACCGGCTGTACCAGCTGGAACAGTATGAAGCCGCCATTCGGGAATATGAAAAAGGCCTGGTCCTGGCTCCCAAGGACATCAATCTCATGAACAGCTTAGGCGTCTGCTACGGGGTCACCGGAGACGTGGAAAAGGCAAAGGCCTGCTTTGAATCGGCCCTGAAAATCAGCCCCAAGGAGATTATGGTGCTCTACAACCTGGGATTGACCAGCCAGGTACTGGAAGACACGGACAAGGCTGTGCTTTACCTGCGCAAGGCCCACGGCATTGACGGCCGCATATTCGAGGTGGAACTGCTGCTGGGGCATCTGCTGTTCCAAAAAAGAAACCGGACGCGGCCCTGCCCCACCTGGAAACCGCGGCCCGGGAAAACCCCAGATCCAGCATGGCGTTCCGGATCATGGGGGAAATATTTCTCGAACAGGATGCCCCGGACCAGGCGGGAACCGCTTTCAATTCAGCGGTCAAACTCAACCCCCTGGACCCTGCCGCTCTGTCCGGTTATGCATTGGCCATGACCATGAAACACCGCAATTTGAAAATCGCGTTGACCTTTGCTGAAAAAAGCGTAGCCCTGGCGCCGGAAAACAAGGTGTTTCAGGAACGGATGAAGCTTGTGCAGCGGGCCCTGGATGGAAATGACGTTGATGCCCCGTCCCAGAAACTGGCCTGAGAAAGGGAAAACAAACCCATGACAAAAAAAAAGACCTTTCTTCTCTGATTCAAACCGCTGTCGAAGACAGTATTCAAGTAAAACAGTCCTTTTTTGACACGCACGGGACTGCGGTGGAATCCTGTGCCCGGAAAATGGCGGACACCCTGGCATCGGGCGGCAAAATCCTGCTGTTCGGCAACGGCGGCAGCGCAGCCGACTGTCAGCACATTGCCGCTGAATTCGTCAACCGGTTTGCGATGGAACGGCCTCCCCTGGCCGCCATCGCCCTGACCTGCGACACATCAGTTCTCACCAGCATCGGCAACGACTATTCCTTTGACGAAATCTTTTCCAAGCAGATTCAGGCCCTGGGCCGGCCCGGGGATCTGTGCATTGCCATCTCCACTTCGGGCCACTCTCCCAATGTGATCCGGGCCGCTGAACAGGCAAAACAAGCAGACTTATTCCTGGTGGGATTTTCCGGCGCCGGCGGGAAGCTCAGGGAACTCAGCGATATTGCTTTTGTGTCCACTCCCCGGTGACGGCCCGAATCCAGGAAACCCATATTCTACTGGCCCATATCCTGTGTGACCTCACCGAAAGGATCCTGTTCGCATGACACGGCAAGACACGCATCTGGATTGTTCAGGGTTGAAAACCTATTCCATTTTTGACCGCAACAGCCTGGTGTCTCACAAGGAATTTGCCCGGCCCTGGGAACGGGGCAAAGACTTCAGTTCCTTTCTGGACACCCTGCCGTCCATCCTGGCCGGCAACGACATCCGAACCGTGATCCAAGCGGTGGCAACGGCAGCACAAAACCGGTGTCCTGTGTGTTTCGCCATGGGCGGGCATGTGATCAAAACCGGTATGGCCCCTGTCATAATCGATCTCATGGAAAAACAGGTCATCACCTTGGTGGCCATGAACGGGGCCGGCATCATCCATGATCTGGAAGTGGCCCTGGCAGGGAAGACCTCCGAAGACGTGGCCGGCAGCCTGGAAAACGGCCGTTTCGGCATGGCCCGGGAAACTGCGGACTGCCTCAACCAGGCCATCGGCCAGGCGGAAAAAGATGGTACCGGCCTGGGCCGGGCCGTGGGGCAGTTCATTCTGGATCAGAACCTGCCGTATCAACACCTGAGCTTTTTGGCTGCCGGGACCCGGCTCGGTCTCCCGGTTACCGTGCATGTGGCCTTGGGAACCGATATCCTGCACATGCATCCGCAATTTGACGCGGCTGCATGCGGCCGGGCATCCATGCACGATTTTCACACCCTTGCCGCACAGGTCGCCCGCCTGCAAAACGGGGTGTTCATTAATGCGGGATCTGCGGTGATCCTGCCGGAAGTGTTTCTCAAAGCACTGACCCTGGCCCGGAACCTTGGCCATCCGGTGGACCGCATCACCACCGTGAACCTGGATTTCATCCGCCATTACCGCCCCATGACCAACGTGGTCAACCGGCCCACCCAGGGAAAAGGGCGGGGGATCAGCCTGGTGGGACACCATGAACTGCTGATCCCCTGATTGCCGCAGGGGTCATCGAGTCTCTGGCATCTGAAATCCCCGGCATCTAATGGTTTTATTCCCTCTTCCCTTGAAAAACCGGTGATAACGCCTTATATTGTGTTTTTAAAATAACGATTATCAATGAGGTGTATCCATGCCGATATATGAATATCAATGCAATGCCTGCCGGAAAGAATTTGAAGCCCTGGTGCTGGGCAAAGACTCGCCCGCCTGCCCGGCGTGCTGCAGCCATGACCTGTCCCGGCTGATGTCCAAATGCGGATTTGTGTCAAAATCCACCGGCCCCGGCGGAGAATCCCAAGTGACCACGTCATCCTCATCTTCTGCCTGCGGCAGCTGTACCGCCGGCAGCTGCGCCAGCTGCGGCATGGGATGACCCATGCCTGAAACAATCCGAATCGGCACCCGGGGCAGCCAGCTGGCCCTGTGGCAGGCCCGTCATGTCAAAAACCTGATTTCAGAAGCATTTCCTGACATTCACGTATCCATCACCGTGATCAAGACCACGGGAGACCGGATCACGGACCGGCCCCTGGCCCAGGTGGGCGGCAAAGGCCTGTTTGTCAAGGAAATCGAAACCGCCCTGATCAACCAGGACGTCGACCTGGCGGTCCACAGCATGAAGGACATGCCCGGCGAACTACCTTCGGGACTGACCATCGGAGCGGTCCCTGCCGGGAAAATCCGTTTGACGTCCTGATCTCCCGAAAGGGCAGATGCTGACCGACTATCCGCTGGGAACCGTCGTGGGCACGTCCAGCCTGCGCCGGGCCTCCCAACTCAAATTTCTTCGGCCCGACCTGGAGATCCGTTCCATCCGGGGAAATCTGGATACCCGGATACGCAAGCTGATGGCCGGGGACTTTGATGCCATCGTGCTGGCGGCTGCCGGTCTGATGCGCCTGGGCCAGGCAGACCGGATTACTGAATTTTTAGATGAGACCCTCATGATTCCGGCTGTGGGACAGGGAGCCCTGTGCATTGAAACCCGGCTGAATGATGCGAAAACCGCCCGGATCATGCAGAAACTGGACCATGCGCCCACCCGGACATGTGTTCAGGGAGAACGCGCTTTTTTGAAACAGATTGAGGGGTCCTGCCATATCCCGGTGGCGTGTTATGGACAAATGGTTGCGGATCAGGTTCAGCTTACGGCAGTGGTGTCCTCGGAAGACGGCCGGGAACGGATACTGGAACAAATTAATTCCCCTGTCATCGATGTTGTCGCCCGGGGACGGGAACTGGCACAGACCATGCTGGAAAAAGGCGGCAGACAGATTCTGGAGGCCATAGAAATCCATGACAAACCATCCCGGTAAGATTCAAGCCGGTAAAGTATATTTGATCGGAGCCGGTCCCGGAGATCCGGGCCTTCTCACACTCAAGGCAAAATCCTGTATCGAGCAGGCGGATGTAGTGGTGTACGACTACCTGGCATCCCCTTCGTTTCTGGCCTACGCCCGTAAAGATGCCCACTGCATCTACGTGGGGAAAAAGGGCGGGGACCATACCCTGACCCAGGAAAAAATCAATCTTCTGCTGGTGGAAAAAGCAAAACAGGGCCTAAACGTGGCACGGCTGAAGGGAGGAGACCCTTTTGTTTTCGGCCGGGGGGCGGAAGAAGCCCAGGAGCTGCTGGCGGCCGGCGTTGCCTATGAAGTCATCCCGGGAGTGACCTCTGCCATTTCCGCACCCGCCTATGCCGGAATTCCGGTTACCCACAGAGACCACACCTCGTTTGTCTCATTTATCACCGGCCATGAAGACCCCACCCGGGAAAATTCCCGGATGCAGTGGGACCTGTTTGCAAAATCCGATGCCACCCTGGTGTTTCTCATGGGGGTGAAGAACCTGACAAACATCGTCACCCAGTTGATGGATCACGGAAAACCCGCGGATACCCCCATCGCACTGGTCCGGTGGGGCACCACCCCGAAGCAGCAGACCGTCACCGGGACTCTGGAAACCATTTTGGACATTGTTCAGAAGGCCCGATTGAAATCTCCGGCCATTATCGTGGTCGGATCTGTGGTCACCCTGCGGGAGGAACTGGCCTGGTTTGACAAAACCCCTTTGTTCGGGAAAAACATCGTCATCACCCGGGCCCGGGCCCAGGCATCGGGTCTGCTGGCCGACCTGACCCGGCTGGGGGCACACTGCATTGAAATTCCCACCATCCGGATCGAGGCGCCTGCCGACAATACCCCGGTCATTGATGCGATCCACCGAATCAGGCAATATGACTGGCTGGTATTCACTTCGGTCAACGGGGTAAAATTCTTTTTTGACACCCTGTTTGGCCTGGGCAAAGATGTCCGGATCCTGGGACATCTGAAATTCGCCTGCATTGGTCCTGTGACCAAGCAGCGGCTGGGGGAATACGGGATTGTCAGCGATATCCTTCCGGATACATTCCGGGCCGAATCCGTGGTCAAGGCATTCTCGCCGGCAGATATCCAGGGAAAGTCGGTGCTTCTGCCCCGGGCCAGAAAAGCGAGAACCATTCTTCCTGAAGAACTTGCCCGGATGGGCGCACAAGTGGATGAGGTCCCTGTCTATGAGACTGTCCTGGAAGAGGAGGCCGGTGCTGAACTCATCAGTTTGCTGGAAAAGGATCAGATCGATGCCGTGACCTTTACCAGTTCCTCCACGGTGTCCAACTTCATGACCCTTCTGCCTTCAGACAAGACGTCCCGGTTACTGGAAAACGTCACCATCGCCAGTATCGGCCCCATTACGTCGGATACGGCCCGCTCATTCGGTCTTGAACCGGCGGTCGAAGCGGATCCCTTCACGATTGACGGGCTGGTGGACGCGCTGCTGACGCACTATGCCAAGGGAGATCTGTCATGAATGCAGGAAAACGCTCTATCAATTATCTGCGGATTTCAGTCACGGACCGGTGCAATTTCAGATGCCGGTACTGTGTCCCGGCCGCGCCGTTCTCCGTGATTCCCCACGAACAGATCGCCCGGTACGAAGAAATTCTGAAAATCACCCGCCTGGCCTGTGACATGGGGATCACCAAAGTGCGGATTACCGGCGGAGAACCGTTTGTAAGGAAAAACATCCTCTCTTTTCTCGAAAGACTGTGTGCGATTGAAGCCCTGAAAGATATTTCCATCACCACCAATGGATCGCTTTTGACCCGGGAGAAAATCCGGGCAATCATGGACATGGGCATTCACCGGCTAAATTTCAGCCTGGACACTCTGGATCCGGCTCGTTTCAAAGCCATTACCCGCCGGGACCGGTTCGACCAGGTATGGGAATCCATCATGACCGCCCATCAACTGGGTATGTCACCCATCAAAATCAATACCGTGGTAATGCGGGACATCAATGAGGATGAAGTGGAGGCCATTGCCGGTCTAACCCGTGATTTCCCCTTTCATGTCCGGTTTATCGAGTACATGCCCATGGGAGAATCCCATCTGGAAAAACAACAGCAGGTGTTGACGGCAGAGATCCGGGAGCGGATCGAATCAAAACTGGGGCCGTTGAATGAGATTCCGCACCATGCCAATGACGGGCCATCCAAAAATTACCAGCTGTCCGGGGCATCCGGTGTGATCGGGTTCATTACTCCCATCTCTTCTCATTTCTGCAGCGAATGCAACCGACTGAGGCTGACATCCCGTGGATATCTGAGGCCCTGTCTACTCAATGACTATGAAACAGATATCCTGACACCGTTGAGAAAGGGTGCGGATGATGCCCGATTAAAAGAGATCATTCAAACCTCTCTCAAACACAAGCCGTTGTTTCATTCCTTAGGCAAACCCAGTAACAAAGATATCCCCGTCAGCCATATGACCTCCATCGGAGGATAAAAAAATCTTGGAAACTTTGAAAAAAGAACTCCCCTGAAAATCACATTTTCAGGGGAGTTTTAAATAGGCCCGGCCGGTGTCCGGCCGGAAATCCAATGGAGGCGTTTCAGACTAGTCCATAATCAATTCAATCTGTACCATGGGCGCTACATCTCCTTTACGGGGACCCAGCTTGGTAATTCTGGTATAACCGCCCTGCCGAGAGGCAAATTTTCCGACATTTCATCGAAAAGTCTGTGAACAACATCTTTTTCCCGGATTACTGCCAGGGCCTGACGTCTGGCATGAAGATCACCCCGTTTGGCCAGTGTGACCATATTATCGGCAATGATCCGCAACCCCTTGGCTTTGGCTTCGGTGGTTTTGATGCTGCTGTGCTTGAACAGGGACGTCACCATGTTTCTAAACATCGCCTTCCGATGACTTGAGGTTCTGTTCAGTTTTAAAACGGATTTTCTATGTTTCATGGCGATTATTCTCCTTGCTGATTATTCTCTTCTTCCGGTGGGGGTTCGAATCCTTCAAGGTCCATCCCCAGGGAAAGATCCATGGAAGCCAGAACTTCTTTGATTTCATTCAATGATTTTCGACCGAAGTTCTTGGTTTTGAGCATTTCATTATCGGTTTTCTGAACCAGTTGGTAAATGGTATGAATTTTGGCATTTTTAAGGCAGTTGGAACTTCGGACAGATAATTCGAGCTCATCCACGGAACGATAAATGTTTTCATTAAACTTGCTGTCGTTCTCTTCCCCTCTGTCTTCGGAAAAATCCGGTTCCTTTTCCTCGTCGAAATTGATGAAGGAATTCATCTGTTCCTTGAGAATTTTGGCGGCATAGGCCACGGCATTTTCCGGCAGCACGCTTCCGTCGGTCCAGACTTCCAGCGTCAGTTTATCATAATCCGTCTTTTGTCCGATACGGGAGGTACCAACCACATATTTTACGCGTTTGATGGGAGAAAACACTGCGTCGATGGGAATGGTGCCGATGGGCGCATCTTCATCCTTGTTGGCGGATGCCAGCGCATATCCTTTTCCGGTTTTGACCACCATGGTCATATTCAGCACCCCGTTCTTGGAAAGGGTGGCGATATGCTGTTCCGGATTCAATATTTCAACTTTACCGTCCGGACTGACGACATCCGCACCCGTCACTTTGGTTTCTCCCTTGGCGCTGAGTGTCAGGATTCTGTCTTCCACATCGTATGCCTTAAGTTTGAGTTCCTTGAGGTTCAGAATAATTTCAGACACATCCTCCCGGACATCGGAAATCACGCTGTATTCATGCAGGGCATCATCAAATTTGACCGATACGATGGCCGCACCGTAAATTGATGAAAGAATAATCCGCCGCAGAGAGTTTCCGATGGTGATGCCATATCCCCTTTCCAGGGGCTCACACACAAATTTCCCATAGGTGGAGGTTGTGGTGACATCAAGCTTTTCCGGCTTGATCATCTCTCGCCAGTTGACATATGCTATTTTTTCAGATGACATTTAAATCTCCTGAATCTTTATTGGAGCCATCATAATTTCTGGATGGGTCCTATTTTGAATACAGCTCGACTATCAACTGTTCCTGTATCGGCAATGTGATGTCTTCTCTGGCCGGAATATTGACCACCTCACCTTGAAATTTTCCTTGTCGATTTCAAGCCACTGAGGAATTCCCCGTCTGACAATGGCATCCAGAGAATCAGTTATGGCCTGAATCTTTTTACTTTTTTCACGCAGTGCGATGATATCCCCTTTTTTTACCTGATAAGACGGAATATCCACTTTTTTCCCGTTCACGGTGAAATGGCCGTGCTGAACCAGATGTCGTCCCTGGTTTCTGGAGTTAACAAACCCCATTCTGAAAACCGTATTATCCAGCCGGGTTTCCAGCAGACTCAGCAGATTGGTACCTGTGATGCCCTTCTGTCTGTCCGCGCGTTTGAAGGTAATCCGGAACTGCTTCTCAGACAGGCCGTAGATTCTGCGAACCTTTTGTTTTTCCCGCAGCTGAAGGCCGTAATCAGACACTTTGGGGCGTTTTTGCCCATGTTCTCCCGGGGGATATCCCCGCCGGTCAAAACTGCATTTGTCAGAAAAGCACCGGTCGCCTTTCAAAAAAAGCTTGATATTTTCGCGTCTGCACTGACGGCAGACTGATCCTGTATAACGTGACAACGTTTTCCTCCTTTATCAATCCAATGTGGACCTATACTCTTCTACGTTTGGGCGGACGGCATCCATTGTGAGGTACCGGAGTGACGTCCTTGATCATGGAAATATTAAAACCCAGGGCATGCAGAGCCCGCAGAGCGGATTCCCGGCCCGGACCGGGGCCTTTGACGAAAACGCCGATATTCTTCATCCCATGTTCCATGGCTTTGGTGCCGGCGTCTTCAGCCACCAGCTTGGCGGCAAACGGCGTGCTTTTTCTGGAACCCTTGAATCCCTGCATCCCCGCACTGGCCCAGGAGATGGTATTTCCGTTTTCATCGGCAATGGTGACAATGGTATTGTTGAACGTGGATTGAATATGTACGATCCCGGTGGAAATGTTCTTTTTTACCCGTTTTTTGCTAATGGTCTTTTTAGACTTTTTTGCCATAGTATTTTAAACCTTAATTGAGTGAATTAATGCTATTTCTTCTTTTTAATTGCGGCTCTTTTCGGGCCCTTCCGGGTTCTGGCATTGGTGGATGTACGTTGACCATGACAGGGAAGGCCTTTTCTATGGCGCAGTCCACGGTAACAACCCAAATCCATCAGCCGTTTGATATTCATGGAACTTCTGTTCTGAGTTCCCCTTCGACCTTGAAGTCCGAGTCAATGGACTTGCGAATATCGTTGACCTGCTCTTCAGTGAGACTGCCTGCCTTGACCGTCGGATCGATGCCGGTTTTGTCAAGAATCTGTCTGGATCTGCTGGGACCGATACCATAAATATAGGTCAGCGCAATCCACGCGTGCTTGTCTTTTGGTAAGTCTACTCCTGCAATACGTGCCAAATTTCCTTCCCCCTATCCCTGCCGCTGTTTATGGCGTTTGTTAATACAAATAACCCTGATGACACCACGTCTTTTAATGATTTTACAGTCTCTGCATATTTTTTTCACAGATGCTCTCACTTTCATCTATCTACTCCTAATCTGGTTGTTCCGTTTATTTGTAGCGGTATGTAATTCTTCCCCGGCTCAAATCATAGGGTGAAATTTCAACGGTGACCCTGTCTCCGGGCAGAATTTTGATAAAATGCATTCGCATTTTTCCCGAAATATGCGCCAAAAGGACATGTTTGTTTTCAAGTTCCACTTTGAACATGGCATTTGGCAGAGTTTCAAGTACTTTCCCGTCAACCTTGATGGGTTCTTCTTTTGCCATAATCTTATATTCATCTCCTTTTGATATGCAAGGTTAAGATCTGCCCTTGATCCGCCTGGCACCGGACCTTCCAAGAAAACCGTCATAATTGCCTGTGATCAAATGGGATTCGATCTGTGATATCGTGTCGATGGAAACCCCGACCACAATCAGCAAGGCGGTACCGCCAAAATAAAAAGGCACATTGAACTTGTCCATGAGCATGGTGGGAAGCACGCATACGGCAGATACGTATATGGCGCCCGCCAGCGTGATCCGCGTCAACACCTTGTCAATATATTCGGATGTCCGTTTTCCCGGCCGGATCCCTGGTATATATCCCCCGTTCTTTTTCATATTGTCCGCCACATCATCCGGGTTGAACTGTACGGCCGTATAAAAAAACAGAAAAAGATGATAAATCCCACATACAATACGTAATACCAGATGGTCCCCGGGCTGAACATGGCCGCAATGGTCTGCAGGATGGGCATGTTGGCAAACTGGGCAATGGTGGTGGGAAACATGATGATGGACGAGGCAAAAATCGGCGGAATAACACCGGCAGTGTTGATTTTCAGCGGCAGATGCGAAGTCTGCCCGCCATACATTTTGCGGCCCACCACCCGTTTGGCATAATGCACCGGAATCCGGCGCTGGGCCTGTTCCATGAAAATGATGCAGGCCACCACCGTGACCATGATCACCAGCAGGATAATAATAAAGAAAATGCCCATTTCACCGGTACTCATCAGCCGGACCGTATTGCCGACAGCAGACGGCATGGCTGCAACAATACCGGCAAAAATAATCAGGGAAATCCCGTTTCCAATGCCTCTTTCGGTAATCTGTTCCCCCAGCCACATGATAAACGCCGTGCCTGCGGTCAATGTAATGATGGTGACCAGCCTAAACCCCCAGCCGGGATCCGGTACGATGGGAACACCGGCCGGTGACGTCATGGACTCCAGCCCCACACTGATGCCGAAACCCTGGATGATGCTCAAAACAACCGTTCCATAGCGAGTGTACTGAGTTTTTTTCTTACGGCCCGCATCCCCTTCTTTTTTTAGCTGCGCCAGGTGAGGCACCACCACCGTCATCAATTCCAGTATAATGGATGCACTGATATAGGGCATGATTCCCAGGGCAAAAATAGACAGGCGCTCCAGGGCACCGCCCGAAAACATGTTGAACATGGAAAACAGGTCCCGGAGGCAGCTGCAAAAATGAAGCCAGTGCAGCGCCGTCAATTCCTGGCGTCGGAACATGCACACCAATCCGATAGACAAACAGCAAAGCAAGGGTGATCAGAATCTTGCGTTTGAGTTCTGGCAGCTTCAACATATTCTGGTAGCTGTTTTGTATCATCTTGACAATGTCCTCACTTGACAGGGCTTATTCAACACTGCCACCGGCAGCTTCGATTTTTTCTCTGGCGGTTTTGGATACCAAAATATTTTTCAGCACCAGTTGCTTTGTCACATCTCCGGTACCCAGAATTTTGATGCCGTCCACACGGCCTTTGACCAGATCCGCCTGGTACAAGGCCTGAGGATCAATGGTAACTCCCTCGTCAAACCGTTCCAGATCCCTGACATTCAATACCGCCAGATTTTTTTTGAAAATATTGGTAAAGCCCCGTTTGGGCAGGCGCCGGTAAATGGGCATCTGTCCGCCCTCGAAACCGGGCCTGACATTACCGCCGGAGCGGGCTTTCAACCCTTTATGACCCCGGGTGGATGTTTTTCCCATACCGGACCCGGGTCCTCTTCCCACACGTTTACTTTTTTTCTGCTCCCCGGCGCTGGTGCCAGATCATGAAGCTGCATGCTATACCTCCTCTACTTTCAACAGATGGGACACTTTTTTAATCTGCCCCTGAATGACAGGATCATTCTTATGTTGCACGGTCTGGTGCATCCGTTTGATTCCCAGTGACCGGATGATCCGCGCATGTTTGGCAGGACGTCCGATCGTACTCCGAATCTGAGTGATTTTCAGTTGATTCGCCATTGCAATCCCCTTTGATGCTACATCAAGTCCAATTTAGATTTCTTCCGGTTTCAGGCCCCGCCGTTTGGCCACATCCTCTTTCAGGCAGAGAGACTGCAATCCGGCCATGGTTGCCCTGACAATGTTCTGAGTGTTATGGGTACCAATGCATTTGGTCAGGATGTCGGTCACGCCCGCCACCTCGAGGACCGCTCGGATGCCGCCGCCCGCAATCAGGCCGGTACCCGGAGAGGCGGGTTTGAGCAGCACCCGGCCGGCACCGGCCTTTCCCACCACTTCAAAAGGGACCGTTCCATTCAGCAGGGAGATCTTAACCATGTTCCGTTTGGCTTTTTCCATACCTTTTCGAATGGCCTCCGGAACCTCCGTGGCTTTTCCCAGGCCGTATCCCACACTGCCTTCACCGTCGCCCACCACCACCAGAGCACTAAAGCTGAAATTCCGGCCGCCTTTGACCACTTTGGCAACCCGGTTGATTTTGACGACTTTATCGATTAATCCATTGTCTTCCATTTGCTGTCTAGCCAAGGGTTCCTCCTTAATTAGAATTCCAGACCAGCTTCACGAGCCCCGTCTGATAGTGCTTTGATACGTCCATGATACAGAAATCCGTTCCGGTCCAGCACCACTTTGGTGATCCCTTTATCCAGGGCCTTCTTGCCCAGAACAATCCCCACCGCCTTGGCGATTTCCTGTTTTTTTCCTGTGACAGGCGCCTGCTTGTACGCTTTATCCAGGGTGGAAGCGGACACAAGGGTTTCCCCTCGGGTATCGTCGATAATCTGGGCATAAATGTGACTGGAACTCCTGAAAATACTGAGTCTGGGGCGGTCCTGAACGCCTAAAATGCGTTTTCTGATTCTTTTCTTCCGCTTGAGTCTTGCCGTAACTTTTGGTGATGTATTTCCCATGATATCTATTCCCAGGTTTTAGTTTTTACCCGCAGTCTTGCCTGCTTTTCTCACAATCCGTTCATCCCCGTACATGATCCCCTTCCCTTTATAGGGTTCAGGAGGTCTGATATCCCTGATATTGGCTGCAGTCTGCCCCAGCAGTTCCTTATCGATCGCGGTAAGGGTGATTTTTGTATTGTTTTCCACTGACGCACCGACCCCCTCCGGAAGCACGTATTCCACTGGATTGGAATATCCCACGTTGAGGACCAGATTGTTTCCTTTGGTTTCCGCCCGGTAACCAATACCCGCCAGTACCAGCTGCTTTTCATATCCGTTGCTGACGCCCGTCACCATATTTGCTATCAAAGACCGAAACAATCCCTGTAACGCGACTTTTTTCTTATCATCCAGATCGGTTTTGACTTGGACAACCGAATCGTTCTGCTCAATCGTAACCGCCGGGTGTACCTGACGTTCTAGACTGCCTTTAGGCCCCTTGACCTGAATCGTATCTCCATTCAGGGTGACCTGTACCTTGTCTGGAAGCTGAACCGGCTTTTTTCCTATACGTGACATATTTTTTGACTCCTGTCTTACCAAACATTACAAAGTACTTCACCGCCGACGTTCGCTTCCCTGGCCTGTTTGTCGGTCATCACCCTTTTGATGTGGATATGATGGCAACACCCAGTCCGTTCAAAACCGGCTTAATCTCCTGTGCTTTACTGTAAACCCTGCAAGACGGCTTACTGACCCGCTCAATACCGTAAATGGTCGGCTTGCCTTCTTTGACATATTTCAAATAGACACGGATTTTTCCCTGCTTATCATCTTCAAGAAACTTGTAATTCTTGACGTACCCCTGCTCCTTCAGCACCCGCACCATTTCCAGTTTCACTTTTGATCCGGGGATATCCACTTTAGCAAACCCTGCTTTTCCACCGTTTCTGATGATGGTCAGCATGTCTGCAATGGGATCACTCACTGCCATGTTAAATCTCCTTGAAATTCCGCTGACGTCTGTGGCCAGCGAATTGTTTGAACCAATTTTCTGTTACCAGCTGGACTTGGTTACCCCGGGTAATTTCCCTTCGGAAGCAAGGGTTCTGAAGCAGATTCTGCAGATCCCAGCTTTACGAATGAATCCCCGCGGCCTGCCGCACAACGGACATCGGTTATACCCACGCACAGAAAATTTGGGTTTCCTTTTTGCCTTTGCAATTAACGCTTTCTTGGCCAAACGTTCCTCCTTACAGAAATCTAATTTTTAAAAGGCATTCCCAGATATCGCAGGAATTCTCTGCCTTCTTCATCTGTCTGGGCCGTGGTAACGACCGTGACATTCAAGCCCTTGATGCTGTCCGTTTTGTCATAATCGATTTCAGGGAAAATGATATGTTCCGTAATCCCCAGGCTGTAATTGCCCCGGCCATCAAATGCTTTGGCAGAAACACCTTTGAAATCCCGGACACGCGGCAGTGCGATATTGACCAGCCGTTCAAAAAAATCATACATTTTTTCCCGTCTAAGGGTCACTTTGCATCCAATAGGGAGATCCGCCCGGATCTTAAAATTGGCAATCGGTTTTTTGCCCGGGTCACTACCGGTTTCTGGCCCGCGATCAACGCCAGTTCCTGCGCGGCTGATTCGATGATCTTGGGATTTCTAACTGCTTCACCCAATCCCATGTTCAGCACGATTTTTCTAATTTCGGTACTTGAAATCCATTCGTATAATTAAATTTTTCCTTTAATTTCGGAATGACTTCTGTATTGTACTTTTCCTTTAGCGTGGTCATTTGCTCTCTCCGGATCTGATCTTAAGCATCGATCTGCTCATTGCATTTTTTACAGACACGAACCCGTTTTCCATTTTCCAGCTTTCTGGTTCCAATCCGGGTCGGCTTCACGCAGGCATTACACATGAGCATAAGATTGGACACATGAATGGGCATGTTCTTTTCCACGATCCCGCCCTGTGGATTCGCCTGAGTCGGTTTCTGGTGGACCTTCACCACGTTGATATTTTCAACCACAACGCGGCCGGTCTTTTTGATAACTTTCAGTACCTTACCGATTTTATCCTTGTCTTTTCCGGTAAGCACTTTAACCTTGTCATCTTTCTTTATTCTGATTTTTGCGGTTTCCATTATTTTTGCTCCAATCTTCCGGCTAGTTACAAAACGTCAGGAGCCAGAGAAACAATTTTCATGAATCGCTTTGCCCTCAACTCTCTTGCCACCGGTCCGAATATGCGGGTTCCCACCGGTTCATTGTTTTTGGTCAAAACCACCGCAGAATTGTCGTCAAACCGGATTGCCGAACCATCCGGTCTGAATATTTCCTTTTTGGTCCTGACAATCACCGCCGGTACGATATCCCCTTTTTTGACCTTGGCATTGGGGATGGCTTCCTTGACAGAAACGATAATAATGTCACCAATGCTGGCATATCTTCTTTTGGACCCACCCAACACCTTGATGCAATACAATTCCTTGGCTCCGGAGTTGTCTGCAACCGTCAGTCTTGTTTCCGTTTGAATCATTTTTCAACTCCTTAGAATTAAACGGCTTTTTTAGTGATCTGGGTCACCCTGAACCGTTTCAGCTTACTTAGGGGCGGGTTTCAATGATTTGCACTTCATCCCCGATTCGGCATTCATTTTTTTCATCATGGGCATGGTATTTTTTGTATTGTTTGATATATTTTTTATATACTTTATGCTGAATATACCGTTCCACCTGGACAATCACGGACTTGTCCATTTTATCTGAAATCACCAGCCCCTTGAGTTCTTTTTTTCTTGCCTTTATGCATATTTTCCATTTTTATTTCACTCTCAACCAATGTTCACATTCATCTGTCTGGATACCGTGTAGAGCCGGGCAATGTCTTTTCTAATCTCAGACAGTTTTGCCGTGTTTTCAAGCTGGCCGATGTCATTCTGGAAGCGAAGATTGAAAAGCTCTTTTTTCAACGCCACCAGCCTATCCTGCATCTGGGCTTCATCCATTTCCCTGATTTCACCGGTTTTCAACATGGTTAATTCCTTTCCACAAAACGGGTTTTCACGGAAAGTTTTCGGGCGGCTAGCCGCAACGCTTCCTTGGCCGTCTCCCGGGTAATACCTTCCATTTCGTACAGAATCTTTCCGGGCTTCACCCGGGCAACCCAGGCATCGGTTGCCCCCTTGCCTTTACCCATTCGAACTTCTGCCGGCTTTTTGGTCACCGGATGATCCGGAAAAAACCGAATCCAGCTTTTACCGGCCCTTTTGGCATATCGGGTCAAGGCCACCCTGGCGGCCTCGATCTGCCTGGCATTTACGTAGCCACATTCAACCGCCTGAAGTCCGTAATCTCCAAAGCACAGCGTGTTCCCCCGGGTCGGGGTTCCCTTGGTTCTGCCTCGGAACTGTTTGCGGTATTTTACATTTTTTGGACTGAGCATTTGCTTGTTCTCCTAAATCACCTCAACTAATTTGTCGCCATCACCTGTTCACCCGGATTCACCACCTCCCCTTTGAAGATGAAGGTCTTGATACCGATGGTGCCGTATGTGGTTTTGGCCTCGATGAAGCCGTAGTCCACATCCGCGCGAAGGGTGTGAAGGGGAATCCTCCCCTCTTTGTACCATTCTGTCCTGGCCATTTCAGCGCCTCCCAGTCGACCGGAACAGATGATTTTGATACCTTTGGCACCAAAACGCATCGCAGAGGTGACGCTGCGCTTCATAGCCCGCCTGAAGGCAATCCGTCTTTCCAGTTGCTGAGCAATATTTTCAGCGACCAGCTGTGCGTCGGTTTCAGGTCTGCGCACTTCCTTGATGTCAATTAGCACCTCAGGCTTGAGAATTTTTTCAAGCTCCTTTTTGAGCAGGGCGATCTCAGATCCCTTTTTACCGATAATAATACCGGGTCTGGCCGCGTAAACTCTCAGCCGGATCTGTTTTGAAAACCGTTCGATTTCAATTTTGGAGATACCGGCATGGTACAATTTGCTTTTGAGAAATTTTCTGACTTTAAAATCTTCCTCGACAAATTCCGCATACTCTTTGTCTGCATACCATCTGGAATCCCAAGTCCTGATGATGCCTAATCTTAATCCGGTCGGATGTACTTTCTGGCCCAAGCTAACTTCCTCCTCTTAGTCGATCTGAGCGACTATTACAGTTAAATGACTGGTACGTTTCAGAATTTTGCTGGCTCTTCCCCTGGCTCTCGCCCGAAAGCGTTTCAAAGAGGGTCCCTGATCGACAATGACATTCTTGACAACCAGTTTATCCACGTCCAGCTCGTTGTTATGCGCAGCATTGGCCACAGCAGATTCCAGCGTCTTGTGTATAATACCAGCCGCTTTCAGGGGCATGAATTTCAATATGGTCAGCGCCTGTTCCGCACTCTTCCCCTTCACCTCGCTGATAGGCAGCCGAAGCTTAAACGGTGATATCCTCGCGAATTTTGTACTTGCTTTTACTTCCATGTCACACCTTATCCCTTTTCATCAAGCGGAGCCGTTAAAATTACCGTTTGGCCTTTTTATCTCCGGCATGACCCCAAAATGTTCTTGTGGGTGAGAATTCACCTAATTTGTGACCCACCATATTTTCAGATACAAAAACAGGAATGAATTTTTTTCCATTATGAACGGCAAATGTGATGCCGACCATCTCCGGTAAAATGGTCGACCGTCTTGACCATGTTTTAATCACTTTGTTGCTGTTGGCGTTTTTTGCGTCCAAAACTTTTTTCAAAAGCGACGGTGCAATATATGGTCCTTTTTTCAATGATCGTGGCATAATTTATCACCTATTATTTTCTCTTAGCCCTTCTTTTAACGATATACTGGTCCGTTCTCGCATTATTCCTGGTTCTCTTGCCTTTGGTGGGAACACCCCAGGGAGTACAAGGCTGACGACCACCGGATGACCGGCCCTCTCCACCGCCCATAGGGTGGTCCACCGGGTTCATGGCAACGCCGCGCACAGATGGACGCCGGCCCAGCCACCGGGCACGTCCGGCCTTGCCCAGGCTCACGTCGCCGTGTTTTTCATTCCCCACACGACCCACCGTGGCCTTGCATTTCACGTGTATCATGCGAACTTCACCGGAAGGCAGCAGCACCTGAGCGTAATCTCCTTCCTTTGCCATCAGTCGGGCGTATGCCCCGGCGCTCCTCACGATCTGGCCGCCCTTGTCCTGTTTCAGCTCTATGTTGTGGATCCGGGTACCGGTGGGTATTTTTTCCAGCGGCATGCAGTTCCCTGGTTTGATATCTGCTTCCGGGCCTGTTTCCAGAATATCTCCCACCTTCACTTCCAAAGGGGCCAGTATGTACCGTTTTTCTCCATCGGCATAAACCAGCAGTGCGATTCTGGCGCTGCGGTTGGGGTCATATTCTATGGCTGTCACTTTGGCGGGGATGCCGTCCTTGTCCCGCTTGAAATCTATCATTCGGTACTGCTTTTTCGCTCCGCCGCCCCGGTGCCTGGTTGTGACACGTCCGTTGTTGTTCCGCCCGGATTTCTTACTTATCTTTTTTGTAAGGCGTCTTTCAGGTTTCGATTTGGTAATCTCTTCAAAAGAAAGGAATTCCTGGGAACGTCTTCCGGGAGATGTCCTTCGCCTTTATAATCGTTGACATAAGTTTACCTCTTTAAACACCTTCAAAAAAATCGATTCGTTGTCCTGGCATCAGCGTCACAATCGCCTTTTTCCAATCCTTGCGCTTACCAGTAATCCGACCCCGCTGCTTGACTTTACCTTTGACCTGAACGGTTCGTACCTGCTTGACCCGGGTGTTGAAGTTTTTCTCAACCGCGTCTTTTATCTCCAGACGATTCGCCTTTCGATCCACTTTCAAGGTCACTTGATTGTTCAATTCTTTTTGAAGTGTCGTCTTTTCAGTCACCACGGGTCCTCTGATGATATCGTATTGTTTCATCTCAACTCAACCTCCCTTGGATATTCTGAATGCTGGATTCCACCAGCAGAAGATTTTTGTATTTCAAAATATCATACACGTTAAGGCCGGCTGTCTTGATCACTTTCACCTGAGGGATATTTCGAGACGACAATTCCAGATTGGTGTCATCTTGAGCATCCGATACTATCAGCAAATCGTTCAAATCCAGGGCATCTAGCACAGATTTCAGCTCCCGGGTCTTGACTTGATCCAGATTGAAGTGATCAATAACAAAAAGATTCTTATCTTCCCATTTACTGCTGAGTGCCATTTTGAGGGCGAGTTTTCTTACTTTTTTCGGCACTTTATACCCATAAGACCTGGGGGACGGTCCAAAAATAATCCCACCCCCTTTTCTCAGCGGCGACTTGATGCTGCCCGCCCGGGCATTTCCCGTTCCTTTCTGCCTGAAAAGCTTTCTGGTGCTTCCTTTGACCATGCCCCGTGTCTTGGACGCAGCTGTCCCTGCCCGCCTGGAAGCGAGCTGGGAACGCACTACATCATGAAGAACACTTGTCTTAACCGGTACGCTGAATATTTCATCAGGAAGCTGGGTTTCAGACACTTTCTCACCTGCACTGTTCAATACATCTACAGCTGCCATATTCTTCCTCTTAAATTTTGATCAGCTATGCATCACTGCGATTATTTTGCAATACCCATAGCCGCAAACATAAACCGGTTCAAAAAAACCGGTTATTCTATTGATTCCTATTTGTTGGTCTTATAAATCTTGAGAATTCCAGTTTTTGGCCCTGGAACCGCTCCCTTTAACAGCAAAAGATTGTCTTTGTGCTTAATATCCACGACAGTCAGATTTTTGACCGTTTCCTTGTCAACACCCATATGACCCGGCATCCGTTTACCGCGAATCACTTTGGCCGGCCATGCACTGTTACCAATGGAGCCGGGTTTCCGGTGATTCCTGTTGCCGTGGGTTTCGGGGCCCCGGCTGAATCCATGGCGTTTGATGGTTCCCTGGAAGCCCGGCCTTTGGTGGTGCCTGATACCGTCACTTTCTCGCCAATGGAGAACATGTCCAGATTGACAGCTGTGCCCGGTTCAACCCCTTCGATTGATTCAGTGCGGAACTCTTTCAGGACGCGGTACCCTTTGTCGGTTGTCTTCTTCAAATGACCAGAAATGGGCTTGTTCAGTTTTTCAACTGAAGTTTCATCAAATCCAAGCTGAAGCGCTGTGTACCCGTCCTTTTCCGATGTTTTTACCTGTGTAACCACACAGGGCCCCACCTGTACGACGGTAACAGGAACAAGCCTTCCATCCGGTGCAAAGGCGCTGGTCATTCCGATTTTTTTCCAATTATTCCGTTCATTTCTGGTTCCTGTTAACGATCTATAACTTGATTTCCACATCAACACCCGGAGACAGATCCAGTTTCATCAAAGCGTCAACCGTCTGTTGCGTGGGTTCCAAAATATCCAGCATTCTTTTATGGGTTCGAATTTCAAACTGTTCCCGTGATTTTTTATTCACATGGGGTGAACGCAAAACCGTAAATTTATTGATCCGGGTGGGAAGAGGAACCGGCCCCACCACTCTGGCGCCGGTTTTCCTCGCCGTATCGACAATGTCCATAGAAGACTGGTCCAGCAGCTTATGGTCATAAGCTTTGAGCCGTATTCTGATTTTTGTTTTCAGCATGATCGCGTTATTTCACCCTTATTCAAAAATTTCAGCAATAACGCCGGCACCCACGGTCCGTCCGCCTTCCCGCACGGCAAACCGCAGTTCTTTTTCCATAGCAATCGGAGCGATCAGCTCAACATTGATGGTGGCATTGTCACCCGGCATGATCATTTCAACCCCTTCTTCCAGGGTCAGAACACCGGTCACATCCGTGGTCCTGAAGAAAAACTGGGGCCGGTATCCGGTAAAAAACGGCGTATGACGTCCCCCTTCTTCCTTGCTCAGCGCATACATCTCCGCTTTGAACTTCGTATGCGGCGTAATGCTTCCAGGTTTCGCCACCACCTGCCCTCTTTCAACCTGATCCCGTTTGGTACCCCGCAGAAGCAGTCCAACATTGTCACCCGCCTGACCCTGATCCAGGAGCTTTCTGAACATCTCAACCCCTGTACATACGGTCTTGGCCGTGTCACGGATCCCAACCAGTTCGATTTCATCCCCCGGCTTGATCACTCCGCGATCAA
>LQAI01000087.1_pt1 | contig 33642 bp, 53 predicted proteins | sample 1535821 | NCBI WGS metagenome assembly LQAI01 (sample SAMN04331586, study PRJNA305678) | bioreactor metagenome | isolation source: bioreactor_5 inoculated with Wadden Sea sediment 1st replicate of a... | place: Germany:Bremen | reverse complement strand
AGATGAAGTCAAAGACGTACTGACCGAGGGAATGGAACTGGTCGGCGACCTGCGAATTCTGGAACGCGACCTGACCGCACAAGAAAAGGGAAAGACCTGTGCAGAGTAAACGCAAAACAAGGGGCTGCAGCATGACCAGGGCAGAACAAGTCACACGCAGAAAAGAACGGAAAGTTTACTTGGCCAAACTCCTTTTGCTCTCCATTCAACAACGACAAAAACGTGTTGCGACCAAGCCCCTCATGGAATTGTTCCCGGAATCTCTGGGGTTCAATCAACCAGCCCATTTTTACTTTTTCTGGGACTGCTCCCTCTCAACATAAAGAGACCAGGACCGGGAAGGGACCGCTTCACAGAAATCAAAATCGACATAAAATGCCTACAATTCGTTGCGTCGACCTTGGACCAATCCTTCGCGCAACTGGTGGACTACTTCAACCAGACCACCAAACGAACAGGCGGCTACCTCACTCATACGGAATTTCAAAACATGCAGGACTCCATCCCGGAATTCGCCCCCATGGGCGACCCTGTCTTCTCACTGACCCGCGCCCCAAGGATGCACGTTAATGACTAACTACTCCCCCGGCATCGGCGCGGCTGAGATCACCCGCGCCCTTCTCAATGACCACAGTTTCGGATTCAAGGAAGACGGCGACTATCTGCGCAAGGGGAAATGCCCGAACTGCGGGAAGCTCGAACTCTTTGTCAGCAGGGACAACCCATGGAAAGTCCAATGCGGACGCCTCAACAAATGCGGCTGGTCAGCTACCACGCGGGAGCTTCTGCCGGAAGTGTTCGAGGAATTTTCCGAACGCTACAAAGCGACCGAGCAGGAACCGGACAAGACTGCATCCGCATACCTCGGCATCAACCGAGGCTTTGACCTTTCAAAAATTCGTGGCTGGTATGAGCAGGGAGCCTTTCTGGAACGCGACACGAATTCATACCTAAACACTGTCCGTTTCCATGTCTCCGAAGACAAGTCAGTGTATTGGGAACGATTCATTGATAAGCGCCCGAAAGATGGACGCAAAGCCCACTTTCGCGGGAAGTACAAAGGACTTTGTTGGACGCCTCCAGGCTTTACTCTGGAAAAAGGCGATCGTTGCTTTTTGGTCGAAGGCTGTTTTCACGCCATTGCCCTGCACCATATGGAAAAGCCCCGCAAGGCCGCAGCCTGTTTATCGTGCGTAACATTCCCTTCTCAATTCATTGAATCACACAAGGGAAAGGACATCACTTGGGTACTCGCCCTCGATGGCGATCCGGCTGGGCGCAAGGATGCAAAAAAGCACGCCAGACGTCTGAAGGACATGGGCGAAAAATTTGAAGTCCTTATCCTGCCGGACAACGGCATGGATTGGGACGACTATCACCGAGAAAAGAAGCTCACGCCGAAATTGATCAAGGACGGCCTGTACCGAGGCAAACTGTTCATGGCTGAAAGCGTGGAGGAAAAGGCCTACCACTTTTACCAACGGCACCCCTACCGCACGTTTATCCTTGATTTCAACTCCGCATTGTACGGCATTGAGATCAATACCGGCGCATTGGAAATGGACCTGAACCCCAAGAAAAAGAAGATGGAGAATCAGAACCGGATTCAATATCACTCGACACCAAAAAGGATGGGACATTTTCATCCGCTATGTGGATGTTGACCAAATCTCAAACATTCACCCCGCTTTCTCTACATGGAGCGGGACGAAATCATGGAGGAGCAACGCTACGTCTTCCAGATCAACTACTCCAACGGCAACCCTTCGGACATCATCGGTCTGGAAGGAACCAACATCACCAGTCCGGACGCCTTCCATAAATCCCTGTTAAACAAATCCCGAGGCGGCACCTTTGACGGTGAAGTTCGGCAACTGAAAATCCTGCGCGACAGGTGGCTGAACTCGAAAATGCGGACCGTGACGTCCATTCCGTTCATCGCTACGACCGCAGCTCCGGCGCATACGTCTTCCAGAAGTCAGCCTACTACAATGGGCGCGAAATCAAGCTGAACCGAGACGGCTATTATCAGGTCGGCAAGGTCGGAATAAAAACCAGTCTAAACGGCGTTCCATCACCACAGACGGCGAGTTCAAAACGGACTGGCTGGAAGACTACGTTTCCGCCTTCCATTGGCAAGGCCTCGCGCTTCTGGGCTTCTGGCTCGGTTCACTGTTCGCGCAGCAGGTCCGCGCCAAGCATAAAAGCTGGCCCTTCTTTGAATTCACCGGCGAACCCGGCGCGGGTAAATCCACGGCTCTGGAATTCCTCTGGAAACTCATTGGTCGAGACGATTATGAAGGTTTCGACGTCATGAAGGCCACCCCGGCCGGACGCCGCCGCGCATTCAATCAGGTATCAAACATGCCGGTCGTCATTATCGAATCCGACCGCGACACCGGAGAGAAAGACGCCAAGGCAAGCAATTCGATTTTGACCTGTGCAAGCCGTTCTTCAATGGACGCGGCACCGGCACATTAGGCGTTGCACGGCGAAACAACGATGTAGAGGAATCCCTTTTTCAAGCCGCGCTCATCATCAGTCAGAACGCCGAAGTCGACGGCTCCGAAGCGCTCCTTCAGCGCGTTGTTCATGTCCATGTAGACAAGCGCCACCACAAGCCGAACTCCCGCGACATAGCCCGATGGTTCGAGCGCCAAAACAGCTCAACAGTCGGCGGCTTCATGCGCAAGGCTCTGCGTAATGAACGACAGATCATGCAAATCTATGAAAAGTCCTTCGAGAAATATGAAAACGAATTCAGCAAAAACGACAAGATCCGCAATGAACGCATCGTCAAGAACCACGCCCAAGTCGCAGCCTTCGGCGATGCCCTTTCCGTCCTCTTTCCCAAATCCATGACCAAGGAACGGCAAGAAAAGCTCGCCTGTTTCCTTCAGGAGCGCGCCGTTGCCAGAGAACAAAGACTCGCCCACGACCATCCGCTGGTCGAACAGTTCTGGGAAACCGTCCAATTCATCAACAACACCCGAATCAATGACAACGATGAATACCTGAACCACTCCAACCATGAAGATGAAATAGCCATCAACCTGAACCAATACCGCGCGGAATGCGTGCGCAATGGTCAGGAGCTTCCAGACATGACGCTCCTTAAAAAGCTGCTTCCACAATGCAAACGATACAAGTGCCTGGCCGTTGGACGCAATGTCTCCAGTTGCTGGGAAAACGCAAAGCCGATGATGGGAAGTTCGCACGCAAAACCGTGCGTTGTTACGTTTTCAAAAGATAAGGAGAATCCATGAAAAACAACTCAATTAAAGCCATTAAGGAATTCATTGCGGAACTGCCTGCGCAACTCGAACTCCAGGTGGCAATCGCAAAACTGCAAAGGAAAAAATTTCTCGCATTAATGGCAGAAGGATTCACCGAAGCTCAGGCCCTCGAACTTAGCAAGAAAATCACTTCATAAATTGAAACCAGCAACACCCAACAAAATCAAATGGAGAAGACAATGCCTCAGAAAAAACGCGAACTGACCCCGGAACGAATCGAAGCCTTTGAAGCCGCTATGGAACGGATAAAAGAAGTGTTTGGCGTGCGTACCCAAGTACAACTCGCAGAAATATTGGATGTTCGTCAGAGTTCAATCAGCGATGCAAAAAGGCGTTGCTCCATCCCGTCAGACTGGCTGCTCAAGATTTGGCGCATCTCCGGCTATTCTCCGGACTGGATCATGGAAGGAGACGATTGTGGCCACCGTTTTGCCGTCACCTCCAACGAAGCAAAAGAACCCGTCAACGCCTGTTCGATCCGTGAAGAAATCGAAGCCGATGTAAACAAGAAAATGGACAACCTCCACTTGGAGGATCTGATTGACCGAATCCACAGAATCCAGCCCGGCGCACAGATTCACATCCCGCCAAAGAGCAACACCAATGCCGGGGCTGTTCGGACGAATTGCTGATTCAAAGACTATCAAACATCTGGCCGTCACCTTGTATCATCCGTCGTCAAGGTGACGGCATCGCTTTCTTCTTACTTATCCTCACCACGAATCATTGAAAGATATTCATCCCACAATTCCATAGGGACATCATTTTTCGCCAAATTGCATCCTAAATGAGTCAGTTGAATATTCCCTTCATCGTAAGCCTTATTTTCACTGTCGATTCTATCACTTGATGCTTGAAGTAAACGGTTCGATGTTTCTGTAGGAATCATCCCCCCACAAAGAGCGCAACGCCCTCCTTGCTCATTCCAGATCTTATTCAAAAGGATATAGAGATCTGCCTGAGTTAATGACTTCCTAGGAGGATATTGTCCATTCCGCTCTTTGCCCGCTCTTTCAACACTACCAAGAATCAAATTTACAAGACGATTAATTTCCTTCTTCAATTCTTCATTGTCCGTATTTAACGCGGAAAGACCTTTACACGTTCTGTCAATTTTAACTCAATCGGACTGATGGACAAATCCAAAAGCTGCCCTAACTCCTCAGATGACAACTCCACGCAACGACCGAGATTTTCAAGTTTCCCTAACTTGCTGTAAGATTGCGGCATAATATCATATGCAGAGGGATGTTCTGTTAGGCTGTAGGCTTGAAATGCAGGTAAGGACCACTCCCAACGTGCACCATGTTCTCGTACAACAAATCTCCAATTTTCTTCAGAGACAATTTCCTCAGTCCTTAGTTCATCCTTTCAACTGAAACAAGGCAAATAAGACGTGTCTGTGGTTTCATTTGGAGTGTTTTTGGGATTACTCGTTCCAACATAAATCACAAAGTCTCGGTCCCGACGATAATCTAGAGCAACTTTGAGCTACGGTACGATGAGTAAAAGACAAAGCTGGCCAGTCGTCAGAAACCGGCCCAAACTCACTTTTGGCAAATATTCTTGATTCAGGTTTAATGATATCCCGAACAGTCTTCATTTTTCCCGTCCTTTTCAATTTGTTAGCCATATAGCTCTATCCCATTACTTGCTTTCGCCCTCGGCTTACGAAGCCTAAGAACCATCGAACTCACTAGTCAATATAATATTTATATTATTTCTCAAACCTCAAAAGACAATGGGCAACCACTGCTCATAAAGAACAAAGTACAGAGATGCTCTGCACCCGTATTTTTCACGCACGCGCACGCAGGCGCGCATGGCGCGTGAGGGGGATTTCTGGAAACAGGGGAGGGGGTCGGAAAAGTGTAATTTTTGTAATCTCAGTTTTTAAAAGCCCGGAAAGCCACGAGTGCCAAGGGCTAAGAGAGAATAACAAAATGTAATTTTTTAGTAATAATAGTGTAATCTGATTACACTTTTCACATTACATTTTCTCAAAAATCAACCCATTGATTTCATTGAATATTACATTTTAGATTACACTTATTTACAGTAATATTACATTTTCCCTCTACTGTTTAAACTCAATGACCATGCGGATTCCCGGCTGATTGCCTTGCACAGATTACAAAAATTACACTTTTCCGAAGCCCTCCCCCCTGTTGGGGATAGAGAAGGCACGCTCCCGACCACGCCCATTCGGCACAAACCCCATTAACTCGGTAAGTTAAAAGAATGAACTACAAATCAACAAGTATCTCTCCACCTCGCGCCAACTGTTTATGCGCAGCCAAGACCTTTGAGGGAAGGTCCACCCACACTCTATCGGAGAATACTCATGATCGACCAGAAGCAGACCTCATACGACGACACCCTGAACAAACTGTCACGGATCGCCCAAGCCCTCTATTGGCTGGCCGACCATAACCCAGACGGAAGCGAACTCCTCCACCTGCTGGGGGATGATGTAATGGAATGCCTGTTGGCGTTGGATGATATGAAGAAAGGATAAAGAAAAAGCCCCCGGCAGTGTGGATGCTGCCGGGGCTTTCTGAAAAAGGCACACCCTAGACTTGGATAAGTGGACATGGTAAATCTTCGACAACTCAATAAGGACATTGTTTCTTCATGAATTTTACTCGTCAAACCCTTTACTCGAATTGGCTATCATACTGTGAAAGACAAAGAAAACGGACGATTCTACACCCCCGCTCAACTCGCTCTGTGGATATCTCAACGAGTGCTGAAAAAGACGCAAGCCACAGAAACAATCCGTGTCCTTGAACCGAGCTGCGGTGATGGAGTCTTCTTACGCTCCCTAGCCCAAAACAAGCGAACTCACCTCCTCACAATTGATGCAGTTGAAATAGACAGCAATGCTCTCCATAAAGCACAAGCAAGTTTCCCTTCTGCTCATCTTTTTAATGAGGACTTCCTATTATGGAAGACCTCCAACAAATATGACATCGTCTTGGGTAACCCTCCCTATATAAACAAGAAGAACTTAACCCCAGCCCAAACTGCTATTTGTAAACAAGCCCACATTGAAGCGGGTTTGGCAAACAAAGAAATTTCTAACATCTGGACATCCTTTGTCATCAAGTCTTCTTCGCTCTTATCCAAAAAAAGGAATTCTTTCTTTTTGTTATCCCCACAGAATTACTGCAAGTAAAGTACGCCCAAGAAAATTAGAAAATTTCTTGCTAAAAACATTCTCAAAAATTGAAATTATATCTTTCAAAAAACTCGCTTTCAAATCCCTGGAACAAGATACGGTCATCATATTGGCGTATAAAGAAGCCAGCGAAGAAGGATTCTTTTTCACAGAAGTTGATTCTATCGAAGAACTCAATTCAGATGCAATGCAATTCACCAAGCACAAAGCTACTGAAAACACGAAATGGACTTCCTTTATTCTTAATGCAGACGATCTTTCTTTCGTGAATAGCCTCGTAGCAAAATGCTACCCCCGTCTCAAACTACTGCACATCCGTTGCTGGAATTGTAACAGCAGCCAACAATTATTTCATAATATCTGAAGAAGTTGTAAAAAAAGTACTCTCTCGAAAAATACATTAAACCGATTATTCAAAAAGGGATGTTCGTCAATGGCTCTGCCAGAGTGTCACCCGAAAGCCACGACCAATTACGAGCCGCAGGAAAACCCTGTTATCTTCTCGATCTAAATGGAATAGCACGCAGCAAATTCAATAAAGGACTTACCGACTATTTGCTGATTGGACATTCTAAAAACATCCCTAATCGTTACAAATGTCTTAAGCGTAAAAGATGGTTTGACATCCCCTCAATATGGAAAAGCGAAGGTTTCTTTTTCAAACGAGGCCACGCCTATCCAAAAATTATAGATAATCAAGCCGATGTCTTTGTCACAGACGCAGCGTATCGAATCAAAATGAACAAAGGTTATTCAATGGAAGGACTCATCATGTCCTTCTACAACTCCCTCACTCTTTTGTGTTCTGAACTATTTGGTCGTTATTATGGCGGCGGAGTTTTGGAGCTAACTCCGAAAGAATTCAGAAGTCTCCCATTGCCTTACGTTCATCCATCCAGTAATTATGAACAGTTTTTATCTGGATTTGAAGGTAAAGATTGTATAGAAGAACTTCTACAAAAAAATGACCGTCAAATTCTGCAATCAACAAGCGAAATCTCAAACGACGACATGTTACGAATTCACAATCTATACATACGAGTAAAACAAAGAAGACTTAGGGGATAACCAATGGAAATCAGAAGAGAACAACGCAATCAAGATTTGAGCTGGTTCATCGACATGTACGAAGCAAAAAAGCTTCAGCTTGATCCACCCTATCAACGCAAGAGTGTATGGGGACCAAAAGATAGAAAATTTTTCCTCGACACAATTTTTAGCAACTATCCCTGCCCTGCTATATATTTACAAAAAGAAATCACCGAAACATCTGTTATATACAATGTGGTTGATGGAAACAGCGTCTTCAAACAATCTTTCTCTTTTACGCAAATAAAATAGCATTGCCAGATACTCTTTCCGACCCAAAACTCGTTGGTAAAAAATGGAAAGAAAATAGAAAAAGATCCAATATATCGATATAAATTTTTCAACTATTCTTTTTCTGTAGAGCAACTCCAATGTGAAGAAAATGTCCAATGGGATGAAGTTTTTAACAGGGTTAACACAAATCAAAAAACCCTCAAGGACCAAGAACTACGTCATGCACGCTTCAACGGCTGGCTAATAAAAAAAGCAGAAGCAGAAGCCGGTTCAAAATTCTGGGTTGACATAAAAGTCTCGACTCGTGGAAGAAGCAAAAGGATGGCTGACACTGAGTTCATCTCAATACTTATGCTTGTCATGCTTGAAAATGACTTTGTTGGTTTTCCGCAAAGCAACCTCAACGAGTTCTATGTAAAATACGATTTTGACGTCAACGAACTCCCATCTGACGAATACGATGCGGAAAAAAGCCAAGACGCCGAACAAGAAGAACTCCAGCTAGTAACCCAAGAAGACATAGAATTATTTGAAGAAAACTTCAAAGAGGTAAAAGAATACATCCGGGAAATCATCAGCTGCGAACTCCGAATTAATGACTTATATAAGCAAAAAACCGCTAACCCATATCTATAGTCTATGGGCATTAATCGCGTTTAACCTCGAAGAGGCTGAGGATACAGATTTTATTTGCAAAAGATTCTGTTCACTCCTCAAAGAATGCACTCAATTCAGCTCTGCCGACTTTGACATTGAAACCTTTCCACAGCTACAGACACTCAAGCGGCCTATAAATATCACAAATATACGACTGGAGCTGCTACGGAAAAAGGGCCAAGACAAAAACGCCATGAAGCATTGATGGAATATCTCGGCTGGACAGAGTAAAATCCAATGAAAGTTTCTAAGTCAATTCGCGATCTCTATAGTGAACTCCAAGACTATGCTCTCCCCCTCGGGAAAGAAGTCAGTGGACTTCTGAAAGTCTATGCAGAGCAAAACAAATGGTCTTTTACTGATCGAATTAAAGAAGAAATTAGCTTTGCCCAAAAAATAGAAATGGGTATTTACTCATCAAATGAACAAATTGATGACTTTTTACGCTTGTGAAATAGTTGTACTAAATCTCAAGGATATCAATGCAGCAAAAGAATTTGTTCGTAACAATTTCAATGTTATAAATGAAAAACCTAAGGGACTTGTATCAGCTGATTCGTTTTTCTTTGACGGAATAAGGCTATACGCACGACTTAATGAGGGAGTTGCAGGGCCTAAACCATATTCATGGATGACTTTCGAAGTACAAATAAAAACACTTCTTGAGAAGGCTTGGGGAGAAGCCACACATGATTTCACATATAAATGCAAAGAAGTTAAATGGGGAAAAGAACGATTAGTTTACCAACTTAAAGCTATCTTAAGTCATGCAGATATTATGTTTTCAGAAATTGAAAATGTCTCGAACAGTTGTTCTCCTGATATCTCATCCACGGCTGATGACAATATTAACAATGTCACAAAATGGATTCTAGAAAACTGGGATGAATCAGCATGCCCTGATAATATGAAACGACTTTCTGAAACTATCGTAAATTTGTGCAAAACTTACTGCATAGATTTTGAATTGTTAAAAACAATCGTGACAAAGCATAGAAAAATCAACGTTAGTCAGGAAGATTTATCAATATATTCTTCTATACTTCAAGCGGTACTAAACTGCGACCATAAGGACTTTTGGGAAAAAGCCAGAAAAAAACATCGCTATCATGATTTAAAGCTCGTCATACCTCCAGAGATCGAATTACCGAAGGATATAAAACAAAAAGTCCATGGCACACGCTTCATTTCAATAGACTCTCTTCATGCCCCCCACAAATAAGCCTTATATCTTCACGAAAAAGCCCCGGCAGCATTCACGCTCCCGGGGCTTTTTTTTCATACCCTTTACTCCGCTTCAAGCCGCGTCTTTATCCTTTTGCAATATTCTGCATCCCGCTCAATACCTATCCATTTTCTGTTCATTTCCTCGCAGGCCAGCAACGTGGCTCCGGATCCGGCGAACGGATCCAGTATGGTTCCGCCTTCCGGTGCTAGCCGTACAAGTTCGCGCATGAGCGGCAGCGGTTTTCGCATAGGTGGAGACGTTTTTTCGCTTGTACAATTCCGGTGTGAATGCATCCCGGCAAGTAGGCATCGCCTGCCATTTTCCCGCCTTTGGAGGCCCACACAACATATTCGCATTGATTGCGGCAGCCGCCCTTTACTGGTCGAGAATTGCCTTTGTCCCACACGAAAACACCACGCCAGATAAAGTCTGAAGCCTGCACCGCGTCTGTCAGGATCGGAAGCTGCCGCCAGTCAATGAAGGAAGCTAGAACTCCACCTGGTGCCAAGCACCGGAAAGCTGATTTGAGCCATTCGCAGGACCATCGGTAGTAGCTCCGTTGGTCCATGGATTCGCCGCCCCAACTCCTGTAATTATTTGTTGCTGAATACTTTTTATTTGCCGGTTGGGTTCTATCCTTGGCATGCAGGCCACCGCTAGAATACGGAGGATCGGTCAACACCACATGAACAGAATCTTCGGAAAGAGAATCCATAATGGTGAGATTATTGTCGCAGTAGAGAGTGCCGTTCGAATTTGAATAATAAAAGTCCATGAGGTCTATACCTTTACAGGTTGTGCCGTGACTGCTACCACCCTCGGACCCGAAAGGGGAAGGAGTAGCGGCCTCGGTCGTGGTTCGGTGTGGCTGCACCGTTTCAGTGGGGACGATTTTACCGTCCTCGCCTACTCCGCTTAGTTACAAGCCCCGGCTCCATGCCGGGGCTTTGCTTTTGTATGAGGTTCAGCCAATGCCCATATCCTGAAACAAGGACGCCTGATGGGCGGGGTCTGTTTCCCGAAGCTGCTTGCGCAATCCTTCCGGGATGGACAGGGCCGAGGGGCTGAGAGTGTGGTCAAACTCGACATTCATCACGAATGTGTGGCCGCATTGCGGGTTCGAGCAGGTGCAATAGGCCTGCTTGAGCTGCCGGTTCATGTTGTTGGAACTGGTGATTCTGGCGACCTTGCCGCATGTGGGACAATATACTCTGAATGCCATGGTGTTTTCCTCGTCAATTCATCACATTGCCTGAGTTTCAGTTTCACGGTCAAACGAGATTCGGTCACGCTGCAAGAGGACTTCATTGATATCCTCGGCCAGCTCGTCCTGAATGGGGTGGATTTCGTTTTTCTGGTACACGGCGTCGATTTTGACGATGTCGCCGAAGCCGGTCTGGTTCTGCGGAATGAGGCAGGCCAGAGCCGGGGGCATGCGGTGGGCGGCGATGATGTCATCCCGAGACAGATTCTTGATTTTCTCCAGCTCGTCTTTGGTGGAGAAGTCACCCACCGGCAGGATCCGGACGGAATCTTTGGTGCCGTCAGGAATATGAACGTACATTGACCGGAAATTCCCCAGCCTTTGGTGCCTTTTATCTTCTCTTTCAGCTTGTCTTGCGCGTCCGTATCGATGTTGCCGGAAGAATAAAACACGTACCCCATGTGCGCGCCGTTTCGGTAATACTTGCGCCTGAACAGCGTGGCTTCCTCATTCAGCAACATGGACTGGATCGCGCCCAAGTATTCCGGCAGGCCGTAAATGGTCTGGCTCACGTCATAGCTCTTTATGTGCAGGACTTCGCCCGGTTCAAACGGGACCAGCTCGCCATGAATCTGGAGCATGCAATAGGTGTCCGGTTCCTTCATACGCCGCATGTTGATAGCCGGGAGGTGCTTCAGCTCCACCACTTCGCCGATGAAATTGCGGACTTTCTGGAAGTACCCATTTTCAAAGACCAGATAATCCTTTGCCATGGCTCGCATGGCCTTGCGGCTTAACGCATTGGAAGCCTGAAACCGCGCATGACCTGCTGAGTTTTGAATCCAAGGGCCGGGCCGTGATAGGCATTGGCGCGCAGGAGCCGAGCAAGGCCGGTCAGGGGAACAGGCGTTTCATAGTATCGCCCATTGTCCCACAAATACGCGCCAAGGTTGTCGTATATTTCACCGGCCAGAACCGGCTCTGGATCGCCAAAAGTAAATATCTGGGAATCGCTCATGGATGCTCCTTATTGTTGTCAGGCAACGACGATTTTTTGTTTGTGCTTCACGTTCAGGGGTTCGTTGTAAAGGGCGTGCATGATGGCCCAAGCCACGTCCGCATGGCCGGTGGCTTCGGTGCGCCCTGCCGAATATGTGACCATGCCGCTCGGCGTGGAGTCCTGCCGAATGGTCAGGAAGGCGTGGGCTATGTCGGATTGCCCCGCGTCCCACTCAAGGCGTCCATTCTCGATGACGTCCTTGCCCTTCAGGACCAATTCTATTTTGGTGGTGAGGCTATAATGAATGGGCATGGCCGCCGGGAAGAACGCCTTCACATTCTCATAAACGCCGTACCCCGGCCCGGTAATATCGATACCGATGTGGACAAAATTGAAACGCTCGGTCAGTTCCTTGATTCGCTCGGCTTGCCACGAAAAGGACTGATTGACCCACTTGAAACGGGCCAATATCCGAAACTTTCCGCCCGGCTTCAGCGGCGGCGCAAGAATAACAAAAGAAGAATCATCCCGGTGGCGGCTGGGGTCATAGCCACCCCACACCGGCATGTCGCCGAATGGACGCAGCGCATCCCGATCAAAGTCTATCCAGTCGTCACTATCGACATAGCAGGATTCCAGATCGTGGAGCTTGAATACGGCCTGCGTGTCGTCCACGAACTCGCACATGAACAGGTTGCGGAATTCGTCGGGGCTGTATTCCAGACGCAGCTCGTCGCTGTCGAACAGATCACAGCCGCCCTTTTCCGCGTCCTTCAGGGTAATGACATATCGCCACACCTTATCCGGCCCGACGACCCCGGCCTGACATTCCTTGAAGGAAGGAAATTCCTTGCGCTTGTTTTGCGCTTCCATCGTTTGTTGAAGCGGTCGCCAGTCCACAGGTCATACGCCTGATGCGTGACGGCGGACGGCGTGGAGAACAGGGTACGCCGCCACTTCTTATGCGCGGCCATGCCGGTGGCGACCTTGTACAGTTCATCGAACTTCGTGATCCAGAAATATTCGTCGATGTAAACATGCCCATGATAGGACTGCGCGGACTTGGAATTGTTGGACAGGAAATAGAGCGTGGCCGGACCTTTGGCCGTGTTCAGGACTATCTCGTCCTTGCCCTTCAGCTCGATGTCGAACTTTTCTTTTGCCACTGCCATGATATAGGAACGGAATACGTCCGCCTGACGGCGCGTGGCTGAAAGGAAAATCTGATTGTCGCCGGTGAGTGTGGCATCCTCGAAAGCTTCCTGAGCAAAGTACCAGGTGGCACCGATCTGACGGGACTTCAGAATATTACGGGTTCGATGATGTTTATTCCGGCGCAGCTCGTGCTGATAATCATAGTAATGGGCGTGGAACTTCTCCCCAAAATCCTCGGCGGTCAGGTGCGAGACGTCATTCTTGATGACTTTGCCGCGCTTCTTTTCGGGCGGCGCGTCCGGCCACCCACAACCGGCTTGCCCTGGTCGCGCTCTTCGTTGGCGGCTTCCATTTCCCGGATCTTCATCTCGCGCAGGCGCAGCATGTGATCCAAAAGCCGGTCCATTTCCTTCAGCTCGCCGTTGGTCTTGTCCTCACGCTCAACCAACACGGTGTAACGCCGGGCCACGCAATTGACTGCCGATTCATCAACAAACAAATCGTCCCATTGGCCTATATTGCGCCAATGATACACCGTCCTTTTCGGCACGGATAAGGTCTTGCAAATCTCGCCGACCTTATTTCCTTTCAAGTAAAGTGACTTGGCAGCCTGTATGACTTCATCCGCATGCTGATTCATGCAGTATCAATACATTGACCTTATAGAGTATGCGCCTGATTCAATTCCGTTTTACATGGATAGGAATTGCTTTTATTGCATCTACTTTTCCACCGCGCGTACTCTTGCGCCATGCCGAATACATTCACCACCGATTGGAAAAGATAGGGCAGTCCGGTCCCACCGTGGACGGACGGGAGATCGAGGCCAATGGCTGCTTGATGCTGCCGAGGAATACGATCCCGCGAAATACACCGCCGTGATCTGGATTGACCATTACCGATTTTACGGCAACTTCGGCAAAGTCGTTGCCTGAAGACCGAAGAGAAAGACGGCATCGTCAGTCTGTACGCCAAGCTTCAGCCCAACGAATGGCTGTTGTCCCAGAACAAGGACAAACAGAAGTTGTTCACCTCCATGGAGCTGACCCCCGACTTTGCCAAGTCCGGCAAGTTCTACCTGACCGGCCTTGCCGTGACAGACATCCCGGCAAGCCTCGGAACTTCGGAACTCCATTTTCCCACCGCAAACAGAACCCCACCGACCTTTTTGTTGACGGCGTCGAACTCGGCGACCTTCAGGAAGGCCAGTCGGAAACTGAAGCCCCGTCATGGTTCACAAACGCCATGCGGAAATTCGGCCTCAATATTCCCCACAACCAAGGGGCAACCCCCGAACCCGAAGAGGACACCATGAACGAACAGCAGTTCACCCAGCTCATGGGCAAATTCGACGATCAGGACAAGCGACTCGCCTCGCTTGAACAGAAGTTCGCCGTAGAGCCGCCCATTGAGGAACCCGGCACCGATAGCGGTACGCCCTCCGACGAAGGCAAACAGGACTTCGCCGCCGATATCACGGCAGCCATGAAGCCTTTCAGCGACAAGCTGGACGCCCTCAAGACCGACTTCTCCGCCAAGGTCGACGACCTGACCAAGCGTTTCGAGCAGGTCAATCCCGGCACGCAGGCCCCTGAAACAATGCTCCCGCCGCTCCCGGCGCGGACTACCTGTAGGAGGGGCCATGAATTTTGCAACCCGACAGATGTTTGCCGCATTCCTTGTCCAGCTCGCAAACAACTACAAAGTGGGAGACGTTGAAAAACAGTTCAGCGTGACCCCGGAACTTGAACAGCGGTTTCAGGACAAGATCGTTGAAAAGGAAGACTTTCTCCGCAAGATCAACGTCATCGGCGTTGAAGAACTCTCCGGGAAAAACGTTCTCGGCTCCGCCAACAGTCCTGCGTCCGGACGCACTGACACCTCGGACGGCAACGCCGAACGTCAGCCCCGCAACATCCTCGGTCTTGAAGAGTGGGCATATCAGCTCCACAAGACCAATTCCGATGTTTACATCGAGTACGCGACCCTCGACGCATGGGCCAAGAAAATCCCCAACCTCGGCGCGTTGTATACCGCGTATGTCCAACAGCAGATTGCCAACGACCGGGTCATGATCGGCTGGCATGGCGTTGAAGCGGCAGCGACCACCAACATTCAGAACTTCCCCCTCCTGCAGGACGTCAACAAGGGATGGTTCCAGTACATGCGTGAAAAGCTGGCTGGCAACATCCTGACCGAAGGCGCGACCGCCGGAGAAATCCGTATCGGTCCCGGTGGAGACTACGAGAATCTGGACGATGCCGCCCATGATCTGCGTCAGGGAATCCCCGCCTATCTGCGCAAGGACCTTGTCGTTCTGGTCGGCGAAGAGTTGATCGGCACCCGTACCGGCACCTTCTACAAAAAATGGGGCAACACCCCTTCCGAAAAGTCCGGCGTTGACCAGGCATTGAGCCTTATGGGCGGCATGCCTTGGGAAACTCCGAGCTTCATCCCGGACCGTGCCATGGTCGTCACCAGTTACAAAAACCTCTCCATCTACCACCAGTCTGGTTCCTGGCGTCGTCACCTCAAGGACAAGCCTGAAAAAGACCGTTGGGAAGATTTCAACTCCCGCAACGAAGGCTACGTGGTCGAAGAGCCCCGCGCTTTCGCAGGCATGGAATTCAAGGACAGCAACGTCAAGATGCCGAACGCGGCTGGCGATGGCTGGGAATAGTCTTCCTTACTTTGCACAGAGGGGGTGGCCCGGCTGCCCCTCACCCATCTTTTACCTCTGGAGGAGTGAGCCATGAGTTTGATGAAGAGACACCAGAAGAAATTTCAGAACGGAGAAGCGTCCCCGTCCGCATCTGTTGTCGGCACCCCCGGCGGCGCAAAGACTGCAATGGGCAAAGACCAGCTTTCCAAGCTGCTCGACGCGGCTCTGGGCGAAGACTTGAAAACCCTTTCAGGCTTCAACTCGCGTGAGGCCAAGGACCGGCACAAACAGAACGTGCTCATTCCCAAGTACATCGACTATGTACACCGCCTCATGGAACAGGGCTGGAAACACGACCTTCTGCCCTATTACATGGTCTGGTCCTTTGATGTCGCCAGCGTGGAACTGGCCCTCAATATCGGCTTCTACTGCATTGAAAACGACATCAGCATGCCCACGGATATGTACAAGAGCGACGTGCAGACCGTCATGGCCCGATCCATGGAAACATGGGCCAAGAACCAACTGGACGCAGGCCATGCCGTGGAACCGTATTTCTCCACCCTGTTCGATGCCATGACCGGCGCAGACGGCACGGACGCATGGGACATCACCGACAAGCTCTCCCGTCGAATCTACAAGCTCAAAGGTCTGCTCGAAGACGAGGCAGGCAATCTCGAAGACGCGCAGAAGTATCTGCAAAAAGCCTATGACCTGGGCGAATCCGTCAAGACCAAACTGGCTGACGTGAACAAGCGCCTCGATGAAGCCAAGGCAACCGAGACCAAGACGGCCACCGATAATTCCAAGGACTCTGACAAGTAGCTCCTCCATACGCTGCTGCCCCCAAGGTCTGCTCGGGCAATAGCCTGTGACCAGACCGAAGGGGGCAGCCAATAAAGGACTGATAATGAGTTTTTCCGGCAATACCACCAAAGAATCGACCACCACCGTAATGAATGACGGATGGTGGCCTGACCTTTCTATTGCAGATTTCGAGAAACGGTACAGGCTGCCTTCCGACTATGAGGAAATGATCCTTGTAGACGGATTGCAGCTCGGAATGGCGTGGGCAAACAAGCAGCTCAAGAGCTGGCGTGAAGGGCTGACCGAATTCGATTACGAAAACCTTGCCGCCGTTCCCTCTGACTCGTTGGGCGGCGAATCCGTCAAGCTTATCCATTACCGCCGGGCCGTGTATTGCCACGCCAAGGCCTTTCTGCTGAATCAGTTCTCCACCATCAACCGGCGCGAAGCTGCCAGAAACGAAGCACGGGAAAGCGACGAAACCGAAAGCACATTCCTCGCCCATGCACAGCACGCCATTGCCTCTTTCAAGGACGAAAGCAGCGTCACCGTGGGGTTGATATGAGGCTGTTGCAGGCTCTGACCCAAGCCCTGAAGGATGCCGGAGCGACCGGCAACACCATTCACTCTTTTGCCGACGAAGGCTCCATCATTCCCACGGGCAAGAATCTCGGCCACGGCATCGAGGTCGGGCGCTTCAAGTATGAAGGCGTGATCCAGATTGAGGAATACCCCGACGATGGTTTGCTGTTCATAGCCTTTGTCACGGCATGGCTTCAGGAGAACGACCCGGAACGCGAATACATGGGTCTCAAGGATCCCGACATAGATATTTCACTGAACGACGACCGGACCGCCGACATTGATATGGCCATAGAGTTCGAGGAGGCCTTGGAGATCGTACCGGATGAGTCCGGCCCCATCACTTACGACGGCCAAAAATGGCGCGTTGCGGACGTCCCCATCGACGTAGCCGATACGCTGGGCACCATGGAAGGAGCTACCGATGTCGCCGAATAGCTCCCCCCTTCGACTCGAAACGGATCCGCGTGGACGGCTCCGGCTGCATGAGCAACTGGACATCCTGTCCATGTCTCCCCGCACCCGGCGCAACATCACCATGCGCATGGGCCGCAAGGTTGCCAAAGAAGCCAAGGCGAATATCCGTCAGCAAAAGACCATCCATGGCCGTTCCATGGAACCGCGCAAGAATTCCCGAAACAAGCGCAAGATGCTGCGCGGGCTTTCTCGAACAATGAAAGTATTTCGACGACAAGGTGAAAGCGTTGAAATTTCTTGGCCGACTGCCATTCGAGGTCAAATAGCAAATCGGCACCAAAAAGGCGCTCCCGAATCTTGGAATAGCCCGAAAGCTCGTAAAGTGTACGGCGTCCCCGATTACAAAGCCCCCGCCACCAGAGCACAAGCCAAAAGCCTAAAAGCTGAAGGCTACCGACTGCGCGTCAAAAAGAAGAAAGGCAAGGGCTGCACTCTCCGGCGCGTCTCCATCAAATGGATCATGGACAACATGTCGTTAGGACAAGCCGGACTCATCCTCCGTTTAATGCGCACAGGCACCAAGCGCGGCAAACAACAGTGGGAAGTCAAACCGGCTGCGCGTCCTTTTCTCGGCCCGAACCCGGAACAGAAGAAGAATTCTCACGAACTCGCCACAGACACCATGGCCGAGATCACCAACCGTTAAAAGGAGACCACCATGTCGCTGGGCGTTGTACAGGTAAACAAACTCAATCTGCTGCAGGGAGATATCGCGGACGTCGAACGCTACTTCCTGTTTATTGGCCGAGGTTCCGGGACCAACGAAGGTCCATTTTGACTGTCAACACTGACACCGATCTGGACGAAGTTCTAGGCGCGGACACCTTCAACCTGAAACGCAGGTTGCGGCAGCCAAGGCCAATGCCGGACAGAATTGGGGGGCAGCGGTCCTTCCTCTGGATGATGTCATGACCGTGGCGCTGGCCGTGGATTACGCCATGGAAAACATGAATGCGGAAGCCATTGTCATCACCGATCCGGTCACAACCTCCGCCGAGGTCGAAGCGCTTCAGTTCAAGGCCAAGAACATCATGGCGAAATATATGCGGCCTGTGATTTTCATCCCCACCTGCGAAGGCATCAAGGACACGGAATCGTGGAGCGATTTCACCACCAGCCGCAACACCATCCTGAATGGATTGGCATGCGACCAGGTCAACCCGGTGGCGACCATCTGGGAAGATGATCTGGCGTCTACTGCGGACGGCTCTGCAACCGTTCCGTCACTATTGCCGACACGCCCATGCGCGTGAACACCGGCCCGGTGGTGGGCATCCGCTCTGAAAACCCAAGGACAAGGACGGGCGCGCCGTTGACATGTCGGTCCTCAAGGCTCTGGACGCCGAGCGCTGGTCTGTTCCTCAGTGGTATCCCGATTATGAGGCGTATACTTCGGTGACGGCAATGTGCTTGATGTTAAGGGTGGCGACTTTCAGGTGATCGAATATCTGCGCGTCGTCCACAAGGCCATGCGCAAGGTCTACCCTCTGGCCGTTGCCAAGATCGGCGACCGCAAGCTCAACTCCACCCCCGCCGCCGTCGCCTATCACGAAAGCTATTTCATGCGTCCCCTGCGCGAGATGAGCAAATCCGTCAAGATTCTGGGCATCACTTTTCCCGGTGAAATCGAACCGCCCAAGGACGGCGACATCGTCATCACATGGGTCACGAAAACCGTGGTGAAAATCCACATGACCGTCCGCCCCTACGACTGCCCCAAGGACATCACCTGCAACATCCTGTTGGACCTGACCAACTACGCTGAATAGGAGGCATCATGAACCGTATCAGCGGAAAATCTTTTGATATCAACATCGGCGACCACCTGACCCATGTTGACAAGGCCACCCTGTCCATCACGGACAATTCCGCCGTTGCCAAGGACCGAGGCGTCCCCAACGGGCGGCTTCTGGGAGACGTCGAGGCTTCGGGCGAAATCGAAGTGGACGCCACCGGCCTGAACATCATCATGGAAGCGGCCAAGTCCGCCGGTTCATTCCGGGAACTCGAACCCTTTGACTGCCTGTTCTATGCGAACTCCGGCAGCAAGGAAGAAATGAAGGTGGAAGCCTTCGGCTGCGCGTCAAAATCGACGCCCTGCTGGATATCGACCGGAAGGGCGGGGAAAAACACATGACCAAACTGCCCTTTGACGTGACCAGCCCGGATTTCATCCGCATCAACGGCGTCCCGTATCTGGCAGCTTCCGAAACCAAAGACCTGATCTAGGGGTTTGGACATGGCTGATTTTTGCGACAACGGAACCGACATGGAACGGCTGGCGCGGGAAACTGCCATAGCCGAGGCCGGATTGAAAAACACCGACCGGCCAAGCCGGGAGACGTGCGCCGAATGCGGCAACGTCATCCCGGAGGCCCGTCAAAAAGCCATCCCCGGCGTGGAGCTGTGCATACAGTGTCAGGCCAGACAGGAGGGAAAATGATAGAACTTGCTGAAATCATCCGCCTCGAAAAAGGCGAAGCCGGAACCTTCGGCGCGCTCAAAATCGACGGCCAAGTCACTTGCGTGACGCTTGAACCCGAAGACAGGAACAACGCCCAGGGCGTGTCCTGCATCCCGGAAGGCGACTACATTGCCAAGCGCGTAAATTCGCCCAAGTACGGCGACACCTTCGAGATTTCGGACGTTCCGAACCGTACTCACATCCTGTTTCATGCTGGCAACGTCGAGAATCACACCAAAGGCTGCGTCCTGCTGGGCCGCAATTTCGGAGCGCTCGGTAAGACCGTGCCGTCCTCAACTCCGGACAAACGTTCAAGAGTTTCATGCTGGCCCTGTTGGAAAACGACTCCTTCCGCGTCCGGATCTCGGATGCTTCCGGGGGTGCATAATGGGTTTCCTCTCTGCCATCACCGGATTTTTCGGCGGTGAAAAAGGACTTATGGGCACCATCGCCGACACCGTGAAGGACTACTTTCCCCCGTCCATGAGTGACAAGGAAAAAGCGGAAATGACCGCACGTATCCGTGAAGTCGAATTCAAGCGTGAAAAAGCCCTCATGGAGCTGGCCGTGGAGGCTGACAAGGAAGTCACCCGCCGCGCTGCCCAGCTTGAAGGGACGGCCAACGACCTGAAGTCGCTCCCCGTGGTCGGTCGGTTCATCATTTTCGCACGGGGCTGCCTGCGCCCGTTTTTCGGCTACTTCACCCTGTTCGTGGACTGGATGATCTTCAGCAACGCATGGAAGGTGAAATTAACCACGCCCACCGGGACATTCACCGCCGAAGGCATTCTCGTCATTGCGCTGAACATCCTTGTGCTGGGCTTCCTGTTCGGAGAACGGACCGTGAAGAACCTTATGCCCCTGTTTACCAAATTCATGGAGACCAGAGGGAAGTGAGCGCAATGGACCACCAAGATTTGCAGGACCTGCTCGTGCGCATCGATGAACGGGTGAAAGCCATTCAGGACGACATTCGGGAAATCAACCAGGCGCGGCAGTGTGCAAGCCATCGAGTAAAATAAAACTCTTGAGCGCATGGTGTGGGGCTGCCTGGCAGGCGTTGCCGGGCTTGGACTTCGCACAGCAATTGAAATGCTTAAAAACTGATTCACTGGAGGAAAACATGGACAAACTCATCGTTCTCGAAGTCAACGGCAAAGACCTGACTTTCGACATGACCCCGGATGCCTACAACAAGTTCATCAATGAAATGCAGCCCACCAACAAGGTGGCCCCGGCCCATTCTCTGCTCATGCGCACCGTGACCGACGACAGCAGGGACAGCCTGAAAACCCTGCTCAAGCAGCCCGGCGCGGCTCTCAATCTCGTGGGCAGTCTGGTCGAGGAATACACGCCGGAGCTGACCATTGTTGTGGGAAAGCCGAAGAAGTCGCCGAACGAATAGGCGACAACGCCGTGAGCCAGATTCTGGCCCTGCACACGAAGTGGATGCCGGGCCAGAAAATGACCACGGAAAGCATGGGCATCGCCCTGTTTCTGGAAAAGGACTTTTGGGAAAAAATGAGCATCGCCGTCACCAACGGCATTGCCAAAGCCATGAAGGGATAAAATGAGCGCAAAGCTGCAAAAGCTCTCCTTTGTTATCGACCTGCTGGACCGGGTGTCCGGTCCGGTGGGCAAGATTCAGAAAAAGCTCAATTTCATGGCGGATGCCTCGCAAAAGGCCTTCGGACAAATAGGTACCGGCGCGGCTGGAGTGGCCGGGGCCGGATATGGTTTGCTCAAATTCATCGAACCCGCCGAAGAAATGCGCGAAGCCATGGGCGGGGTTGCTTCCTTGGACGTTGACCAGACCGTCTTGAAAGGGCTTTCGGCCAAGGCTCTGCAGTTCTCCATCAAGTATGGCCGCGCCGCAGACGGATTTGTCGATTCTTCCTATGACATTCAGTCCGCCATCAACGGGCTGGAAGGTGGCGACCTTTCCGTTTTCACCAACGCGGGCAACGTACTTGCCAGAGCGGTCAAATCAGACGGCGGGACCATCACCGATTACATGGGAACCATGTACGGCATCTTCCAAGATGAAGCCGAGCGCATGGGCAAGGGCAACTGGATCGAACAGCTCACCGGACAGACGGCCACAGCTGTACAGATGTTCAAGACCACCGGCTCCAAATGGGCTGCAGGCTGGACGTCTCTCGGTGCTTCCGCCACGTCCGCAGGTATCGGAATAACCGAACAGATGGCTGTGCTGGGCAAACTGCAAGCCACCATGTCCGGTTCTGAAGCCGGAACCAAGTACAAGGCGTTTCTGGCCGGAGCAGGCAAGGCACAGGACAAACTCGGACTTTCCTTTGTTGATTCCAACGGCAACATGCTCGGCATGGTGGACATTCTGGGCAAGCTCAAAGGCAAGTTCGGCGACACCATGAGCGTGGCCGAATCCGACATGCTGAAAGACGCCTTCGGATCCGACGAAGCCGTATCCCTTATCAAGCTGCTCATGGCTGACACCGACGGACTTTCCGCCGCCATGGACAAACTCGGTCAAGTCAAGGGAATGGAAAAGGCTGAACAGATGGCCTCATGCATGGTGACACCTATGCAACGGGCCACCCAAGGCATCAAGGGAATCACCATTGCTCTGGGCAATGGACTGGCCCGACTCTGGACCCGATCATCAACGGATTCGCTGACACCTCCGCCGTCATGGTCGAATGGATGGGCAAGTACCCGAATCTGACCCGGTGGATCGGCTACGGCATCATCGCCATAACGGCCATGGTCGCCGCCATGGGCGCGCTGGCTCTGGTCGGTGGTTTGATGAAACTTTCCATGATTTCCCTGACCGGTCCCATTGCCGGAGCCAAGTGGGCTTTGGCCCTGTTTACCAAGCAGGGTCTCATCGGCAAAGGGGTCATGCTCGCTTTTCAAGGTGTCATGTGGCTGGTCAACGCGGCCATGGCCGCCAACCCTGCGGTCCTCATCACGCTGGCCGTCATTGCCCTTATCGCTGCCGTTGGTGCCGCCATCTACTGGTGGAACGACTTGAAGGCCGCGTTCATGGACACCTCATGGGGGCAGACCATCATGTCCGTTATCGATTGGATTCTTGGAGGACTACAGGCCCTGACCAACCCCATCGGGTTCGTTGTGGACAACTTTGATGCCATCACTTCCTTTCTAGGGTTTGGTTCCGACTCCGAAGCCCCGGCCTCCACCCCTTCTCTGGATGCACCCAGACGGGCCGTGGTGCCTCCGGGCGGTGTCGCCAACCAGATTGCCAAGACCGTGAACGCCAACCGGAGCGAGTCCCGCACCATCGGCAAGCAGGAAATCCACTTCCACGATTCGGATTCAATGACAATCCGCGAACAAATCATGATGGAAGGCTAGGCCATGGCTGAAGTAAAATATTTCGACCTCCTCATTACTGACGACGACATCACGCTGGACGCCGGAGGCATCCCGGAACGGTGCTTTGACCGTGATTCCATCGCCCAGGACATCGTTCACATGATCCGGGAAACCGGCCTGCTGGTCGAACTGGTAGGCAACCGGGACGCACGGAAGAAAGCCGAGAACGTGGTCAAGCTGACCATGGAAGTGGACAACGACGAACGCATTGTTCCCGGCTCCTGCGAAGTCCATGAAGTCGAGCTGGGCGTCTTTTACCTGAAGGCCGAAACAGTCGAGTTCGGTCCCATTGAATTTTCGCTGGAGGCCAAATGATCGGTCCTGAAGACAAGGCCCTTTTCGAGAACATGCTGCGCGAAGCCGACATACCCGTTGACGAGGCAGACATGGTAGCGCGTTGGCGTAAAATCAACGAAGATGAAGGTAGCCTCATCACCAACGATTCCAAGTGGAGTCCATTCTGGCGACTCATCACGGCTATAGTCACCTATCCGTGCAAAGCGCTTGTCTCTCTGCTGGTCAACACAGCCCTGCCAAATCTGTTTCTGAAGTACGCCTCCGGGGTGTGGCTTGACGTATACGCATGGGGTGTGGGCCTCACACGCAAGGCCAGCACCAAGGCCGTGGGCATATCCAATTTACCCGAGAAGCTTCTGCCGGAGAACTCACGGTCATGGCCGGAACGGTCATCGAAAGCCCTACACTGAACGGCTACATCTACCGCGTCATCGTCACCAAGGACACCACTTGCCCGGACGGCACCTTGACCTTTGACGTGCCGGTCGAAGCCGAAAAGACCGGAGCTGCCTACAATCTCGGGCCGGGATATTATTCCATCCTTGCGGCCCCCATTCCCGGCATCGCCTCTGTTTCCAACATTGCCGACTGGTTGGCCGTCCCCGGAGCTGACGAGGAAAACAACGAAGAATTGCGCCTGCGCTGCCGCAATCAGTTCAGCGCGGTGGGGCAGCTCCATCATGACGCGGCCTACAAAGTCATCATCGGGAGCTATACCGGAATCAGGCTCGACTATCTCCGCTTCGAGCATGACGGGCCACGCGGTCCCGGCACTGCAAACTGCTTCATCTTCATAGACACCGGCGCGCCGCCGCAAGAGTTTGTGGACAACATCAACACCTACGTGCGCGACTCCGGCAACCACGGCCACGGCGACGACATGATCTGCTTTCCCATGCCGGAAACGCCTTACAATCTGGAGTGACCGTTTTCCCGGTTCCCCACCTGACCGCCGAAAAACAAACAGCCCTCCTGCAGGACGTGGAAACCGGATCCGTTGCGCCTTCCGTGAAACACTGATTTCGACATGACCAAGACATGGCCGCACAGTCGTTTTTCCCTGTCCCAGCTCGACAAGGATCTGCATGCCGACCTGCCGAATCTTCTTTCCGTTGAGTTCGACCGAACCGGCGACCTTGTTTCAACCATGGACCTGCCGATTCTGAAAACGCTGACCGTCACTCAAGGGGAAGCATAATGGCAGACGAAAAGACCGCGCCCGAAGTATCCCTGCCGTTCTGGATGGCCGGGCCGGAGCTTTCCAAGCTCGCCAAGGCCGCGCAGAAGTGGTTCGCCCTGGTCATGAGCTGGGCTATCTGGCCCGCGCAACAAATGGACCCGGAAACCTGCACAGAGACGATCCTGAACCTCATCGCATGGCAGCGCGACATTGACCGCTTCGAAGGTGAGCCACTTGCCCTGTATCGCCTGCGCGTCAAATACGCCTACGTCAACGCCAAAGACGCGGGATCCGTGGAAGGTTTCAAGCGAATATTCCAACGGCTCGGCGTGGGCTACATCGAAATCGAAGAACGCATGGAAGGACGTGATTGGGACGTTCTGGCCATACATCTTTCAGACACCCAACTGGCGGACAATCAGGAGCTGCTGCAGGTCCTGATTCAGCACTACGGCAGGACCTGCCGTCGGTATGAATGGACCATCATCACGCCCCTGCCCCTCTACACGAGGGTGGAAACCTTCGACAACGACTACCAGACCATTTGCGCGGCCGTGCCTCCGTTGAAAATCGGACCGCGCTTGGAAGAATTCAACAACGACTCGGCGGTCATTGCCGCCCAGCTCTAAGGAGTTGCCATGAGCAGTGCTATCACCAATGCGGGCGAGGCCCTTATCGCCCTGAAACAGAATCAGGAAGCCCCCCTGATCATCGACAAGTTCATCCTTGCCAACGTGGCCGGAGTGGATCCGGCTGCAGCCGTGGACCGAACAGAGGGCAAACCCAACGCCGGGGACATTGTCCATGAATACACCATCCCGGCGGAGGGCAAGGGGTACATCAACCCCAATCAGGTGGTGTACTCCATGCTGTTGACCTCCGACGTCGGCGACTTCAATTTCAACTGGATCGGGCTGTATAGCTCGGAGAACGACGTAGTTGTAGCCATCGCCTACCTGCCCACGTTGTCCAAATGGAAGACGGTCCACCCGACCATGGGCAATGCCCTGACCCGCAATTTCATGCTGGAGTATTCCGGCCTGGCCGACGTGACACAAATCATGGTCGAGGCCTCCACCTGGCAGATTGATTTCACGGCCCGGATGAAAGGCATAGACGAACGCGAACGGCTGTCCAACTTCGACATTTACGGCGGGGCCTGCTTCTTTGATGACGGTTTTCTGGTCGTCGATGACGGCGGGACCTTCAAGCTGCAACCCGGCCTCGGCTACGTCGAAGGCATCCGCATTGTACAGGCCGCCGAACAGATTCTTGCCCCAGCATTACCTGCCGAAGTGTTTCTGGACGTTGCCCTGCAGCCCCAAGGCTCCGACCGCGTGGCCGTGGTTCAGGTCGTGTATGCAGATCCCGGCGACTATGTGGACGGAACCAACGACAACCACTACGGCCAAAAGATTGCCGAAATCGGTGCCGACAGGACCATCACCGACTTCCGGCCCAAGACTCCGGGCGGGGAGCTGGGCGACGTCTATGCGAACAAGGACCACGTCCACGGCGAATACGCGAATAAGGTTCACAGCCACCCCTCCATTGAAACGGACTACATAGACCTTTCCGCATTCTCCGGCGGAGCCAGTGCCGGACCATCGAAACCGCCGTCAACGGACAGAAGTTCCCCTGCAAAGACTTCCCCAACGACACGGACGTGTCCGAGGAAATTACCTATGTCATGCCGGAGTCGTGGGACTGTGGCAACATCAAGGCAAAACTGGTCTGGACTCCTGGAGAAGGAGCCGTGGCCGGTCACGACATCGTATTCAACCTCCAGGCCAGAGCCATCTCCGACGGCGAAGATCTGGACATAACTTTCACAGAAACTGGCGTCACCTTGACGGACAAAGTCATTGCAGAAGGCAAAAACAGAAGACGGGAGCCTCCGCCGCCCTCACAGCCGAAGGCAACCCCGCTCTGGGCGATGAAATCCACTTCAGGCTGACCCGTGACGTATCGGAAGGAGCCACGCCGATGGCTGCCGAATGCCGCGTTCTGGCTCTCATCATCCAATACACATGCAACCAGCCCGTCGCGGTTGGTAAGGAGGCCTCATGAGAAGATTAGCATTTGGAGGGCAAGGAGGAGCCAAGCCCGGAAACAGGGAATTATCCTTTATCCCGCTGCCGACGACGGAAGCCGAAGCCGACTCGGATGTTTTCGTGGCGGAAATGACGGGAGCGGCCAACTCAAACGTGATCGGGACCGGAGCCTCCATGGAAGGCGCAGACTTAGTCCTGACGCGAAATGGAATCATTGATGGAATGGACGACGAGGGATTTCGTAGGCTCTCCACCACTTCAAGCAGCTTTACAGTGACCGACAATTTCCTCAACACGTTTCTAGGGTCCCCGACCGGTTTTTCCTTTATGGGACGTGTACGCAACGGGGTTACTCCACCTGCTGCGAACCATCAAACCATTGACATTCTGGCCTACACTGCAAATTCCACGTTCAACTTTGCATCGGACTGGGACACTCGTGGCGGCAAGAATATTGTCGTGTTTCATGGTTACCAGACCACAGCGAGCGACTTATACAATCCTGTCAGGAATGATCCGTCATTTCGTGGGGCCGCTTCGTTCAACTTAGGCGCGAGCTGGATCATCTCATTTGATCCGGTCAACGGTCTGTTCGTCACGGCTATCAAATATGGGCTCCAGATCCCACAGACGGTCGAAGACTTCGACGTCCTCGCCTTGAGCGAAGTTTCCGATACCGTTGTTGAGGATGTCTCTTCGGTTTCCAGAGCCTATTTGGTTGGAGATGTTTCCGGGTACGCCGCGATTCACGACACGGACTTTGTGGTGGCTGCGAAAAAACCGTCCTTTTTCATGGAGTAGTTAAATGGAATACAAGGAATTCACCATCACTGACAACGGCTATGCTCTGGCGAAGGACAACAGCCCTGTTGAAGACATTTCAGGGTTGAGCAACACTGGTGCCGAAAAATTCTATCACCTCGGTTCTTCAGGAATTCCTGATACGGCAGAAGCCACCATACACTTCATAGCCGACATGAACACATCCATGTTTATATGCTATGAAGGGACTATCCCAGATGGCGTTGATATCCCCCAGACGGAGGTTTTAACCAAACTTGTTGATGAATACGGCCTCCCTGCTTCGACCACGTTGGACGAAACAGGCAAACCGATTGTCCTTACTGAGGCATAAGACATGCCTTGGTCCACCGTCTCCCTCACCACCCCACCGACCCTGCAGACTGTTCACGAAGGCCTGCACAACTGCCGTACAGCTATCCCCGCCGAGCTGGACAACAGCACGGCACGCCTGAACACGGTTAAGGAGACCGTTACCATTTCCGCCAACCCGGTTGCGGCGGCTGCATCCAATGTGGCCGCCCTGCGGGCTTCCATGGAAAGCCTGCTTCAAGCCGGTGGCCGGTTCGTGTGTGTGCATCCGTATATTCACCCGCTGGGAGACCGGCGCGGGGATTATGCTTACCTGACCCCGCAGCAGGCCGTGGAAGGCATGGCCGCCAAGCTGGCCGATCCCAAAGACCTGCAAGCCGAGGACGAGCTGCGCGGCGTGTTCCTCCTCCTGCGAGGCGTGGACAACGACGATTTTGCCAAGACGCTGGTCGCGTTCAATGCGGTTTTCCCCGTCACCGAGTTGCAACTGGCTGAACGCCGGGCCGGGTGGCTTGCCACCTTGGAGAAGGACAAGTTCATTCAGGAAACCGGCCCCATTCATCCGACATGGACCGACCAAGACGCTCGACGCATCCGGGATGCACCGCGCTCGATACGAGTCTGGGCGGGCTGCTCGGCATGGCTGAAGGTTACGACTTGGAGAACGTGCGGCCGGAAGATGAACTCGCGGCCGTCATTGAGAAGAAGCGCGCCCACCTGCAGGGGCTGGACGCGGCATGGGCAACCATCACCGGCGCATTGCAAGGCGGCGCGGGAATGGGGCTTGTTCTGGACGGCAACATCGGCAGCATTCACCGGCAGCTCGTGGAGAACATGCCGCCGGTCGAAGGCTACAAGCTGGCCGCCGTGTGCTGTTGGATCGGCACCACGCAAAGCATGACATTTTTCCGGGAGTTGATGGGGCTATGAGCTTTCTTCGATTGGATCAATACGACGTACCGGGCAAGAGCCTCAAAATAGGCGGGGGCATGGATATCCGAGCCTCGGACGCGTCGGGCGAGACGAGCAGCACGGACGAAGTGGACAAGGGAACCAAGGCCAAAAAACTGCCGGTGTCTCTGGTCATTCCCTACGCTGACGAGGCAGACCTGAAGCGTCTTATCCGCGTGGCTGAAGCCAAGGAAAACGGGACGCGCAAGGTTTACACCATCACCAACCGGACGGCCAACGTGGCAGGGATCCGGCAGGTCCGTTTCGCTGAGGGCTTCAATTGGCAGGAGAAAGACCAGTTGCTCGCTTGGGACATCTCTTTCACCCTGAAGGAATACCTTTCCAACCCGGAACGAGTCGAGCAGCGGGAGAAAAAAGCCGCGCCCGTCGTTCAGGTCAGTCTGGGCAAAAAAACCGTTGAAGTGAAAGCGCCGTCTGGAACAGCCGAGGCCGTTGTCGAACCTCTGACCGGCTTGGAAAAGGTTCTCAAATTCATGGACGATTTTCTGGCATGAAACTTCGCAAAACCCTTTTCATCAACGACGCGCCGGTCAAGCTGGTGGAGGAGGACGTCCTTCTCTCCCTGTATTCCCCTGGGCGCGCCATGTTTCAGGTGCAAAGCCCTGAACCCCTGACCGGCATCGTGCGGCTGGAGGTCGGTTATTCCACTCAGGACCGGGACCAGGTGTATTTCATCGGCGTGATCCGAAGCAGCGAAATCGTGGACGGCCAACAGCAAAGACTGCGCTGCCGGGAACTGACTTCAGCGCTCTATGCCCCGCTTCCGGCAGCACTCCGCCACCCCACCCTTCAGGAGGTCGCACAAGAGTACACCGACCGGACCGGCCTACGGTTCGTGGTGCCGGAAAAGTCGTATGCCGAAAAGCGCGTCCCGGCGTTCTATGCGCTGGGGAGCGGCTTTCATGGCGTGGATTCGCTGGGCGCTATTTTTGGAATCGAAAACTACATCTGGCAACAGCAGGGCGATGGGTCCGTCTTTGTCGGCTCATGGAAGGACTCACGCTGGGCAACCCGGCCCGTGGCTTTGGATGAAGACATATTCAACAAGGTGACAGGCACCGGCGAAAAGAAGTCCGCCGTGCTGCCCCAGCTCCGCCCCGGTGTCCTGCTCAATGACAGGTACGTGGTGCGCGTCAAACTCAAGGGCCATGAAATGGTGACGAAATGCGAGAAGTCGTTAAAAAGATAATCCTGAAGCTCTACCCTGAACTGGACGCAGGGCTGCACCTTCCCCGCTTTGCGCGGGTATTGGCCGTCAATGACGCGCCCAAGGATGGCGGCAGCTCGGAACGATTCCGGCCGCGCTATGCCGTGGACCTTGAAATCCTGACCCCGAACGGGGAGCGGGACGACAATTTCTCGATATATGAGGCCGTGCAATTGCCCGTGCCGGTGGGCTGCGGGCAGGAGGCCGGACTCTTCGGTTTCCCGGAGCCGGGTGTCATCGTTGAGATAGGTTTTGCCTATGGTCGGGCCGATCATCCCATCGTGCGCCACGTCTATCCGCAGGGCATGAGCCTGCCTGCCGTGGACATGGGCAACAGCGCTGGCAGCAGTCTCCGGCGGTGTTTCAGGACGTGGACAAGGACGGTAATTGGACGCGCAAGACGGACATGGCCATAACCGACAAATCACTCAAACGAGTGACCGAGGCCGTGGAGAATCTGGACACCTTTTCGCGTGAGCTGCGCACGATTCATGAGAACAGCGTGGAGGAAATCGGCGGTTGCAAAATCATTGAAGCACTCGACGCACTGCGTCTCCGCTCCGGGGATCCGCCAACCTCGTGGCCGTGGACAATATCAATTTCACCACCGGGCGCGATCGCAACCTCATCGTTGCCCAAGACCGCAAGGAAATAGCCGGGCGGCATCACCTTTCGACCGTCAAAGGCAATCTGGAGGAAACGGTCAACGGCTCCCACACCGAGAACGTGGGCGAGGACCGGATGCAATCAACCGGCGGCGACCACACGTCCGACGTGGGCGGTGATTCCACCGAAAACGTGGGCGGCACCAAGACCATTGCGGCCCCGTTCACCAACATCGAGGGCCAAACAATCCGCATCGGACAGGCCGGTGACGGGGTAAGCCTGTTACCCATCATTATTCAGTTCATGGAAGAAGTACGGTGTGCGTTGCAGGATTGTGCGGACCATGTTCACCCCGCCATTGGTGTGGTCAGTGACCAACAGGGGAACTAGCCGAGCATTCTGGGAGGGTTGCGGGGCTGAAGGGGAAGTTGGGGTGTTGAGTGGTTAGGGGATCAGCCCCTTCCACACTCCCAAAGCCCCCCTCTATCAATTACAATATCACATAGAAGCATAGACATATATCACGGTGTAATGCTATAGGCGCAACCTGTCAGTTGCATTCGTTTTGATGAAAAACATTTCAAATAAAAATGTACTATTCGAGCAACATATAAAATCAATGAGCTAATACGGAGCAAGAATGAAAACGCTATTGGTATGGGGAATAACTTTGATATTGTGCGCGCCATTTGTCGGGCAAGCAAAGGCAGAAGACCCAACTTACTCAGTCAAAAATGGTAAATTTGTTACTACCGAAGGCGAAATTCCATCTGCGTGCTTAGGACAATTAAAAATCGACCTTAATGGCGATGATACCGTTGCAGCCATATATCTTAACCGGACCACTCTTCGAGGTTGCATAGATGCCAACATCCCTTACCCCGGAGGCGATGAAACAACAAATTTCCTATGAAATAATTGAAAATTTAGGAAATGATACATTCAAATTAAAAGTATATGAAGCAGTCAATGGGAGCATGGGGGCAAGCTGCAGTCGAATTGTTGTTCAATTTTCAAATCGTGAATACCTAACCCGTAAAGGGAAAAAACAGTTCTTTCTTTAGAAAAACTTGGAGAATGGTAAAAAAGGTCACGACTGAATAACGAAACACGTAATATGTCCAAAAGGACCTAACCTTACAAAACGCTTTTTCGGATACAATTATAAGGAATTTTCCGTGCATAATTTTACTGATACATATTCACCTGAAAGAGTAACACTTGCAGAAATTGCAAAAACAACAAGGACTCTTGCATTTAACGACTCTGAGATGCGGTCGATATTGACCCACATCAACAAGAACAGGAAAAAAGGATTGAACACTTGTTTTCACCCCCAAATGCGAGGTGATATCCCTGAATGGCTTAGCGAAGGATTCGTAGGGGTTTGCTTGATGGAACTGAATAGAAGCATACTCTATGTAAAACAAGATGCAGGGAAAGGACTATTTGGACGTCAAAAAACAGTATATGCCTCATATGTTGGTTCCATTTCGGAAAATAGCTTATTGCCTGGAGTTACATTTAAGAATTGGCTTATTGCAATTACAGGGATGAACAATATTTATAGACTTGAAGGCTTACTATAAAAGAAGACCAACCAGTTGTAACAAATACAAATCAGCATTATCTACGACAAAAAACGGACCAGCACACTATACGTGCTGTCCCAAATCGTCGAGAAATCCACAACAGCGGTCCAGCCGCTCGTCTTTAAACAGCCCCCACGTAAAATTGACAGAGAAGCATAAAAGAAGCCTCCGGCAGAGAGATACTGCCGGGGGCTTTTGTTGCTTGCTACGGGGATGAAGGCGGAAGTTGGGGTGTTAGAGGAATGCCAATAACAATGCTATAATTAGAGATCATCCAGGTAAAACACACTCACACGGTGCATTCCTATTCCACTTTGAAAGGCACAAGAGGTGAGTCATAACCTGGGCGGGACGGATGAAGAGGCTGGCCGTATTTCGTGGTGCCCAAACACAGTGGCCTTTTCCCTTTAAGCAATTTCATAACGGCGACCACTCTGTCTTGCCTGGCGTTGTTTCCCCAGCCACACATAATCATCTCAGAATGAAAAACAGCTTCCATAATGTAGTCATCAGTTTCGGGACCTACTGGATCTTCCGTTTTCCAAAGCTCATTAGGGTTGGTGCTAACATAGCTATATAAATTACTGACGATAAGGCCACCGCAGCTATGCTTTTTTGCAAAACCATTCATCTTCTTAACGGTATGGTCGTCTGTATCTTCACCTGCCACGGAGGGATTCAGCAAAATCCAAGTCATGATAGGTTTAGTTTCATCCCAACGTCGCCATAATAGATACCTGTAAATACGATCAGAGCTAAAAAAGGCTCCGTGCTTACCTGTAATCTGAAATCTTTTGAACATATTACCCCCCTTTATCCTCAATTTTACCTTCTAAATCTATTCCGTAGAGCGAAAGCAAACAAGGCGGCCTGAAGAGGAATAATCAAACGAGTCATTACCAATACGACTCCACCAATCCCCCCATACTGCGGCGTGAACTCCACGACTTAAAAAGCATGACATTCTTGAACAACGTCATGAATACGGTCCCGAAATTGGAAACATTCCCCAAAGTAATGGGCCAAGCCGGACCTTGAATGAGTTGCCGCCCATCACTCACCCCCGCCCCAAGCCAAGAAACAGCCAAACAAGAGTGATAAGCCCCACCAACCACTTCCCAGCAGAACCGGATCCTCACCAAAGCGACTAACTAATTTGTATAGCGAAAGCCCAAGACAAAGAGCCTTTGACTCTCCATTTTGCTTC
>LQAI01000086.1_pt1 | contig 33765 bp, 37 predicted proteins | sample 1535821 | NCBI WGS metagenome assembly LQAI01 (sample SAMN04331586, study PRJNA305678) | bioreactor metagenome | isolation source: bioreactor_5 inoculated with Wadden Sea sediment 1st replicate of a... | place: Germany:Bremen | reverse complement strand
TATAATAGCTACTTAACTTCTGCAGCATAAATAAAGTGGGGGGGCAAGTCAAGACATGGTGAAGATATCAATGCCCTCTTTGCCTGAGTCCCGAAGATGTCTCTCTGTAACTGCCCTTCGGTCCCAGTGGTCTCTCATCTTGCCTTTTCTTCTTCAGGTAACTTCAGCAGACAAATCCATTAGGTCGCCTAATCCGATGTGATGCAGTGTATCTCCACCGGCTGTTTTCTGGTCCGAGGGACTTTCGGACCGGCAAAGCAGTTGAAAACCATTCCGAAAAATGGCAACCTGAAGGGAAGGTCAGTTGGAAACCGGTTGGGGTCAGCGGGTCAGGTGGACTCGGCTATCTCCATCCACTGCTCCTCGAGGACGGATATTCTGTCGCTAATGTAGCTGTGTTCCTTCTGGAGCTCGATGAGCCGGGGGGAATCCGCAACCACCTCGGGCTGGGAGAACAGCCCCTCTATCTCCTCCCGCCTGGCCATGAGGGGATTCATTTCCCTCTCCACCCTGCGGAGCTTTTTCTCAGTCTGCTGTTTGAGTTTATAGGCGGCATTACGCTCGGCGGCTTCCTTTCTCTTCCTCTCCTTCTCCGCTTCCCGGGAGGACTCCTGGGCTTTCCCCCTGCTCTGCTGGGAGTTGAGCTGGCTGTCAGCGAAGGCGCGCAGCTTTTCGACATAGTCGCCGAAGCTCCCCCTGAAGGCCTTAACCCTTTTGTCCTTCACCACGAAAAGCCGTTCTGAAAGAGCTGCGAGGAGTTTCTCGTCGTGGCTTATGAGAACAAGGGTTCCCGTATAACCGGAAAGGGCCTCCTGAAGAACATCACGGCTGAAGATATCGAGGTGGTTGGTGGGCTCGTCGAGTATCAGGAAGTTGGTGGGCTTGATGAGGATCCCAGCAAGGGCCAGCCTGCTCGTCTCTCCCCTGAGAGAACGGAGACAGGTTTCATCACGTCGTCGCCAGTGAAAAGATATCTGCCCAGGTAGCTTCTTATCTCCTTTTCGCTTCTGGCGGGAGCGATGTCGTGCACATGGCGCAGAACGGTCTTCTCGCCGCAGAGCTGCAGGTCTACCTCCTGGGAGTAGTAGCCCAGCCTTACACCGGTACCCTGGGTGACACTCCCGGAGGTGGGCTCCTCTATCCCGGCGAAAAGCGGGATAGGGTGGATTTCCCGCCGCCGTTCCTGCCCACTATCCCTATTCTGTCTCCACGGTGTATCTCAAGGGAAACATCCTCGAAAACAACATCGTCATAGCATTTTGAAACTTCCTCAAGGGCGAGGACCCTGGTCCCGCTTCTGGGAACCTCCGGGGGTTGATCATCATCCTTCTGGGGCTTCTGTATGTTTCCACCGCCTCCAGTTTCTCAAGCATCTTTTCCCGGCTTCTCACCTGGAACCGCTTGCTCTCGGTGGCCTTGAACTTCCTTATGAACCTCTCGTGGCGTTCCCTCTCGTCGCTTATCTTCCGGGCTTCCTTTTCCAGCAGTTCGTTGTGAACCAGCTTTTCCTTCACATAGAAGGAGTAGTTCCCTCCCCAGGAGTTCAGGCTACCGAACTCCATTTCCACAACACGGTTGATCACCCTGTCGAGGAAGGCCGGGTCATGGGAAATTATCCAGGCGGCACCCCGGAACCGCAGGAGGAACTCCTCCAGCCAGAGCCTGGCGTCGAGGTCGAGGTGGTTGGTGGGCTCGTCGAGGAGGATCAGGTCCGGGTTTCCCAGAAGGATGGTCCCCAGCATTGCCCGCATTTTCCAGCCCCCTGAGAAATCAGCCAGGGGTTTATCGAGGTCTTTCTCACTGAAGCCCAGGCCACTGAGAACGGCCCTGGCAGAGGACTCCAGGCTGTATCCCCCGGCGGCGTGGATGCGGTCCTGTACCCTGGCCAGTTCCCGGGCGATACCGTTGTCCAGTTCTCCCTGCTCCTCGAGGTGGGCGTGTATCTCCGCCTCCCTTTCCAGGGCCTCAGCCGCTTCGCCGGAACCGGAGCAGACAGCCTCGAGAAGGGTCCCCTCAGGGAACTCGTCGATCTGCTGGGGAAGGTAGCCGATCCTCAGGCCTCCGGCCCTGCGTATGTTTCCCGAGGAGGGTTCCAGCTCGCCGCACATGATGCGAAGGAGGCTGGTCTTTCCCGCGCCGTTCACCCCCACAAGGGCCACCCTGTCCCCGGCATTAATATTGAAACTGATACCGCTGAATATCTCGTCGGAGCCGAATTCAAGCCCCAGGCCGTTGGCTGAAAGAAGCATTAGTCGTACACCTCGCCGGTTATCTCCAGTGGCATGAAGTTGAGATAGTCCGCAGAGGCTATTAGGAACTTCACCCCTCTGTAACTCATGTTGACCTCCGGTGGCCACTGGCCGTGGAGATGGCCGTATACGCAGAGGGAGACCCCGTATTCCGCAAGGTACTCCGCGAACTGGCTGGGTCGTCCATCCACCACCGGAGGGTAGTGCATCATGTATATGGTCTTCTCCCCGTTCTTCCTTATGCGGGAGGCCATTTCCAGGGCTATCTGCATTCTGCCCAGCTCCCTTTCGTATATCCGGTCATCCTCCGAGGGCTTGAACCCCTCCCACAGAGGAGTGCTCCAACCCCTGGACCCGGCGAGAACGAATCCGTCGCACTGAACAGCAGTTCTCTGAAGAACGGTTATGGAGCCGCCGGTGTGCTCGCTGGTTTTCTTCCGGGAAGTCCACCAGTAGTCGTGGTTGCCCCGGATGATGTATTTCTTCCCGGGAAGGGAATCCAGAAAGTCAAGATCCGGTTTCGCCTCCTCATAACTCATTCCCCAGGATATGTCGCCGGGGACCAGAACGGTGTCTTCTGCGGCAACTGTTTCCCGCCAGTTATTTTCGATCTTTGCCGGGTGGTTTTCCCACCTGTCGCCGAAAATATCCATGGGCTTGTTCACCGCAAAGCCCAGATGAGGGTCGGAGAGAACGAATACCCTCATGAAATACGCTCCAGCCACTTCGCAGCGGCGGCGGCAACCCCGCCCTGGTCGTTGGAGGGGACGGAAGGATACTTCCTAAGAAGGGCCTCCGGGGCGTCTCAACAACAAAGGGGAAACTGGCCCAGTTCAGCATGTGTGTATCATTCCAGTCATTCCCCACCGCGGCGGTCCTTTCCTCATGGATACCCAGTCGTTCCTGATGAACTCACAGCCGGAGCCCTTGTGCACACCCCGGGGAAAAACCTCTATCCACACGGTTCGGTGATCTATGGGGCTTGTAGCCCTTATCACCGAATAGTTCTCACCCAGCTGCTCCCTAAGCTTTTCTATCACCGATTCCGCCCCCCCGGGGCCTGTAAAACCTATCACCTCGGAGGCTGTTATCTCCGGGGAGTCGATCTGTTCAGTGTGCCCACGGTAGAGTTCCAGTCTTCCGTTGAACTCCCTGCCGTGATCCCCGGGGATCCAGTGAATGCGGTGGGCGTCGGGAAAGGGTCCCTGTATGAAAACATCATCGATCCCCATGTTCTGAAAGGCTATGTGGATCTCCCTGGTCTGCATGGCGGAGAGGGTGTGGGAAAGGCACACTGTTCCCCGGCTGTTCAGTATCCCCGCTCCGGAGGAGAGAACATACCAGTCCACGGGAAGTCTGCGGTTCCCCAGGCACCTCCAGAGGGAAAAGGGGCTTCTACCCGAGGCCAGAACCACCGCGCATCCGGAATCCCGGAGCATCTGCAGGCCGCTGAGGTCCCCGGGGCTGAATGAGCCGTCGGTCTTCAGCAGTGTGCCGTCGAAGTCGGTTACGAACATGTAAGCTGCTTTCATGTGGTCTAATATATTCCCCTTCCATGGAGACCGGAGGAGATATGACTAAATTGGCAGTTTTTGACCTGGATGGAACCCTTCACCACACCGAGCTTGCCCTTGCCCCGGCAATAGCCAGGGCCACGGCGGATATCACAGGGGGAGGAGAACCCCCTATGAGCTCATAAATTCCCTTTACGGAGAACCACTTGAACTCTTCTGTAAACCCTGACCGGCAGGGATGATGCCGATACCACCGGCGCCTTTATGACACGGCTGCGTCACCACCAGTCCATCACCATACCGGAATCGGGAGCCCTCTACCCCGGCACAGTGGAAATGCTGGAGGAACTGAGTAAGGAGGGCTTTGACCTTGCGGTGCTCTCCAACGCCCACACCGATTACATAGAAGAGGTTACCGGAGAACTTGGGATAAAGGAGCGTTTCACACGGCTCTGCGGCAGGGGGGATGACCCATCGAAGGCGACGCGCCTTGAGGAGCTGGCCAGTGGATATGATTTCGCGGTGATGGTGGGAGACAGGTATCATGACATACAGGCAGCCAGGGAGAACAACGTCCCCGCAATAGCATGCGCATACGGTTACGGTGAAACCGGGGAGTTCGAAGGGGCGGATGCCGTGGTTCACAGCCCCGGTGAGATAGCCGAAGCAGTAAGGAATATCCTCAGGTTACATAACGGAAAACCGCGGCCACCTTGCCAACGACCCTGATATCCTCGAGCTGTGAGCCGAAGTATTCCATTGCCTTGAAGGATTCGTTGGCTGGAACCAGTTTGACGGTGTCGCCGTATCGGTAGAACCTTTTTACCGTGGCCTCGTCTTCCACCATTATAACAGCCAGAGCGCCCTGCTCAACGAAGCGCACCGGGTTTACCAGCACCAGGTCGCCGTTATGTATGCCGTCGTTGATCATGCTGTCGCCACGGACCCTGAGCCAGAAAACCCCCTGGATACCCTGGTATCGGTCGGGCACCGGCAGATGCCCCTCTTCATTCTCTTCGGCAAGTATGGGAAAACCTGCTGCCACTCTGCCTATGATGGGCGCAGTGAACTGGTGCCGGATGCCTCTTTCTCCCTTGCCGGAAGGCGGGAGGGAGAGTGCCCTGGCGGAACCGTTCTCCCGGAAAAGGTAGCCTTTTCAACCAGACGGTCGATGTGGTCTTTTACGCCCTTGGTGCTTTTAAGGCCAAAGGCCTTCTGGGTTTCCCTGATGGAAGGGGGATAACCGCGGTCGGCAATGAAGGACTCGATGAAATCAAGGAACTGTTTCTGCCTGGCAGTAAGGTCATTGTGCATAAAGGAACTCCCCTCTGAAAACATATGTTTACTATAAGGGGAGAGAAAACCGCCGTCAAGCAGACGGCGGCCATGTAAACTCAGCTGTCCAGCAGGTCCGTGAAGTAGATGATGTAAACGGCGATCCTCTGTTTCATGTCCTCATGGAAGCCGTCGGTGTAGAAGAGAACGCTGAAGGTGGTGGTCTCCACCGTGCCGTCGTCGCGGATGGCGAGCACATCTCGATAACGGTGGTTCTTCAGCCTGCCGTCCCTTGTTATCTCGAACAGGGGTTCTTCGTCCGGGGAGAGGAACTCTCCCTCCCGAATGTAGCCCAGAACATTGAAACTGTCGTCTTCTATACGGAGCATGCCCATGTCTTCATCCATGACTATCCTGCCAAGGGGCATGAAGGAGGCATCCTCTATCCGGCCGTCTTCCCGAACGAAGGCAACGGTTTCATAGTTGCTGTTCTCGAGCCTCAAGTGATCGGAAAAGGCTGCGGTGGAAAGAACCATCAACAGGACAAACACGATATTTTTCAAACGGGTATCCCCTTTCTTTCTATATTCACAAGGGTATACATTCTTCAGCAAGGGAGGGGGTGTCAAGGGCTATGTCAGTATTATTACTGTTGTTAGCAATAACCACCCTTTTGGACCCTCCTCCTCTGAACATCAACACCGCTTCCGAGGAACAACTGCTTTCCCTGACGGGAATTGGGCCTGCGAGAGCCGCCGCCATCGTTCAGTACAGAGAATCGGTTTCCCCTTCCTGCACCCTGAGGAACTCCTTTTCGTCCCGGGGATCGGTCCCTCCACCCTCGAGGCCATTCTTCCCTATATAGTTGCAGGGCATATTTCTGTTCCCGAAGATGTTCCATCCCTGCTCTCCCTTTCTCCCCCGGCGGACACCCTCCTTACCGTGGTATTCCTGGATGTGGGCAACGGCGACGCAATCGTTCTGAGCACCGCCGGGGAAACCTGGCTGATGGATGCCGGCCCCCCGGGTCAGGGCAACCTCAGGCTCCCGTGGTGCAGCGGCTCATGGAGTGCGGCTTTGATTCACTGGAGGTAATTGCCTTCACCCACCCCCATGCCGACCACATTGGCGGCTGCAGGGATGCCATGGAGGTATTCCACTGCGGAAAACTCATTGACCCGGGCATTGATCACCCTTCTCCGGTGTATGAGGAACTCCTTGAGTATACCCTGGAATCGGGCTGCGACTATGAGGTTCCCAGCACTGGAACGAGCTGGGAGCTTTCTCCCGGGGTAACCGTGGAGGTGGTCTGGCTGGAACGTGGTGCCGGCTCACCCAATGAAGCCTCGGCTGTTTATTCGGTTACCTGCGGATCCTTTTCCCTGCTGCTCACCGGTGATATCGAGAATGAGACCCTGATGGGGATGACACCTGCCCAGCAGCCTGTCACCGTGGTAAAGGTGCCACACCATGGCAGCGGATCCTCCCTGTTCCCTCCCTGGTTCCGCAGGGTCATGCCCCGGGTGGCGGTGTTCACCTGCGGCAGGAACAACCCCTTCGGCCACCCCCATCCCGATGTGGTGAGCGCCTGGGAGAACACCGGAGCTGAAATCTTGCGGACCGACCTCAATGGGAATATCTTCCTGTACACCGACGGGGAATCCATGACCTTTACTCTTACCCGCTGAATCAGTGAGAGAGAAATGAAAAAAAGCTCCAGGTTCACTCCATATCTCTATATCCTGCCTGCGCTTATCATCGTTATCGTCTTCAGGACGGTACCCATACTCGCCAGCTTCACCGCCTCCCTGTCTGACTACGACATCGGCGGGTTCCACGGTTTCATAGGGTTTTCCAACTACGCCCGAATGTTCTCCGACGCCAGGTTCTGGCAAAGCGTTACCAACACGGTTTTCTTCGTTCTGGGGGTGGTTCCCGCCGGTCTGCTCATTCCCCTTTTCCTGGCCATGCTTCTTCGGGGGGAGCTGAGGGGTAAAACCGTCTACCGGACCATCTATTTCCTGCCTGTGGTAACCTCGGCGGTTGCGGTGTCGGTGGTATGGACCTGGCTGTTCAAACCCGAGGCTGGGCCGATCAACGGCGTGATAACAGCCCTGGGCGGCGATCCCCTGCTGTGGCTCAGGGAACCCCGGGGCGTTTTCGAGATGATGCTTGGTCCACTGGGAATAAAACCGGAGGGCATCCTCGCCGGTCCCAGCCTGGCCCTGGTTTCACTGATGATCGTCAGCGTCTGGAAAAGCATTGGTTATAACACCGTTCTGTTCCTTGCCGGGCTGGAGAACATCCCCATTACCTACTACGAGGCGGCAAGGCTCGACGGTGCCGGGAAGTGGGGCACCTTCCGTAATGTCACTTGGCCTCTGCTGTCACCAACCACATTCTATGTGCTGATCATGAGCACCATCGCCTCTTTCCAGACCTTCGCCCTGGTCTATGTGATGACCCCGCCCCCGGGCGGCGGCCCACTGGGCACCACCAACGTGATAGTTTTCTATCTTTTCCAGAAGGCCTTCGACCGGTTTGATATAGGCTATGCCAGCGCCATAAGCGTGTTCCTCTTCTTCGTTCTTCTTATTCTCACCATCATCCAGCGGCGGGTTGGGGAAAAGAGGGTTCACTACTCATGAGGCCGTCGTCCTTACTGAAGCACTTCTTCCTTGTCGCCGGCGGCGTGATAATGCTCATGCCCTTCCTGTGGATGATATCCACCAGTCTCGAGCAGGGCGGCCTTGCGAACTATGTGGAAGCCTGGAACAGGGTGCCCTTCGGAACCTACTTTCTGAACACCCTTCTGGTCACAGGTCTTACGGTCATCGGTGTTCTCATCACCAGTTCCCTTGCCGCCTACGCCTTCGCCACGATGGAGTATCCAGGCCGGGACATGATGTTTCTGCTTTTTCTCTCCACGATGATGGTGCCCCAGCCGGTGTATCTGGCTCCCAGCTATGTGCTGCTTTCGAAATTGGCTGGATAGATACCTACATGGCCCTGATCGTCCCCTGGACCGCCAACGTGTTCAGCATCTTCCTCCTCAGACAGCACTTCAAGACCCTACCCATCTCCCTTTATGAAGCGGCAAGGCTGGACGGATGCAGCAGGTTCGGTTACCTCTGGAGGGTGGCCCTTCCTTTGTCCCGGTCGGTGATAGCAACCATTACCCTCTTTAATGTCATCGGATCCTGGAACAGCTTCATGTGGCCCCTCGTGGTTACCCACTCTGAAAAACTCAGGGTTATCCAGGTCGGTCTCAGCTACTTCAATCAGGAACAGTCCAGCAACTATCAGCTTCTCATGGCCGCCTCCACCTTCACTGTTCTTCCCCTTCTGGTGGTATTCCTTCTCGCCCAGAAGCAGCTGGTCGCCAGCTATACCCGCTCCGGCATGAAAGACTGATGGCCGCGGCGTTCCTCATGATGATTTTCGGCTCACTTGCCGGTGAGGTTGACGGGTTCCTGGAGGAGTACGCCTTTCACGGATACACCATTCAGTGGAGCAGACCCTTATATTTGAGCCTGGGAGACCCCTGCACCCTCTGGACCTTTCCCCCGGGAGAACTCCGGGGGGTGGTCTCCGCCGCCGGGGGGCCTTCGGTGCTGAACCTTGAAATGGAACTCATTACCCCTTATGTGAATATTACAGATGAGTTCCCCGACGATCTACCGGTGCTGGAGTTCTCCACGGGGAGCGAACCGGGCCTCTGCAGGGTGGTCGTTACCGCGGCCGACATGCTCTTCGGCGCCACCGCCGACAGCGCCTATGTATTCTGCGCCCTCCAGAGGGAGAGGGCCGAGAACGAAATTTCAGATCCGGACCAGCCGGAATGAGCAATACAGGGAGACTGACATGAAACTGACCTGCGCACTGGCACTGATCACAGCGATTGCGGCCTTCGCCGGCAATGGAACCACAGGGTTTACCTTTCTTCAGGTGCCCACCGGCGCCAGGGCCGTGGCAATGGGCGGAGCCTTCTCCGCCGTACCCGGAGACCCCCTTTCCCTTTACTGGAACCCCGCCGCCTCGGCCCTTGCCGGGAACAGCGCCCTTTCCACCAACTACACCAGCTACATGATGGATATGCAGGCAGGGTTCATAGGATGGGTTAACCCCCGTGAAGGCAGCACCATAGGAGTTTCCATGAATTACTTCTACGGCGGCAGCTTCGACAGAACCACCATGGAAGACCCAATGGGCACAGGAGAGCAGTTCTCCACCACCAGCATGGCCCTCGCCGGTACCTGGGCGAAACCCCTGAACGAATCAATCTCCATAGGCGCCACCGGACGCTTCATCTATTCGCAGATAGACACCTACAACGCCAACGGCTTCAGCGTCGACCTGGGCGGCATATACACCCCGGCTAACCTTCAGGGCTTCGCAGCCGCCATAGTCGTCCGAAACGCAGGCATACAGACCAAGGCCTTCTACAGCGAGAACGACCCCATGCCCACCGAGATATCCGCAGGCCTCTCCCAGACACTTCTCCAGGGCAACCTTCTCATCGCCGCCGACGCCACCATGCCCTTTGAAGGCGTCTTCGACGCAGCAGTGGGAGCGGAATACAAGCCTGTTGAGATGCTTGCCCTCAGAACAGGCTGGAGCCTTTCAGCCATGGACACCGCCGACGAGGCCGGTGGAGGCTTCGTCGACGCAATGGGTTTCGGAATGGGAACCCGCTACAACAAGTTCTCCCTGGATTACGCCTGGAAACCCTATGCGGATCTTGGCAACACCCACAGAATCTCACTGGGCATGGATCTGTAGCTGTTACTTGACCAAATCCCCTGAACCCCGTATATTCGGCTCTCAGTCGCGGGGTGGAGCAGTTCGGTAGCTCGTTGGGCTCATAACCCAAAGGTCGCAGGTTCGAATCCTGTCCCCGCTACCACAAATGAATGCCGCTGTCATTGAATATGATGGCGGCATCTTTCTGTATGCACAGGAAAAAAAGATAAAATATGCTATCCAATAGAGGGTAGTTGTCTTCTCAATCTCCCACAATTGAAAATTCTCGGTCTATCTTTGGAACATTGTCAGCAAGGATGGCTAATGTTAGAATATGACGGGGTGGAATTAAGCATAATTGCCTATAATATACCAAGCTGGTAGAAATTGAAGGAGGAAGAAAAGTGAAACATCTATTCATCATCTGCCTGATAGCATTCGTAACTTATGCCACTCCAGGAGAGCAGACTGACTGGTCTGGTGGTGGAGGAGTTACAGGACCAGTGTCAGATTGGGGCAATCAGTTCTGGTCAAAGGCCATGATTAACTGGAGTGGCCAGGCTGGAGAACTCTGTCTGGAGGAAACAGAGGAGAGCTACCTTATCTGGCAAATTGATGATCTCGAGTGGGTAAAGCCCTGCCATATGAACAACGACGAGTTTCCAGATGTGTTTGTGAAGCGAGATGGGCTGGATTGTGCGTGGTACATGAATGTAGACTACGGCGCTTCTTGGGGCTACAGACCAATTGAGAACAGTGAGAAAGTCATTGATTTTGGCGCAGCTGACATAGATGGAGACGGCGACATTGATTTCTTTGCATCAACACGCCCCAATCCCGAAGACGGTTTTCTATGGTATGAGAGACTGAATCTGGGAGGCACCCAGTGGGAGATTCATCTGATAGAGGAGATTTCCAGCGCAGGTAGAGTTGCAGCGGTGGACATGGACTCTGATGGGGATTTCGACTTACTGGGGCTTCATGGTGCATCTCTCGGCACAGATAATGAAATTTCATGGTGGGAGAATCTAAACAACGGGAGTTCCTGGCAACAGCATTCTATAGTTACCGTTCCAAGCGGCTATCTTACTTCTGTCGATATTGCCGATTCTGATAATGATGGTGATTTTGACTTAGTTTGCGGCAGCGACAGTGACTCTCTGTTTTTGTAGAACAAGTGACAAATGGCACATGGAGTCTCTATTCCACCGGGTTCAGTTGCGACGGTTATCTTGGCAATGTCGCTTTCTCGGATGTTGATGCAGATGGACTTCTGGATCTTGTTACTTGTCCTGCCTATTCCACACCAGTAGTTCTCTGGTTCAGAAACACCGGAAACCCTGAGAATTGGGTTACTTACTCAGTATCAATCAGTTTGGACAATGCGATCTCTGTTATGGCAAGTTACATCAATGGAGATGAGTTACTTGATTTCTGTGTCGTAGGTTCATCGGGATACCCTCTTCGGGCTTATTCCTGGATGGAGAGCGTAGATCCACTGAATGGTGTCTGGACGGAGCATACTTTGTATGAGGACTCTGCTTCTGGTTGGGCTTTCTCTGATCTGAACATTGATGGAACAGTGGATGTGATCGCCTGCTACAGAAACTACTCGAATCCGAATCTGAACGAAGCCTACTGGTGGAATATGAGCCCTGGCTACTACCAGGGAGAGACTTACCTGGAATCTTCACTGCTCTATGTTTACGATGTTGAGTGGGGAAGTATAGATTGGTCCGCTGTTACTCTCGCAGGTACTTCTGTTTCCTTCCAGGTCAGATCGTCCGACGATCCATCTGATCTGGGAGAATGGTCAGCAATTCTAACTTCTCCCTGTTCTCTTGCACCTTATCTCACCACCGGTGACAGCTATGTGCAGTACAGAGCCATACTGTCAACTGATGATCCGGAACAGACACCTGTTCTGGAATCCGTCTCCTTGTCCTGGACATCAACTGGAATTGAGGGTCCAGAGGAACCAGAGGTGCTCAGCCTTGAAGTTCTTGAAAATCCGGTGTCAGGCAGTGTAATGCTGGGAATGAACCTTCCTGACACAACGGAGCCAACCGTCTTGGTTTTTGACACTGCTGGAAGATTGGTTGAGACTGTCAGTACAGGTGAACTGCCTGCAGGATACTCCACTGTGATGATCGATCATCTCAGAACAGGAACCTACTTCTGCCTTGTGCAACATGGAAGGGCGGAAGCTGTAGAAAGGTTTACTGTAATCCAGAACTAGATTTCTCTGGAAGCACCAGTGCAGAAAAGAAACCAAAACGTACAAGCATTGAATTAGAGGTGGGGTCATGAGGTCGGAAAACCGTTTATCGAGAAGAAATCCTATACTCCTGTTAGCAGGTGTTCTATTGCTGGTTACCTACCCTTGCATTGCTCGAAACCTGTCCAGTACTCACGGAAATGATTACGAGTACACTATCAATGGGGACGCTTTCTTTCCAGTGGTTTGGGATGTTCGCGGTGCTTGGATGAACTATCTAAACTATGCTCGCTACTATCTTGGACATGATGATTTGCCAGCAAGTTCTTATGCCGACAGAGAGCTGTCGGGGGTATTAACACAAGCTGCAGCAGCAGGCGTGAACACTGCTCTCATCAGAAACTCAGTAGGGCATGATGCTCAGTATACAACGAACTACTTTCCCGGAAGAGCGGACCTTGTTAGGAGCTTGGGTCTGAATCTGATTTTGGGGGGATTCGGAGATGTCATCGACCAACCAAACCATAACATCCGAGTGCAAAATCTGATATCAAACTATGCTGCATTGAGTGCCCCTCCATCCTATTCTCCCATTGTGGGTATCCACGGATTTGATGAACCAGATAATAAGTGGGATGCTAATCCTGATGATAGAGCAGCAATAAGAAACGCTTTGTCCAATCTCCATTCATGGAGTAGCAATCTCGGTTATCCTCTGGGAAGCTTTCTCGCAAAACCAGCGCTCTATGTTCCCTCACTCGCTTATCCGAATAGTGGAACAGGATTAAATGCAACTATCTATCAAATTTGCCAGCGTCTTGATTTCCCCAATGCTTGACTGGTATCCCTGCAGAACCTATACGGATCATCCGGGGATTCCCGTGCTCTCTGCTGATACTTGGGGGGCAACAGATCTTGTACCTACTCCCAGCTCCAGCCATCACTATTATGCGTACAACACCCGTGATGAGTTATGGAGCGTTGCTCACAGTGCCGTAAGTGGCAACACAGTCTTTACAGCCTATGGAGTGGTTGATGAGGAAGAATACGGTATTCCTTCCTTCACACAGGAGTACACAGAAGTGATCGGTGTTACCTGGCCTTTCGAAGTAGCTTCAAGTGATTTCAGAGCAGCTGACATAGGCAACAGGAACACAGCTGAGCATAACCTCAATGCTGCTGTGGTCATGTACCGAACTGGTGATCAAATCGAAGATGCAGAAGTTGTCATGCACAACGGTGTGAGTTTGACAACGGTTGATCCTCCGAACCTGGGTGAAACTGCTTCCACAGTCCTGTTCTGTGTAGGAGAGGACAACTACAGCTCATCGGATCGCGTTTCATCAAGTCTTCCAAACAATTCAGGTGTAATCGGAAGCGCAGACCTTCGCATTCTATGGTGTGGAGACGGTGTTTCCGGATCACAGCTGCAGAAGAGAGTCTGGATTCTTGGGAAGAATTCTGCTGGAACAGGATTGACTAATGTCATCTCTTCACCACTTATTCTTCCCGGTAACTTCATGCCTTCAGGCGCGGTCTGGGGCTATTTCTGGGATGACACTTTCCCCTATCGTCAGAGCGGTTTCATCCTCTACAACGATCAGGGTAGCTACGTAGTGGTGTATACCAAGGATCACGATAACTGGCAGGTATCCTCAACAGTTCATTCCGGATTGTTCGGAGGAAGGATTAATCCAGGAGATGTGATCGCCTACAGGAGTACCGAATGGCCAGTCACGCCCTATTCTACAGCTGATGACTATCTCTGTGCGGTTGTTAATGACTTTTTTCCGGCTGTAGCGATGTATATGCACTGGTGCAGCGGGTTGGCATCAACCATGGAAATGACAGAAAACCATGATGAGTTCCAAGTCGGAGCTGGAGATGCTCCTTCCTACAACCATCTTTCTTACAGACAGGTTTGGTCGGGTGGCAAATCTCGATTCTTCTTCGGTGGAGATAATGCAGCAACCTGCTATACACAGAACATGAGAGGGTTTCCAGATGATTGGGCTTTGATTGGATCTGCAGTGCTTAATTACCCCCGCCAAACACCTGGGGTGTCGTCAGCTCTCCTATGCGGCTCAGGCATACGCGGAGAGCATTTGTAAATGCTGCAATGCCCAAGCTAACTGAGGATATTGTATCTGTCAGGGCTTGCGAAATCTGTTATGCAAACGGGAATGATCCGACAGTTGATGAGTATGCATCAGTTGAAACCTATTTCAACAACATGTGCGCCCTTGGTGAGACGGAGTATGGTGCGTTTGATCTGGAGTTTGAATGGGGGATAGATGAGACTTCAGAAGGGAACTGCCTTTTCGCAAACATTCAGGCTTTCGGGAAAGCCCCAATGCTCTCGGCAACTTTCTGCCCTCCGCATGATGATATGGATGATGTAGATACTCTGCTTTACATGACAGTTGCTCCAATTGTTCATGGAGCAAGAGGTATCTCATTCTATGCTCTCGACATGGCTCTGCAGGCAGGACCAGCAGCTAGCGGATTATCTGTACCCCTATACCGCGCACCTAATCCTCTGTTGAACTGGGTCCTGCTCGCAGCAGTTCTGAGAACACAGACATGGTATCTGATGTTCACGATGTAGTGAAGATGCTCACAGGGAAGAAAGGGGGCCGGACTACCTCGCTGCTCTGGTAGACCACACTGACTACTCTCTTATCACAAGTGCGGATAACGCTTATTACAGCATGGATGGAGGATGGCTGCTCTGCTATGATGACTACAAGTGTTTGAACTTCATTGCACTTGAGGAGAACAGCACTGGAGATATCCTTCTGTTGATATCCAAAGACTACGACGACAGCTTTGCTGAAGGAATAATGTTCCCAGGCTACCAGGGGGGTGATTACGGCCCCATTCAGTGCTGGGGTGGATTCTTCCCCTACATAGATGAAGGAGATCACCAGGCTGCGACTCTGGCACCTGTACCTAGTGAAACCGTCAGTGCTGCCATTTCCGGCAATCCTGACAGGAGTGTCCTAGTCGTTTCTTTGACTGGGATGCCAGCGCATTCAGCGAGTCTCCTCTATCTTCCCTGCTCGACTGACAGGGGGCAGGAGTATCAGACTGTGCAGAATCTGACAGGTGAACCTTTACTGGAAAGAACAACCGATGGAGGTTATTGTATCCATCTCTCGGAGATTGAGGAAAGTACTTCAGTGGAAGTGTTTGACCTTACTGGCAGGAGGGTGTCCGAGTACCAGTTCAATGCCGGGGATCGGTCTCCGCAAACAGTAAGTCTCCAGAGAGAAGATTACATTTCTGGAATGTATTTCGCTGTGGTGAAATCAGAGGGTGATGTGATCATGACAGAAAAGCTGACCTTCTTCTAGGTTGGAAAACAGTGAGGTCAATTTGAGCTAAAGAATGCTGCCGATCCTCTGTAACCGCTTGGCAACATGCTTTCTACCGACGACAGCCCACTGAATGGTTATTCCCAGGGATGTATGTCGTTCGGGTACGAAACCCGTCCCCGCTACCATCATAAGATGCCGTCCTCTCTGAGGGCGGCATTTCTTATTGCTTGTTTAAAAAAAGAAGTATTGACTGGATGTGGAAAACTCACTGCTCCATTGAGAGTTGTTTTGGCAAGGTTTGCCAATCTACTGGTTTCCCGGATTTCTGTTTTCCCGATTCATAATAAGTTGCTGGGGCATGAACGTCAAGAATTGACATTAATAATGATTATTCCGTATAGAACGTTGAATCACTCGAAGGAGGAAGGGATGAATGATTCTACGTTGAGTTACCTGGCTTGCTGCTGTTGTGGCTCGGAGTTGAGCGAGAGTAAGCGAAGACTGTATTGCACCAAATGCGGAATTTCATTTCCTGTTGTTCTTGGCAGACCGATCATCATGACCGGGAAAATGATGATGAACTGGAGGTCACCAATTGATGAAGCCCTTGACATCTCAGACCAGAGAACCCTGATGGATTCGCTGAGAACTCTTTCCGAGCTTGGAATCGACAAATCTGTGGAAATTGTACTCGAGAAGCAAAAGCAGATTGAGAGCATTACAGAGCTGGATACTGTTTCCGATAAGATACGGTGGAAAATGAAGTACAGGGCCAGCGGAAAGTGGTTCAAGTATTCAAACCGAACCCCCAGGTTACTAACTTTTCCCTGGGAAGAAGATTCGGACGGATCCTTCAGGGCCTTCATGAAGGCCATTTCGATCACACGACCAAAGGTTCTTCTCGATGTTGCTTCAGGAGGAGGATTTGGTGTAAGTCAGCAGGTGTACTTGAACGGAACAGTGATGCAGGTAATTGCCGTTGAACGGGATCCGAAATGTCTTACAAACATCCAGTACAGGTTCAAGCACATAGGGAAGAGTAGCATTGCTGATGCAGTTGGAGGAGATGTAAGGTATCTACCTGTACTGAGTTCCTCAGTTGATACGGCTATGATGCTTGGAGGCCTACATGAGATTCATGGAATCAGCAGAGTGTTGAGAGAAGTTTACAGGGTACTTAAGCCCGGAGGGTCTTTCCATGTTCTTGTAGGAGAGGAGCAGCTTTCAGTAGAAGGAGTTTCTGAAGATGATTTCAGATGGTTCACGTCCGTGGCCGACCTATATGCTGGAGGAGCATCATTTGTTCAGACTGCATCTTCTTGTGGTTTTGTGGTGAAATCACGCGTATTCTCTGGTTCGGAGGGAAGAAAGAGAAGGCTGGTCAAACTCTCAAAACAGGCTGAGGATTAAATAAATATAACTGATCAGCCATGAATCAATTATTTGAGAAGAGTCCCAGTCTCATTTCCGGTAATCATAGTTAACAAGGATCATTCGAAGCCAATCCAGCAGAAGGTTCAAACGAAGCTTTCTCTCCGCTACCAATCGATTGACAGACCCGTCTCGAAAGGGGCGGGTTGTCGCTTTGTGCTTATCTAAACAGCTTGTTCGGGCTTTGCGAGCACTCCATGTTCCTGAGATAGGCATGGGTCAAGGAACTCCTGATTTTTTGGTAGGGACATCTCCTGGAACAGTATTGAATCAGTTCAGGGCTTTGTGGCTTCTTGACCGGTGGGTTTCGTCTGTGTATTCTGCACTCAAGAGTTAGATTAACGAAATTTGATGAAATACCGATCACGAAGCATGGTCATGGAGCTATTCATAGAAGGGGTTAAATCAGGTTGCCTATTGCTCTCAGGGGGGGAGACCAGATCCATTGAGTACTCCCTGATCGAAAGAGCCAAGGAAACCAAGCACATGAGCATTCTCTTCGCCCGGGATGAGATAGGTGTAACCTACCTTTTCTGTACTATCCGGATCTGCCGGAACAGATCGGGAGGAAGTCACAGCAGGGAGGTGCTATGCGTTCGATCATCCTTGTCGCTTGTTCATTCTGGGGACTGAGTCTAGCCGCTTCTGCCGTCCAGGACTGCTGGATAGGGGGGCCGGGAGTGCCCGGGCCAGTTATTGATTGGGGCGATTGCTACAGCTTTTCTTCGGGCATTATGCCCCTGGACTCTTCTCTCATTCTGGCAGGGGGAGTACTGACCGTTCCAGAGAAGAATCAGATATCCGGAGGGCTTCTCTCTCCCGCGTGCGTCTACGCGTTTGACCTAGATCAGGACGGCGATATGGACGTATTCACCTGTTCGGAGATAACAGGAACAAGGGTCTCCTGGTGGGAGAACCTGGATGGAACAGGTCAACCCTCATCGTGGTTCGAACACGTTATCGACACTAATTTCCAGAACACCAATTCTGTGAGGGCCGCCGACATTGACGGCGACGGAGATATTGATGTCATAGGTTCTTCCCGATTGACCTGGTGGGAGAACGCCAACGGAATGGGAACTGCATGGGGAGAACACGTTATCGGAAACGAGCCTTCTGCGCATTCAGCCATACCAGTGGACATGGACAATGACGGAATTACCGATGTAGCTGCGGCCTGCGGATACGATGAGGTAGCCTGGTGGAAGAACGATGACGGTTCAGGGTTCTTCTGGACGAGATACATTGTATCCGAGGACTTCGACAATTCCTGGTCGATCTGCTCATGTGATTTCGACCAGGACGGAGACAATGACATAGCCGGCGCGGCTTTCACCGACGGAGAGATCACCTGGTGGGAAAACGACGGCGGTTCGGGGGTGCAGTGGATCGAACACATCCTTGATGTAGACGTTCCGGGTGCTACCTCAGTCGCGGTGGGTGACCCTGACGGGGACGGTGATCAGGATATCATCGGGACTTCCAGGTTCGATGACACTGTTTACTGGTGGGAGAATCCGTTTCCCGCAGAAGAACCATGGGTGAGGCATTTGGTATGCGAAACTATTGAAGGACCCCATTCCGCTTCATCAGTGGATCTCGATGCTGACGGCGATGAAGACATCCTATGCGCATCTCGTTACGAGAGCACCATATCATGGCTTGAGAATGTGACTGGAACCGGAATGGTGTGGGAGGAATGGACATTCCAGGAGGATTACCCATCGGTCCCTGGGGTTTGCGCAGCGGATATCGACGGTGACGGTTACCTTGACATCGCCGGCTCATCTCAGGATTCCTCTGATGTATCTTGGTGGAAGGTGTGCTGTTCCAGTACATCATATGGATTTCTTGAATCATCAATTCTCAATGTGGGAGAAGTCTCTGAATGGCAGCTGTTTCAAAGGATCTGCGACACTCCCGTCGGAACATCGACAGGTTTTCAGTTCCGCAGTTCTTCGGATCCGGAAACCATGGGAGCGTGGTCCGACACCATTTGGGCATCGGAAGCAGATCTATCCGGTGTTCTCAGTGATTCCACAGAATTCGTCCAGTACAGAGCATTGTTCTTCACTGATGATACGCTGACGACTCCGACCCTTGAGCAGGTCAGTATCTCGTATTCCATTGCCAGCGGAACGGGTGATTCCGCAGCGGACTTTGGGTTATCACCCTGCAGCAACCTTGTTCGGGAGATCTGAGGCTGATTGCCCAGGTGCAGGTTCCTGGAATTCTCTCAGTGGATATCTTTGACATGGCGGGAAGAATCAGGGGCGCTTACAGTGAGTTATCATATCCTGGAACGCATACCATCAACTTCTATGACCTGGAACAGGGACTTTACCTCTGCCGGATGACCAGCGGAGATCTCGTAGGTACGGCTAAGGTCATGGTGTTACCGTAGTATGGTGAGTCGCAGCACTTCTTCACTGCCAAGGCCGCTTATCCTGCAGAAGTAAACTCCTTCTTCCAAACCGTTCAAATTTAAGGAGTTGCTCTCCGAAGAACAGTACAAAAAGGTTCTTAATGCGATCCTGCCCGTTAGGTCGAACACCTGTACTTCCAGGACGGACGGCTCATTTGTCTGTATCTGAAGAAGCGCACCTGAGGCATCGCAGGGATTGATATGAAACGCTGCGTTCCAAGGCGAATCGCTTTCCTGGGTCTGGCCTGTTCCCAGTAAGCTTTCGAAGGTCAGATCAATTAGATCAAGCACAGGCGTCGACCATGGAGATGCACTCTCCAAGAGAACCCTGTACTGAATGAACTCTGAGGAGTCGGGAACAATACCCGAAAGAGAACCGGAACATTCGCTCAGGGTGTCAGACCAGGCTCCCATGTCCTCGGGGTTACCGGAACCCCTGATCTGGAATCCGATTGAGGAACCTTCGGGTTCCATCCATGAAGCCTCATAGGAGATCCATTGCGAAACATCATCAACCTGCAGAATGGATGATTCAAGCCATCCTGAGACCGCATAACCGCTCATGTTCCACCAGATAAGCTGTCCACCGTATCTGGGGCTGGCCACAATGTCTATGCTCCCGTTGCCATCGATGTCTGCTCCTAAGACGTTTGAGCCGTCGTAGCCGAAGCTGATGGTCTGTTCCAACCATTCAGTTCCGAAGCCGTCAAGATTCAGCCAGCAGCTAACCAGATCGCCTCCCATGGAGGTTCCCAGTATATCCATTGACCCGTCTTCATCAACATCGCAGGGGTAGGCAGACCCCGCACCTTCGTAATCCATCTCTACAGAATGTTCGGTCCAGATCATTCCAGCTCCGTCAGTATTTTCCCACCATGAGATCATGTTGTCAGCATAGGAAGATGAAAGGGCGTCCTGGTCGCCGTCGCCATCAATATCCGCGAACTGAATTGAGGTCGGACAGCCGAATGTTCCGTCGATGGTGAACTTCGTCCATGATGTTCCCGCCCCGTCGTTGTTCCTCCACACCGCGATCTCACCGTTCCAGTAGGAAGCGGCTGCAATATCCAGATCGCCGTCGCCATCAGCATCCACAGAGCAGACTCGGTCTATGGAAAAGTAGCTCATCACCACATGACGGGTCCACTGCATTCCCGAACCGTTCTGGTTCTCCCACCAGGAAAGATCGTTGTTACCTCCTGTAATCAGATCTATGTCTCCGTCTTCATCCATGTCCACCCCACGTATCGCGTCAGCATCGTAATAGGGATAACATATCTGATGGGAAGTCCATGAGGTGCCTGTTCCATCGGTGTTCTCATACCATCTGAGAACTGAGGTCTCATGGGTAGCCGATGGGATGTCATTGTCGCCATCTCCATCAATGTCGCAGGCATCTATCGACCATACTCCGTACCCTGATACCTGGTCTATCGGAACCACGGTCCAGGATGTTCCCTGGGAGTCTTCATTAAGCCAGAGAACGATGTGAGTAGTGTATGGAGAGTCCCAGAAGCACGCGACCACATCGAGGTCTCCGTCACCGTCCATGTCGTTGCAGGTCAGGTCACGGGAGAAGCTGAATCCTCCCGGAAGATTGTTGGGTGTGGCTGAGAACTCCAGCTTTGGATTTCCTGACTGCCAGGAGACACCATCGCTGGCGTAGTAACAGTTGCCCCAGGTGAATACCGGGCCGAGAACCCCCGGTCCGCCGGACCAGTTAGACTGATATACAGAATCAGCGAAGCAAACACAGTGAAGCAGAACCACCAGTGGAGCAATTGTTTTCATAAGTACCTCTTGTTGTCACTTCTATTCTATCTTCTGCTCCGGTTCTCCACAATACCTTTCCCTTAATCATTTACCGTTATACAGTGAAATTTACGGTTTTTGGCGGGTGTCAGGAAGTTCAGGTTCCCACTTGCTTTAATTGGGGAGTTGCCGCCAACAGGGACATGGTGAATACGTTCGAGACGTGCTGGAGGGGACGGTATCGGTTTATTGAGGCGCAAATGACGTTACCTCAAGGTAGTTCGCTATTCAGCATATAGTTTAGCCCTACCCGCCTGAGATTTTTAACACCTTGGAACACTCCGTGATATATCCAGCGTGAAGCCAATTATGGAATTCTTACGCTCATCGGGCATGAAACCGGTCCCCGCTACCATCATAAGATGCCGTCCTCTATGAGGGCGGCTTCTTCTATCTAAGTATCTGATAATGGATACTCATTGGTTCAACCAATAATTAATGGTTGAGACTTCACTAGGTATAGTGTTCCAGCTGGAAGTCTCAGTTGTTCAGTGAGATAATACTTTTTATGTCTTTCCAGGAAAGAATGCTTAGCCGGTCTCTTGTATAGGAGGAATCTCCACCATAAACGAGCGTGAGGGATTCTTCCCCCGAAAGATCCCCCCACCATCTTAACCCTGCAAGGTTATCTCCTGCATGGTGCTTCCAGATTTGACTTCCACTGCGCTGAGGCTGTTCCCTCTGTCTATGATGATATCTGTTTCATGGCCGGTTCTGTCGCGCCAGAAGAAGAGATTGCTCTGTCTGCCCCTGTTCAGCCTTGTTTTGATCAATTCGCTGATGATCAGGTTTTCGAACAGCGCCCCTCTTGCCGGAGAGATGTTCATGCTCCTGTCTGAATCAATTGAGAGAAGCCATGCCGCAAGACCTGTATCGTAAAAATACAGCTTGGGTGTTCTGATCAGCCTTTTTCTGAAATTCCTTTGATGCGGCTGAAGCAGGAAGACAATGTAGGAAGCTTCAAGCACTGAAATCCACGCTTTGGCAGTGTTGTGAGTTATTCCCGCGTCTGCTGCGAGATTAGTCAGGTTCAGCAGTTGCCCCGTTCTTGCAGCGCACAGCCTGAGGAATCTCCGAAAAGTGCTGAGATCCCGCACGTTCACAAGCATTCTCACGTCACGCTCTACATAGGACCTTATGTAGTTCTGTGCCCATGTTTCGGGATCGAGATCCCTGTCGTATACAGGAGGATAGAGACCCTTTACCAGTACCTGATCAAGATCGTTTCCCCTTATCTCGTTCAGGCTGAAAGGCAGCAGTTCCAGGTAGGCTGCCCTACCGGCAAGACTCTGGGAAATCCCCGACAGAACACCGAATCGCTGGCTTCCTGTCAGTATCCATTTCCCGCATGTCGCATCGAAATCAATGACTTCCTGCAGGTAGGATACCAGCATGGGGACATGCTGGACCTCGTCAATGATACAGCCAGCGGGAAATCTTGCGAGGAACTCCCTGGGATCTGCGGATGCCGCTTCCCTGCTGTCAATGTTTTCAAGGGAGATATAGGGTTTGCCGGGGAAGGTCATTGTGGCAAGAGTGGTTTTCCCCGACTGTCTCGGACCTGTGATTATTACTGCCGGGAAGCCAGTTGACAGCTTTTCCAAAGTATGCTGCGCGTCTCTTTTTATCATCATGGCAGTAAGTTACAAAAGAAATGGCAGATTGTCAATTCAATTCTCAATCTGCCATTCATCTTGTTTGCCCTATTTCAGCGCGAAGAGCATTCCGCTCTTAAGAGAGTGTCAGCAGGTACAAGCGCGGGGACTGTATCCTGTGCGATCAATTAACACATGTACTAGCGCCTGTTTCAACTTGCCAGGAGTATTGTTTCAGGTAGGGATTCTAAGAGTAGTATTAGGAGTTATGATAGTTTGGTGAATATTGCCTAACATTGCATAAGAGTTAGTAATTCCGTTTGTATCTAAAAGCAGGCTCCTAAAGGATACTCTTGGAGAAACTACTTCCTGTTCGCGGCAAGAGGTATCGGCAAGTCTACCTACCTGGTGTTCTGGGGTGCTCGGGGGATCAAAGAGGATTGACCTGCTTTCGCCGGATGTTCTGCGATGGAACTCGGCGAGACCGGAACGCCTGAAAGAGTACACCCTGGGTCAGCCAGCCGGAAACACCATAATGATTGATTAGGTTCAGAAAGTTCCTGATTTGCTTTCCGTCGTACATGAGATCCTCGAGATGAAGAGGGGATACAGGTTCGTTCTTTTTGCTTGCTGTGTTCCCTGTTGTTCAAGCAAGTCTTAACATAGCTCGGATTTCCTTTCATATTAAGGGCAATGCTTAACATGGGCTAAGCACAGCATTATATTAAGGCTAGCCCTTAGCATGAAAGAGAAGATATGGGAACCATGTCAGGCAAGTATGTGCTCCAGTCATCTGGTTACAGTGCTTTTTATCCAGACCCACTTCCTCCGAACCCTCCCGTTATTGTAAAGGGGAAGCTTCAGGAACAACTCTCGAAAGCCGATCGCGCTCTTGGGCGGCTGGACGGCACAACCTTTGTTCTGCCCAATCCGGGGCTGTTCGTCTACATGTATATCAGAAAAGAAGCAGTTCTTTCAAGTCAAATCGAGGGAACCCAGAGTTCACTTCAGGATGTTCTCACTGCTGAGGCCAAGTTGCTTGATCCAGATAGACCTGGTGATGTGAATGAGGTGATCAACTACATCTCAGCTATCAACCATGGCCTCGGAAGACTTGAGACCTTACCGGTTTCAACTCGATTGATCAGGGAGATTCACGAAAAGCTCATGTATGGAGTCAGAGGCTTTAATCTGACACCGGGAGAGCTCAGAAAGTCTCAGAACTGGATCGGTCCAGGGGGTTGCTCCTTAGCCGAAGCAACCTTCGTTCCTCCTCCGCCCGATGAGTTACCAGAACTGCTTGGTGCTCTTGAGGAGTTCCTTCATTCGGATTCCACGCTTCCCCTTCTGATCAGGATAGGTCTGGCACATGCTCAGTTCGAAACCATTCATCCGTTCCTGGATGGAAATGGGAGAATGGGCAGACTTCTCATCTCTCTTCTGCTTTGCGAGCGGAAAGTGTTGAGCAAACCTGTACTGTATCTCTCATACTTCTTCAAGAGCTGGCGAGTCGAGTACTATGAGAGACTGCAGAACATTCGCGACAAAGGAGAATGGGAGGAATGGCTGCTTTTCTTCCTTAGAGGAGTGGAAGAAGTAAGCTATCAGGCTTCCCATGCGGCTAAGGAGATAATCCTGTTGCGTGAGAGGCACAGAGAACTTATCACAGCAACTCTTCTGCGTTCAGCAGGAACTGCACTGAAGGTTCTGGAGAGCCTGTATACGAACCCGATTACTTCGGTAAAAGAGGTGCAGGAAGTTACAGGGACATCATACCCGTCAGCGAATGAGCTTGTGAAGAGCATGGAGGACATGAAGATACTCGTGGAGATTACGGGCAGGAAAAGGAATAGACGATATATGTACATGGATTATGTGAATCTGTTTAGAGAGGATTTACCCTGAACAGAAGCAGGAAACCCACTCAATAAGAAGGTTCAAACGAAGCACGCTCCCCGCTGCCAAGATTTTCCCGGCTTAACCGCCAGGACTTATCTTATGCTGTTTCAGGCTTATAGCGTAAATGATAACTTAGCAAGAGGAATGAAGGTTTGATTGCTTATAAGCTAGCTGATGTCGTTAAATCCCAAAAGAGTATAGACCTTTCACTCTAACTAGCTAACTACTGTAGCAATATCATTCTTCTTGTACTGGCATGTTCACCAATCCGAGCCACATAGAAATAGACGCCAGATGATGTTCTGTCGGAGTTCCATTGAATCTGATGATAACCTGCCGGTTGGTGGCTGCTTACCAGGGAAGCTATCCTTCGGCCGATCAGGTCATATATATCAATAGTGACATAAGATGCTTCGCTGAGAGTATACCCGATCACCGTCTGGGTACGAAAGGGATTTGGAGTATTTTGATGAAGCATGAATGGTTCGTTGGGAGAGTTCTCATTGATGGTTGAATACGGACCTGTCAAATTCAGCAGGATTGACAGATTGTCAGACAGATGGTTTACCGTTACCAGATCGCTATCCCCATCATTGTCAAAATCAGCCGAGTAGAGAGAAACAGGTATCTGACTGACTGCATAGTTCAGGGGCTTGGAAAGTCCCATCTCCATTACCCAGCAGAACAGATACATCGTGTGAAAAGTAGTTCGAAGTCGCCAGATCGATGTTTCCATCGCCGTCAAGATCAATCGGAATGGCCGCACAGGGTCCAGTTTGAACTGTGTAGTCTATCCTGCTCTGAAAAGTACCGTCACCACTGCCAAGCAGAATAGATACACTGTTCCCATGGCGATTCGCAGTCACTAGATCATGGTCACCATCTCCGTCAAAATCAGCAGATATAACTGAAGTCGGGTAGTTCCCTACGACATAGTGAACTGCGTTCTGAAATGATCCATCACCATTCCCCAACATGACAGATACGCGGTTGAAGTTAAGGCTTGAAGTTACAAGATCAAGATCCCCATCATTGTCAAAATCTTGTGAGAAGACAGAGTATGGGCGACTTAATACCCCATAGTTAATCTGACTCTGGAAAGTCCCATCGCCATTCCCTATCAGAATAGACACATCGTTTGAAGCGGAGTTTACGCTTACAAGATCATTTGCACCATCTCCGTTAAAATCAAACGGAAAATACAGAAGATGGAAATTCTCCGACAGGATACAGAACCGGGCTTTGAAAAGTGCCATCACCGTTGCCTAAGAGTACGGATAAATCGTCTGAGGCATAGTTACAAGTTACCAGATCGCAAATCCCATCACTATCAAAATCACTTGAGAAAAGAGACGTTGATTGGTCACCTCCGGTCGAGTAACTACTGTCTCTCTGAAAAGAGCCATCACCATTTCCTAATAGAATCATCACATCGATGTCAGTGGTCCCTAGATCGCTATAACCATCACCATTAAAGTCTGCCGAGAATACAGAGGAAGGTGCTTCTTCCGTTGCGTAGTTTACCGCACCCTGAAAAGTGCCGTCGCCATTACCAAGAATTACCGATAGATCATCAGAGGAATAGTTGGCGGAAACTAGATCGTTGTTGCCATCACAATCAAGATCAATCGCTATCACGGAAACAGGATCGTTTCCAGCTGCGTACAGTACAGGGCTCTGGAAAGTCCCATCACCATTTCCCAGCAGAACCGAAACCTCATCCGAATGATAGTGACGATTTGCCGTTACAAGATCGTTATTGCCATCGTTGTTGAAATCAGTCGAGAATACAGAAGTCGGATATCTGCCTGCCGGATACTGAACCTGGTCTTGGAAAGTCCCATCGCCATTTCCCAATAGAATAGAAACATCACCTGAAAGAGAGTTTGCGGTTGTAAGATCGTTGACGCCATCTCCGTCAAGATCTATCGGGAAAACGGAACTTGGATATTCTCCGACCGCATACTGGACCGGGCTTTGAAAAGTGCCATCACCATTGCCCAGCAAAACAGAAACATCATCAGAAAGAGAGTTTGCAGTTGTCAGATCTCTAACCCCGTCTCCGTCGAAATCGACCGAAAAAACGGAACTTGGATAGTTGCCAACCGCATACCGAACCGGGTTTTGAAAGGTTCCATCACCATTTCCAATTAGAATGGAAACATCATCTGAGACAGAATTTGCAGTTATCAGATCATGGCAACCGTCATCATCAAGATCAATCGCAAAAACAAATATCGGGCTATCCCCAACGTCATAGCTGATTGGATTTTGAAATGATCCATCGCCATTGCCAGGAAGAATCGAAACAGTGCCGGAGTCCTGGTTGGCGACCACTAGATCCTTGTTGGAATCACCGGTGAAATCAGCTGAGGAAGTTGAAATTGGAGCATCTCCAGCGCCATACTCAATTGATGTCTGGAAAGTCCCATCACCATTACCCAATAGAACCGATACGTTATCAGAGAGAAAATTTGCAGTAACCAAGTCATCGTAACCATCTTCATTAAGGTCAACTGGAAACACTGAATGAGGTCCATCTCCCGCGGGATAATCGCTTCTGGTGAAGAAGATATCCTGCGCTGAGAGTTCGCTCGAAAACCATAGTGTAAGTACAGATACGAATGCTGTGGTTCCTAAGCAATGCATTAATCGCATGAGAAGTCCTCCTGTTTCCTCATAGCATACTCAGACCCGTATTGATTCAGGCTCCATTAAGTATAAAGCAAACGATTTGAAGGTAACATGGCCCCCCAAGTTTCAGGGCAATTCAGGTGAGAAGACATTCGTTTTGAACCCTCATGAAATCAGGGAAAACAAGTGGTTCCCTGGTCTGTTTCTTGTGGCATTACTTTATTATCCAAATTCACAGTCAATCTTGCAACAGGTTCAAACGAAGCATCGTCCCGCTACCAAGTACTCCCGCTTAACGGCCGGGAGTTTTTTCACAGCGTAACTCAAGCTCATGTGTCTTATGCTCCTTCTTGCATATCCTGAGTACTTGTGCTGTCATATGGTCGTAAAATGGAATTGCAAATGCCATATAGGGAGCAGATATGGAATTAGCGACTCGATTCTTAGAGGATGTTCCAGGTGAAAGCTATTTTCCTTCGGGACAAGGGGTACCGGCAAGTCAACCTGGTGCCTTAGAGAACGGAGAGGATTGAAAAGGATCGACCTGCTTTCAAATGATGTCCTGCGATGGTACTCGGCAAAGGCGGAACATCTCAGGGAATACACTCTGGGACAGCCAGCAGGAACCACAATAGTTATTGGTGAGGTTCAGAAAGTCCCTGAGCTGCTTTCAGTTGTTCATGAACTTCTCTAAATGAGACATTACTACAGGTTCGTGATGAAGGATCAAGCTCCCGAAAACTGAAGCGTTACGGTGGAGATATGCTTGCCGGCAGAGTTCTGCCAGGAACCATGTATCCAATTCGTAGCAGCAGAGGTAAGGAAGAAAGACCTCAGACCGCTCAGAACTTTCATGGAGGACTATCCCGAGAGTCGGGGGATTATCCTTTACAGCTGGAGCTGATTCCCGGGAAGCAGTTAGTTCAGAACTGATGCTCTCTGCTTTGAGGCATACTACAGCCATCCATTGACGAACCCGTCTCGAAAGAGGCGTGGTCTCTTCTCCTTCCGGAACAGCCAGTTCCTTCCGGGGTTGGTCTTGACATCCGCCCTGGAAATGAGGACAATTGTCCCTGAATTCGGAAGCGCATCCTGCCTTTGGTCAATGGAACTCTGAGGCCGGGGAGATAACGAAAACAACCGATGGGAGAAATTGTTGATCAAGCTCTTCTTCATTCTGATGGCACTTACCCTTCCCCTGAAGTGGGTCTTTACCGTTGACGAGTCCAAGTGCAACGGTTGTGGCAACTGCCTCTACGGCTGTTCCGAGGGGGCAATTTCCCTGGTCGGAGGAGACGCATGGATAGACCCGGAGCTCTGCACCGGTTGCGGCAACTGTGTTTACTTCTGCCCCAGGGATGCCATATACCGGGTATGGTACACAGGGGTGGAGGGGGTTGAGGAGCCCTCCGGAGGCCTTGCCCTGAGCGCCAATCCCGTGGCGGCCGGTTCGGTGGTGATCCTGGGAGTTGAACCCTGCACTGAAGTACTGATCCTGGATGGGTTCGGCAGAGCGGTCACTCACGGGCTTGCAGACCCCGAGGGAACCCTGGAGCTGGATGTTTCCCGCCTGCCCGCGGGTTCCTACAGAGTGGTGGCAGGGGAAGAGGCGCTGGTCATCTCAGTTATCTGATGCCGTGGTGCAGATGAACTCCATTCGGAAGCCTGTGGATTTGTTCGGGAGGAGCAGGCGTCGGCCGCAGGCCCGTTTCCCTATCTAGCTTTGCCATTGCCTGCGCCTCTGTGGCTTCTCTTCAAGCCATGCTCGGAGAACCTTCCATGGCAGGACGATGTTACGGAGATAGAGGCCGGGTGAGGTTTGTTCAAATGCACGGTTTCCGCAGGGATCTCGGGCTTTTTCATTGACGGAAGAGGAGTTCAGGTCTATGGTTGGTTTCCGGGAAAACCGGGGAACCACAAGCTTCTGGCCATGCCGGTTTCAGTCAGGGATCGGAGGTTAACTGTGACGGAAGAGCTGTTTCTAAAAGGATCCCGAGCGGCCCTGAGATCAAGGTTCCCTTTGTCTGGCCTCCGAAGCTTTCTGTCAAGGATTTCATCGGAATAATGGCGGTGTATTGGCTGACGCGTTTCCGCCTATGAACTGGGGACTGTCTGTGAAGGTTTCTTTCGTTGTGCCCGTTACCCGGCCTGATGATGCCCGGGAACTCTATCGCTCACTGGTGCGTAACATTCCCGAAAGTGAAAGAGAGATAGTTCTGGTCTCCGACAGACCAGTTCCGGGCACGGAGGATTCCGCCGTGAACATTACAACCCCAGAGAAGCATGCTTCAGTACGGAGGAACCTTGGCGTTAAGCAATCATCAGGTCAGTGGATATGCTTTCTGGACGATGACACCATTCCAACCGACAGCTGGTTCGAAGTTTACAAAGAAACCCTTGCCGATGGCCATGCCATAGTTACCGGCCCCACGATCCCGATGACGGATTCGTTCCAGGAGCTCCTCACCGACATGGTCACCACTTCGCCCCTTGGAGAGGGAAGCCTGCTTTATGGCAGAAAGGATCGTGCGGTTCCATCCTTCAGCTCCATATACCTGTGCAACTGCCTTGTCAGAAGGGATGTCTGGGAGTCCGCAGGGGGCTTCAACGAGGTTGCCGACTGGCGTGTTGACGATACTGAATTCTTCTACATTGCCCTGAAGAAGGGCTTCAAACCCGTTATCAGACAGAATTTCATAGTGAAGCACAGAAGAAGGGGGTTCTTTGACGGTTTTCTGTGCCATCAGGGCAGAGCAAGGTACGCAACAGGAATGAATACGGTTCTTTTCCCGGAGATCTTTCTTCGAATACCCGGCGTTGTTGCCATGGTTGCAGGGATATTGCTTCTGCCCCTTCTTGTCTCTTCGTCTTTCCTCCTGGCGGCAGTTGCCGGGCTTTATCTCCTTGCAGTTATTGTTGACACACTGCTGAACCTGTTGCGCAGTGGACCCCGGGCCTGTTGCTTCCGGTATGCCATGTTGCCCATCACACGGTTATTGGTTCAGCCTTTACCGCGGGGTTGTTTGCCACCATGGTTCGACGAAGGAGCTATCGAGAAGTTCTTGCCCACAAGAAGGAGAGGCTCAGAGGACTGTGAATCGAAAACCCTATGGACTTGCCCGTATGATCCTGCGCTCGATGGGCTCTCCAGTACCCCCATACCTGATCTTCTTCGTCACATCCCGCTGCGATTCCCGTTGCATAACCTGCTTTAACTGGAAGAATCTTAACACCGTTAGAAAAGAAGAAGAGTTGTCCCTTTCAGAGGTGGAAAAGATCGCCGCTTCATGCAAGCCCTCGGTGTTTTTGAGCCTCAGCGGCGGCGAACCTTTCCTGAGGGAAGATATCGCCCAGTTATGCGGGGCTTTCAGCAGGCTTGCGGGAACGATGATGATCAGCATTCCCACCAACTGTCTGCGGCCCGAATCCATTTCTGAAAGAACTGAAATGATAATCAGGGAATGCGGAAGAACCCTTATTCAGGTAGAGCTTTCACTTGACGGTCTGGGAGAGGTGCATGACAGGATAAGGGGAGTGCCGGGCAACTTCGAAAAAGTAATGGAGACCTATGGTCTTCTCACCGATGTACAGAGTAGGCATTCCAGCCTCAGGCTTAAGGTGTGTTCGGTTCTCAACCAGTATAATCGCGGAGAGATAAAAGAGCTTCTCCGTTTCGTTTCAGATGAAATGAAAGTGGACGACCATTCCATCGTTCCTGTTCATGGCAATCCCAGGGATGAAGGGGTAAGGGGAGAATCCTTCAAGGATTTCACCGAAGTAGCCGAGATGGCTGACTCCCTGCGAAACAGAGATTCCGGCGGACTTCGGGCAATGGTTTTCGGGAGGTTCAGGCGATGGCAAGGGAGAGCATTCGACGAACCCTTGCCGGAAACCCCAATGGATTCCGATGTCCTGCCGGTTCCAGGGTTGCCGTGATCGGAGAGACCGGCCTGGTTTACCGATGCGAAACCTCCATGGAAGGTCCTGTTGGAGACCTGAGGAAGATGGGATATGATCTGCCCGGCGTTCTCAGAAGAGCCGGTACAACAGCCAACTCCTGTTCATGTGGCTGGTCATGCGCGCATCTTGCGTCGGTTCTGTTCACACACAGGGGACGGGCCGCCCTTGCCTGGAGATTGCTTAAGTCCTTTATGCGCTTGTCATGACTATATCGGTCTGATGTTTGATACAGAACGAAGCAACTGATGGAACCATTCCATTTACTGATAACCAATCCGGTTCCGGCGACTGATCCATGTCACTTCGCTCAAGGCGCCAGGCTCAGCCGCTGGCCCTTTCCCAGGCGCTGGGTATCTCGGCGGGGAACCTGTAGAGGTCTATCTCTTCCTGGTTAGCCACATAGAGACCGCCTTCGGTGTCCGGCGGGTAGCCCAGCCATGAGTGGAATGGTACTTCGTTGATGCAGTCTTCGGACACAACCGTCTTGGTTTTCTTGTCGGGATCGGCCTCAATTTCCAGTCTGGCGTCTCTGTAGCGGCTGAGGGCGGCAAGCCCTGGCTGTTCAGACTGCAGCTCGGTGAATATCACATGCCTGAACACCTTCCCCGGCCTGTGTGTGGCGTACCACGCGTACTCAACCGGGGTCAGGTTGGAAACAAGAAGTATCTGAATCGGGCACATGACCAGGTAGATCCTGGGGACTCTCTCGGTTTCGTTGGGGATACCGGCGGCCCCGGCCACCTCAGCCGGGGACATTTCCTCATGGCACTCGCCGGATACGAAGCGATGGAGCAGTTCCCCAGGTTCCATGGGCATCACATCTCCGCCGGTCTTTACCAGATAGATACGCTTGTAGGCGGAAATAGGCGTGCATGAGAATGCGTTGTTCGACAGGGCGGTCTTCGTGCGATTCCCCGACGCAGCCGCTGCAAGTGCGTTCACGGTGTCGGTGTCGGCATTCCTCCAGCCTCCGTCATCCAGGAACTGGAAATCCGGACGGAGGTCCCTGATCGCCAGATCGACGAAGATCTTGCGGTCTTTGAAGTGTCTTCCGGAACCCGGGCTGTAGTGTCGGGCCAGACCTGGTATCCCAAGGGAGGAAGCTGTAATGATCCCCTGGGGAATAGAAAGGATAAGATTGATATCGGGCATGAAAACTCCTTCGGGCTAGGGGCAAAAAAGCCTGCAAAAGCGGGGTTGATGACAACCCAGCAGTTTCCCATTTCTCAAAATTGACAATACCGCCTGACCCGGCAGCCGTCAAGAAATCCCCGATCCACTAACTGAACTCCGAGGGGTTCCATTCGTGGCTGAGTACCGAGTAGAAGTGCCTGTCTATCCATACCCCGTCCCGGCAGCTGTGCCTGCGCATGGTCCCCTCGTATACGAACCCCAGGCTCTTCAGGGTCCTCTCCGAGGCCTCGTTCCCCGCCAGACAGGTGGCGCTTAATCTGTGCATTCCAAGGGTATCTATTCCGAATTCCATGAGAAGTCTGGTGGCCTCCCTTGCATAACCCCTGCCCTGGTAATCCCGGGCGAGGAAGCACCCCAGTCTGCCGTCGCCTCCGTTGGCGCCCCTGCCCCGCCAGTGGAGGGTTGCGCTGCCCATTACCCTGCCGGTTTCATTACCGACGATGGCCAGGCGGTACTTGTCACGGGGATCCTTCTTCCTGTCCCTTATGCAGTCCGCCAGATAGAGGGAGCTTTCCTCCAGTGTCTCGGCACCCCAGCTGAGGAATACCATTACCTTCCTGTCCCCATGCCATTCGTGAACGGCGTGGAGATCTTCGGGGCTGTGTTCCCTGAGGGTGACAGCCTTTCCCTTCAGTATCATCTCCGAAACCCGCAAGTCACCAGGGACCTCACCCCGCCGAACTGTTGCAGTGCCATTGCAATCCCCCTTCATTCATGAAGATAGAGAAATTAACGGCGGATTATAAGCAAAACTAAAGGGGCTTTCCAGTGAGGGATTCATTGAAGAAAACCTCCACATCCCTGCGGAAAGACCCGAGGGAATCGGAGTCGAGATAGAACATGTGTCCCGCGGATAGTATTTCAATGAAAGGTTTTTCCTTACCTCAGGGTCCATGTTCATGTGGGAAACCATGTACTCAGTGGCCATGTGGGGGGTTGCCAGGTCATAGTAACCCTGTGCCGCAAGAACCTTCATGTTCCTGTTCTTTCCCATGGCCCTTCTCAGTGATTCCCCGGTGTCCGGCAGGGAGTTGTCCTCCCATTTCCACTTCCTCTCACTGAAATGCTGCATCACCCTGTATGCCATGTCGGTCTTAACTTCCAGCCGGGAACCCAGGTAGTCGTTGAATACGGAGGTGTAGGTGGCGAGAATGGCGGTCATTGACGGGTCATACTCCGGCCTGGCGTCGGATGCGTCGCCCTCTATGCCGGTGAACCGGGCATCAAGCCTTCCTATGCTGCGTTTGTCGCTGCGAAGCAGCTCTTTGCAGAACCGCATGATGTTAACCCTGAGGTTGGCGCCCTTCACATAGGATGCGTCGATCCCTATGTAGGAAGAGAGGGTCTCGGCCACACGGTCGTACTCCTCAGGTGGAAGCCTGTCGCCCTTGATAAGGCAAGGGCCAGGGTTGTTTCCGACCAGTCGGAGACTTCGCAGAGGAATTCTGGAAGGGGCATTTTGAGGAATTTACCCGCAAGTCTTCGGTGGTACCAGG
>LQAI01000085.1_pt1 | contig 35727 bp, 45 predicted proteins | sample 1535821 | NCBI WGS metagenome assembly LQAI01 (sample SAMN04331586, study PRJNA305678) | bioreactor metagenome | isolation source: bioreactor_5 inoculated with Wadden Sea sediment 1st replicate of a... | place: Germany:Bremen | reverse complement strand
GGTCGGCTCAGGCTTTCCAAAATTCTCACGGCATCATCATCAGCCGCGATCCGGTTTATTGAGAGGCCGCCGCAGGACTGGCAGCGATGGACGAGCATCAGTTCGCCCTGCAGACCGCGGGCATATTTGTCCCGGCTGCGTTTAACCGTCAGCCCGACGGGGGCCATCACGCCCTTGCAGGCACAGAGCCGGTCGCCCGCCTCAAAGAGGTCCACATGCCTGGAATGCAGGCAATAGGGGCAATGGTTACGATTGACCACGCCCGAAACCGCCGTGCGCGCGCTGACATAATGGCCGCAGTTCTTACAGGTGAAATCCGCGTTGAAATCATCAAAATAGGTCCGCATCATTCACCTCACAGGTCCACTTTCAGCCGGAGGTAGCTCTTATAGCGATAGGGACTGATCTCGCCATCCATCACGGCCTGGCGAATGGCGCAGCCCGGTTCTTCCTCGTGGCTGCAGCTGTGGCCAAAGCGACACTGGCCCAAAAATGGCTGCATTTCGGGGAAACATTCAGCCACGTCTTCCGGTGTTAGGCCAATCAGGCCAAATTCCCGCACGCCGGGGGTGTCGATGATTGCGCCACCCGCCGCCAGGGGGAACATTTCCAAATGGGTGGTGGTGTGGCGTCCCTTGCCGGTGGTCTGGTTCACGGTTTGCACTCGCAGACCCAGGCCGGGTTCGATGGCATTCAGCAGGGAGGTCTTTCCCACGCCGGACTTGCCCACCAGGACGGACGTCTTTCCAAAAGGATATCCCGCAGTTCTTCCAGCCCCATCATTTGTTGTGAGCTGGTCAGGATCACGGAGTAGCCGATCCGCCGGTAGCGTTCAACGTCTTCCAGTAGGTCCGACTCAGCCGGAGTGTTCTGGATGAGGTCCATTTTCGTTATCGCAATCCGCACAGGCAGCCCATGATATTCTGCGGCCACCAGGTAGCGGTCCAGCATATGCCAGCGCGGCTCAGGGTTGGCGGCGGCGAAAACCGGAACAACCTGGTCCAGGTTGGCCGCGATCACCTGCTCGAAGGCATGCGCACCGGGCATGGGCTTGGCGGATTGGCGGGTCAGTTTGTTTTGGCGCGGCAGCACTTCCAGGATCATCCCGGTGTCATCGCCGGCCGGTTGATAGCGGACCCGGTCGCCAATGGCCACAGGATCCATGTGTTTCTCGCGGGTGTTCGTGACCCGTTTTTTCCGTCCACCTTTGCCGCCACTGTATTCAAAGTCCTTCCAGAGCTTCGACGAAAGCGAGCAGAGGATGACCCGGCCGTTGGTATGGACATGATATTGACTTAGGTTTTTCTTATAAACGACACCGTGTGCAATCGTGTCGGTATTTTGAGTTTGCATTGTAAACGTTCCTTATGCTTATCAGCAGCATTGCTGTTTTTCTTTTGAGTGGTACTGAACCCTGAAATCAGGGTCTGATATTGTGAGATACGAACTTGGGCTAACATTAAGCCTTCCTTTCATTTGAAAAAGTTAGTTAAATAAAACACCGGCCACGGAACAATCCCGTGACCGGTGATGGTGTCATGCTGCATCCAAGGTTGTACTTGCTGGGGCAGGCGCGGGGAAATCCCCGGCCAAGCCCGGTGCAGCCTGCATTTGTTTGATTAAATTTAAATCAAAAGGCCACGGGGTATGAACACACCCGTGACCGGAAAAGGAGCCAGGAGGTTATTGCCTTCTAGCGAGTCCCAGAGGCGCGTTCATACAGTTTAGGGTTTGCAAGTACAAGGACTTTAGCCATAAAACGTGCCTCTACCTTTCTGTAACTAGTGAATTAACAATTTAGATTGTAATTGAAAAATGCCCTTTTGTCAAGCAACTAGTTGGTGGGGCTTTACCTGGCCGTTTGGATGGGGATCTTAGACAGGTTCTTCATCTCTCAGGCTTTCCCGTAAGGTCTGGGCCAGGGCGCTGAATTTTGAGGCGGTGCGCAGGTCGGGGGTGCGTGGGCGGGGGAGGTCGATCGTCAAGTCGAGTTTGATCATCTGGGCGGGGAGAGAGTAATAAAACCCGGTCCGAAAGGTAAATGGCCTCTGAGATGGAATGCGTGACCATCAGCACGGTCTTGCGCCGAGCCTGCCAGATATGCAGCAGTTCATCGCCCATCCGCTCCCGGGTGAGGTCGTCCAGAGAGCCAAAGGGCTCATCCAGCAGGAGCAAATCCGGGTCCTGCATCAGCGAACGGGCAATGGCCACCCGCTGGGCCATCCCGCCGGAAAGATCGCGCGGATAGGCCTGCTCAAAACCTTCCAACCCGACCAGTTGGATCAATTCCTGGGCACGGCTTTCAATTTGGTCATTGGGGATGCCTTGCAGTTCCAGCGGCAGGCCCACATTCTCAATCACTCTGCGCCAGGGCATCAGATTCGCCTGTTGGAAAACAAGGCCGATCTTTGGCTGGCGTTGGTGAACCTCAAAATCACCATGAGTAGGTGGGATCAGTCCGGCCAACACGCGCAGCAGGGTGCTCTTCCCGCTGCCGGAAGGCCCGATCAGTGAGACGAATTCGTTGGGCGCCAGCGAGAAGCTGAGGTCGTGCAGTGCATGCACGACCCCGCTAGCATCGCTAAAGGTGACGCCCAGATTCTTGACGCTGAGCACAGGTTCAGGGGAGGAGGTCATTGGTGAACGCCTTATCCAAATCCTGGGTCTCTGTCAACAGCCCCATATCCAGCAAAACTGCCTGCATATTGACCCAGCCGGCCGGTTCGCTATAGCCAAGGTTTTCCGTTTCCCAGAGCAGGACGGATTGATTCAGGATCTCAAACTGGAGTTCTCGATCCGCATCTGCCAGATTCTCGACATAGGCTTTACTGATCTCATAAGCTGCATCGGGGTCCGCCAGGGTGTCAGCGATTCCCTTAAGCAGCGCTTCGATAAAGGCCTGGACCTGCTCGGGGTGTTCGTTGAGCATGGTCTCATTGGTGACGAGGCCATTGGCTACCAGTCGAAGATAATCCGCTGCCCGGATCACGTCCACGTCATAGCCTTGGGATTGCAGCACCACTGGTTCATTAGCCAGGTAGATCACAGCTGAATCCACCTGCTCGGTTACCAGGGATTCCACCTGGTTATAGCCGATTGACAGCAGGTTGATATCTTCCTCGCCCAGGTCCGCCGCGCTCAGCAGGGCGCGCAGGCCAATATAGCTGGCGCCATACAGGCCGGGGACGCCGATGGATTTCCCGTCCAGGTTCTCCGGCACGAGGACATCGGAATCCGCCAGTGAGACGATCCCCACCGGATATTTTTGGTACCAGGCGGCCACATAGGTCACGGGCAGCCCCTGGGCACGGGCCAACAGGACTTGCTCGCCGCTGGCAATGGCGAAAAGCTGCTCGCCAGCCCCAATCAGGGCCACAGCATCTGATTCGTTGCCATATTCAATGGATACATCAAAGCCGGCATCCAGGAAGTAACCCTTCTCCACTGCCACGTAGATGGGCGCAAATTGGATGTTGGGGATATACCCCAGGGTCAGCGGGGTGGCGATGACCTCAGGTTCTTCGATGGCGGTCTCCCTTTGGCAGGCCGTCAGGATGAAGGCGCTCGAAAGGGCGATGATGATGAGGATGATGGTTTTCTCTTTAATGGGTTAGTAAGCATTTGTTCTCCAAATAATCATTGAAACGATATTAATCCTGGCGCCATGATTGCCAGGCCAGGACCCGCTTTTCAATCCAAAGGACACTACCATAGAGCGCCATTGCCATCACGATCAGCGTGATCACGGCAACGAAGACCAACGCAGTGTCATATTGCCCACGGCCGACATTGATCAGGAAGCCCAGTCCCCGATCTGCACCGACCAGCTCTCCCACCACCGCCCCGATTACGGACAGGGTGGCGCCGACCCGCAGCCCACCCAAAAAGATCGGCAGGGCAGCCGGGACTTCCAGTTTCCAAAGCGTCTGACTGCGAGAAGCATTAAGGGAGCGCATCAGGTCACGCAGGTCCTGCGATACTTCACGTAATCCCACCACTGTGTTGATCAGGACCGGAAAGAAAACGATCAACGCGCAGATCAGGACCTTGGAAAAGATCCCCGGGCCAAACCAGATGACCAGCAGAGGGGCAATGGCGACCATGGGGATGCTCTGGCTGGCGACCAGATAGGGGGCGATCAGTTTCTCCAGAGTGGGAGACTTCGCCAGCAGGTATCCCAGAAGGGTGGCAAACAGGCTGCCCGCAAGAAGACCGGCAAGGACTTCAAGAAGGGTGATGAGGGTATGACGGCCAAGTTGACCACTTTTCAGGGTGATGAGGAACCGCTCCCATACCAGGCCTGGGCCAGGAAGGATAAAAGCCGGCAAGTCCAGCACCCGAGTGAGGGCTGCCCAAATAAGGAGGCCGCCGCCCAGAGAGAACACCAGGAAAAGCACTCTCTTCCACGGTTTCGGCTTAGGTTGTTGGGTTTGGTTTCAGACGTTGACGTCATATAAAAAAGCCCTGAGTTATTGGGTCGGGGCATGAGGTGAATACCAATAGATACCGTCACCTTCTTTCATTCGGACTGTTACCGCCGGCACCGGGATTTCACCGGTTCATCATGCCTGGCATGCTCGTGGGCTGCCTCTGTCTGAGGATTACCACCGATAGGGAATTGGGCGATCTGGCCCGCACCCTGCCCCGAAGGTGTAAATTTTTTGATAAAAGTAGTATATCTTTTGAGTGAGGGCCTGTCAACGCGCCATTAGGTTTGGGGAAGGAGATGATTATAACCTTTCGCCCGAATTTGTTGATCTTATGGAGTATTTAATGCAAGTGAAGTTTAGATTAACCGGTTGAGCATTCTGAGGATCAGGAAGGTCAGCCATCGGGAAGGCTCGCGCTTTTGGCCAAATCCCAACCTTTCCAATCCATCCAAATGGACTCTGGTTGATAGCGACCATCAGCATCCACTTTACTTTGGACGATTTGAGCCATTTCTAGGACTTCCGGTTGCGAGCGAGTTTCGGGGATTTGGGAGAGGACATCCAGCACGTGTACAATGTCATACCAGACCAGGGGCGCTTTGAGCTTTTCAAAACCGGAGCCCATTGCAAAGAGGAAGGGCTTGGTCTCGCGCCGCCTCCGCCAGAGGTCGAGGAGCGTTTCGGCGCCTTTATGGATTTCATTGGTATAGCGGGTGCCAAAAGACAGGAGGGCTTTGACCATCAGCAGGTTAGTATAGGGGCAGGGATCGTCACGTCTGCCGGGCCCCTTGAACTTCCCAAGCTCAGCGGTCGCAGCACAAGGCCAGCCACCATCTTCCCTGCAAAGGCTGGCCAGATAATCTGACGCATGGAAAATCCGGGGGTCTTCAGTTTCTCCAAAATTCGCCAGGGCATAGAGGGTTGAGCCGGCGTCGCAAAGCATCCAGCTCATTTCGTCTTTGCCGCTGCCGCCGAAGTGGGTAGGAAGATTGACCACGATCTGGAAGGGGCCTTCCGGGGATTGGTTAGCCTTGACCTTTTCCACGATGGCTGAGACCTGGGGGTGGTCAGGTTTCAGCCCTAAATCCGACAGGAAAACTAGCTTATGTAGCAGATGCCCAGCTTTTTTATGGTTTTTCAGCGCATCCCCAGGCCAGACCTGTAATTCATCTAATAAATTTTGAATTTGGGGGTGGCTAGTGAGCGCCTGATAGGCCGTTTCGACTTCCGGCGACTCTGCCGGCTGCCTAATCAGATCCAGTAGGGTGCGATAAACCACCCAGGGTTCACCCTCTAGTAACCAGTCATTGACTTCCATTGTTTAATTTCTCTTTCCCAAACCCTGACCAACTATCGGTATCCACATTATATAGTAAAAGGGAAGGATATCTTCGCACTGGCGGCAATTTTCGCCCCGCTTTGCTGATCCGAATTGCTAAGCACCTCGAACTGTCGTTATAATTAGGCATAATGACCATATCCAATATGCTGACACTGGAGTGTTATGCCCGTCAATCTGATTGAAATCCAGAAAAGCCTGCCGGATTTTGCGCAACAGGCCAAGGCTCGCAGGGGTGAGCTTGCAGAGCGCGAGCAGGAACTGCTGGGCTTGATTGAGAAATATGCCAACCAATTGGATGCGATCAAAACCCGAGTCGAACAAATTGCGGATAAGAACGACCGACTGCGCTGTGCTGTGCCGTTGTATGAAGACCTGGATGCCGTCGTTGCAATGCCCTCATTGCCGGATCGATTTACTTTGTTAGCTTCGGATGGCTCACAAATCAATCCCAGCCGGCATACCCAGGTGACTTTTGGCGTAATCAATGTCGCCGTGCTTTTGATGACCCGCGGCTCGGGGGAGACGCCCAAAATTGTGACCGATAGCAAACTGCTCGCATATGACGACCTTTTCCCTGCTTCTGGCGGGATGATGTCGGAAGGAGAGGTGGCGATCAGGCGTGACTTGTTGGAGAGAAGTGTTCTGGCGGATTTCCCGGAAGATCTGAAACCCCCCTGTAATTGCGATGGTGGACGGGCCTCTGGAGTTGATCCGTGAGCCACAGGCAGGCGGCGGGTTTGATAAAGTGCTTAAGGAATATGAAGAAATTTTGACCCGTTTTATGGAGCGGGGACTGATGATTCTGGGCTATACGGATAAATCACAAAGTGATTTAATTGGGCGGATGATGGAATTGATGCGGCTGGGAGAAGAGGGGCTAGATTCATATGATCCCAAACAGCGTCAATTTACTGGGCTGAGCGATCGAACCTGGCTCCGGGATCGATTGGTGAATCCGGGAGACCGCTCTGCCATCTTTGCCATTCGTTCGGAGACCAATAAGGAACCCGGCTCGGATTTAGGTCTCCATTTCTTTTACTTAAACGTGGGTCAGTCGGGAAAACCGCATCTTGCGCGGGTGGAAGTGCCTGGCTGGGTGGCGAAAAGTACCGAACGATTGGGATTTCTCCAGGCGGCGTTGACCGAACAGGCGCATGTCTTGGGGACGCAACCTTATCCATACCTGCTACACCGCGCTCATGAAGAAGCGGTTGTGACCCGGCCGGAGCATCAGTACGTGGAAGATATGATCGTGACGGAATTCCTCCAGCAGGGGATTCCGATGGATGAGGCTTCTAGCAAGCAATACCATAAGGACCTGGATACGACAAAGAAGAGGTACAACGGATGAGTGGGATAAAAATTGGCAGGCTGCTACGTTCCGGCATCACCGGGTTTGTCGTTGGCTGCAAAGTAAATCAACTTGACGCACCATCATTTGGTGCGATGACCTTGGTATCACTTGGGAATAATTACAAGATCTTTGGTTTGATCTATGACATTCATATTGATGATGACGGCCTTGTTCGCCAGCTGATTACCGCTCAGGATGTTCCTGAAGAGTATATGCGGGACACCCGCGAGAATCGGAATGTCCCGGTGGAGATCGGTGTGCTGGCACTGGGCTATGCACAGGATGGGATAGTTTCACACCTGCTGCCACCCCGACCGCCCCTCAGCCTGGATGAGATTTTCCTCTGCACGCCGGATGAGATTGCAGCCTTTACCGGCGCGGGCCGGATGGGTTATCTGCGGCATATCCTGCGGGACCAGGACAAACCGGTGGCGGAACTGTTGACTGCCCACCTGCGAAATGCCCGTGAGGTGCAGGAACAAATGGGCCACCCCGAGTGGTTTGATGGTGCGGTGGAGGAGTTGATTACATTGATGAAGGACGATTATCCCACGCTGATGACCGTGCTGGGTGTAGTGGATGAATTGGAAGTGTCTCAGAGCCGCCAGGCTGGCTTGAACGGGAGGATCGGATGAGCGACGAACTTCGCAGCATAAATAACAATTCGAGTTCTCTTGGCATCATCATTGACGGCGGGCTGGTCGATAACCTGCGTGCCAAACTGTCCGTCCCCGCCAGTGAGGTGCAGGAGGGCGCGTTTGTGGTGGTGGATGACCCACAGGATGATTGGACCTTTTATGGTTGATCACCGACCTGCAGCTTTGGGCCACCGATCCCCGCTATGCCCAGGAGGATTTTAGTGGTCGGCTTTCACCGCGGCTGGCGAAACTGCTGCGGGACAAGGTGCTCTTTACGAATGCCAAGATCATGAATACGCTGATGATGGAACGCGGTCCGGACCCAGCCACTGAGATGGAAGCCTATCTGGAGTGGTTCCAGGGCGTCATGGATGAGCGGGTGCGCCCCCAGCCGGCCAAGACCATCCCGCGCCATCCATGCCCCCATGCGGCTGGCCCGGGCGGAAGATATCGCCCTGATCTTTGGGGAGGAGGGGCAGAAATCTTTCTTCCGGATCGGTGACACCCTCGAGCAGGGGCATCCGGTCTGTGTGAACCTGGATAAACTCGTGCAGCGATCCGCAGGCATCTTCGGCGCGACCGGCACCGGTAAATCCTTCCTGACTCGCGTGATCCTGGCTGGGCTGATCAATCACGGCAAGACCGCCGTGTTGATCTTCGATATGCATAACGAATACGGTCCGGATGACACCGCTTCGGATACTGGCATGCGCGTGCCTGGTCTCAAAGGCAAGTTCCCACGAAGGTCCGCATGGTTGGCTTGGGCCGAGAAGCCACCATCCGCGGCGAGCGGCCCGACTATACCCTGGAAGTGGCAGAACGGACATCACCCGGAGGATGTGCTGCTGCTTTCGCAGGAACTGAACCTGCGCGAGACGACAGCGACCACGCTGGATGCGCTGCGGAAATCGTTCGGCGCCAATTGGTTCCATGCCTTCAAGCAGATGAAAACCAATGCTTATATTGAGGATGATAACGGGCAAAAAGTCCCTGCGCCGGACAGCGTCAAGGCCTGGGCAAGGGAAGCGAATATCAACGACTTTGCGGCGGAAGGGCTGCATTCCAAACTGCGGCGGCTGTTCAATGCGCCTTATATTGTGGAACAACCTGCCGCCAATGCCCTAAAGCAGATGATCGATAACCTCGATTACGGCCAGCATGTGGTGCTGTCCTTTGGTGAGTATGAAAAAGACCTGGATTACCTGTTTGTATCCAACCTAATCACCCGGCGGATCCGGGAGGTTTGGGAACAGCGGACGAACGCATTCCGCAGTGGCAAGTCTGGCGCTGTGGAGCCCCGGCCGTTGGTGATTGCCGTGGAAGAAGCGCATAAGCTGCTGAACCGGGAGATGGCCTCGCAGACATCGTTTAGTACGATTGCCCGTGAGATGCGCAAGTATTACGTCACCCTGCTGATCATTGACCAGCGCCCCTCGCAGATCTATGACGAGGTGATGTCGCAGCTGGGCACCCGGATCACCGGCTGGTTGGGTGATTCGGATGATATCTCCGCGGTGCTCACCGGGTTGGCCAGTCGGGATGCCCTGCGCGGGATGCTGGCGCGATTGCAGCCCAAGGAGGAAGTATTGATGCTGGGCTGGGGTGTGCCGATGCCAATTGTGGTTCGCTCTCGCCGTTATGACGACGCCTTTGGGACGAGCTGCTCAAGCCCAAAGCCAATGGCCGCCGGAATACCAATGCTCTTGATGGATTAGAATTCTAAGATGATTCCTGTCAGACTTAAACTACAAGGTTTCCTTTCCTATCGCGAACCGGTCGAAGTGAACTTCACCGGCTTTAACCTGGCCTGCATCTCAGGTGAGAACGGCGCGGGTAAATCATCCCTGTTGGACGCGATCACCTGGGCGCTTTTTGGCCGGGCACGCAAAGCCGATGAATCAGTGATCAATACCCACCCCGAGGTCAAGAAAGCCGAGGTGACCCTCGATTTTGACTATGAGGCAACCGCTACCGGGTGGTTCGTACCAATCCGCGGGGCAAGACCTCCTCAGTGGAGTTCTTCATCCGCGCGCAGGGGGAGGGCGAAGAGGAACAGTGGAACACCCTCAGTGAACGGACTCTGCGCGATACGGACGCCAAGATTGTGGAAACCCTGCGCATGGATTATGACACCTTCACTAATGCGTCTTTCTTCCTGCAGGGCAAGGCGGACCAGTTTGCCACAGCCCGTTCTGGTGACCGCAAGCAGATCCTGAGCAACATCTTGGGATTGGAGATTTGGGAGACTTATCGTGAAGCCGCATCCCAGAAGCGGCGGGACACTGATAAGCAGGTCAAGAGGCTGGATGGCCACCTGAGTGAGATCCAGGCGGAGCTGGATGACGAACCACGCCGTATAGCGCTTTTAGCGGAAAAACAGGAGAAGCTGGAAGACCTGACAGCGCGTACCCAAGAACGAGCCCGGGCTTATGAGAACGTCCAGAAGCTGCAAGCCATCTTAACTGAACAGCAGAAGCTGGTGGAGACCTTGCAGGGTCAGCTGGACAGCGCTGAAAAGACACTTGACCAAACCCGCGTCACCCTGGCGGAACGGCAGCAGGAGCAGGAAGATTATGCGGAGATGCTCGCCCGCGCTGAGGAAATTGAAAAGGCCTATGCCGACTGGCAGGCTGCCCGCGCGAATCTGGAGGCGATGGATGAGCTAGCCGGTCAGTTCCGCCAGCATGAAGCGCTGCGGCATGAACCGCTGGCTGCTATCCGGGCTGAGGAAGCCCGCCTGACCCAGGAGTGGAGAGCCTGACGGAACAGCAGGCCGCGCTTGAGAAGGCGCAGGCAGAGGGTGCATCCCTTGAGGAGCAATTGACGCAGGCGAAGGCTCAGGTGGAAACGCTGCAGGGTCGGCTGGCTGAACGGCAGCAGTTGGACGACGCGATTCGGCAATTGCAGGCAGACCAGGCGGAAGCCAAAGCCGAGAACCCCGGCTGCGAGACGAGATGCATGAGCTGAAGGACCGGATTGACCAGCTTTCGGTGGCTGAAGGGGCGGAATGTCCGCTTTGTGGCCAACCACTGGCCGCCCATGACAAGGAAGCCCTGCTGGCGGCCCTATCCGCAAAAGGAACCGGTTTAGGCGACCGTTTCCGCGAAAATAAAGCACTTTTAGAGAACTTTGAAGCGCAATTACGGCAGATGGGTGCGCAATTGGCCGACCTGAAAGGGGCGGATGCCGAATTGCGTGAGGCCACCCGCCGCGCGGACCAACTGACCCATCAACTGGACTCCCTGCAAGCGCAGCAGACCCAATGGGAGCAGACGGGTGCTACTCGTTTGACTGAGATCAGGGACATTCTGAAGAAGGAACTTTTCGCCGAAGAGGCCCGGCAGAAACTCGCCGAGATTGACGAAGAATTGGCCGCGTTGGGCTATGACCTTGAGGCGCATGAACAACTGCGCCAGGCAGAACAGGCCGGGCGGGAAGCGGATGTCGAGCTGCGTGCGCTGGAAAAAGCCCGTGCCGCGCTGGAGCCGGTGGAACGGGAGATTGCCGGTCTGCAGGAGCGGCTGGCGGAACAGGAAAAAGCATTCCAGAAACTGCTGGAGGATCACACCCAGGCCGCCGCGGCATTTGCCGCTGCACAGACGGACCTGCCCAACAGCAGAGAGGCGGAAAAGGCCTTGTTGGATAGCCAGGAGCAGGAGAATCTGCTCAGGCGGGAAGTGGGGGCAGCGGAACAGCTGGTGAATGTGCTGGATACGCAGCGTGAACGCAAAGCGGCACTGTCGGCTGAGCGCGAAACTCTTACCCAACAGATTGCCAACCTGCGCCAGCTGGAACGGGCATTCGGCAAGGACGGCATCCCGGCCCTGCTGATCGAGCAGTCACTGCCCGAAATTGAAGAGACAACCAACGAACTGCTCTCACGGCTTTCCAATGGGCGGATGGCCTTCCGTTTTGAGACCCAGCGGGAATATAAGGATAATAAACGCGAGGATATGAAGGAAACCCTGGACCTGATCATCAGCGATGGGCTGGGCAAGCGGGATTATGAGATGTTCTCCGGTGGGGAGGCTTTCCGGGTGAATTTCAGCATTCGGCTGGCGCTCTCAAAGATGTTGGCTCGGCGGGCGGGGGCGCGGCTGCAGACCCTGGTGATCGATGAGGGCTTTGGCAGTCAGGACGCCCAAGGCCGCCAGCGGCTGGTGGAGGCGATCAGCACTGTGCGGGACGATTTCGAGAAGATCCTGGTCATCACCCACCTGGAAGAGTTGAAAGACGCCTTCCCCACGCGGATCGAGGTGACCAAGACGGAAAAAGGGTCACAGGTGCTGGTGGTGTAGGTCTTTCCTTCCACCTGGTGGGGAAGGTGGCACGAAGAGCCGGATGAGGGGGATTGCTTCTTTCGCCTGCGGCTTCGTCGCAATGACAAAGATATAGAACACCCCTTCCCGCCTTCGGCACCCTTCCCCTCTTGAGGGGAAGGGATGGGGATAGGGTTCTCTTTTTCAACTGTAGGGTGGGTCGCTGACCCACCACATAATCAAAAAGCTCTCCCGTCACTCACGACGGGAGAGCTTTTCATATGGAGGAACCTAGGTCCGCCTGTTAGTTCAATTTTACAACTTTCGTTTAAATATGGATAGCTTCGCCTTCGGCACCGGCAGCGGCTTCCATCACGGCCTCACTCAGGGTTGGGTGGGCGTGCACGTTGCGGGCGATCTCATGGACGGTCAGCTCAAAGCGCTGGGCCAGAGTCAGCTCGGGGAGCAGTTCGGAGGCATCGGGGCCAACCAGCTGTGCGCCGAGGATCTCGCCGTATTTCTTGTCAGTCACGACCTTGACGAAACCCTGATAGTCGCCCAGACCGAGAGCCTTACCGTTGGCCTGGAAGGGGAATTCGCCGACTTCAACGTCATAGCCTAATTCCTTGGCCTTGGCTTCGGTGTAACCGAAGGAGGCGGTCTGCGGGAAGCAGTAGGTCGCCCGGGGCATCATATCGTAATTGAGGGTGACGGTTTCAACGCCAGCGATATTCTCGGCTGCCACCACGCCCATGGCCTGCGCCACATGCGCCAGCAAGAGTTTACCGGTCACGTCCCGATGGCCCAAATGCCCTTGACATTGGTTTCCATTTTTTCGTCAATATCGATATAGCCGCGTTCGGTCAGCTTTACGCCGACTTCTTCGAGGCCCAAATTGGCGGTGTTTGGTCGGAAGCCGATTGCCACGAGGGTCCGTTCGGGTTCCAGGACCTCTTCACCGTCTTTACCTTCAACAATGACCTTGGTGCCGGTCTTGGTGGTGGTTACGCTCTTGACCTTGGTGCCGGTCATGATCTTGATGCCGCGCTTCTGATAGGCTTTTTCGATCTCTTTGGCAACAGCTTCGTCTTCGGTGGGCAGCAGGTGGGGGAGCATCTCAACGATGGTCACATCCACGCCATAGGCATTCCAGACGGAGGCAAATTCAACGCCGATCGCGCCGCCGCCGATGATGGCAACGGAAGCGGGCAGCTTGTCGCTGAGGATCGCGCCTTCATAGTCCACAACCTTATCACCATCCAGATCAACGCCGGGAACGGTGAAGGGGTGGGAGCCTGTGGCGATAACGATGTTCTTAGCCTTGATGGTCTCGACATCGCCCTTTTCGGGTGTTACTTCGAGGGTGTCCTTGGCGGTCAGTTTGGCTGCGCCCATGATCACATCAATATTATTTTTCTTCATCAGGAAGCCGACTCCGCGGACCAACCGCTGGGAGACCTTCCGGCTGCGGTCAAAGGCCACGCTGTAATCCAGTTCCAGGTTATCAAACTTGAAGCCGAATTCCTTGCCCCGTTCCCGCAGGGTGTGGGCAATATCCGCATTCCGCAGCAGGGCTTTGGAGGGAATGCAGCCGATATTCAGACAGACACCGCCCAGGAAGCGTTTTTCAACGATGGCGGTCTTCTTGCCAAGTTGCGCGCTGCGGATGGCAGCAACGTATCCACCCGGACCTGCGCCGATTACGACAACATCATATTCTTTCATCAACAAAACTCTCTTTCTAAATTCAAGACAGCCGCATAAGGGTTGTCAAAGGTGTATAAGCCATATCCGGCACTTATTATACCGAATGTGTCCTATTTGATGTTTAATAAATGCTCAGTTTACGGGCCAATTTTCCAATGTGTCCCGAACTGCGGCTAGGAAGGAGTCTGCTGAAGCGCCATCCAGAATGCGGTGGTCAAAGGTATAGCTCAGGTAGACCATTGGACGGATCGCAATGGCGTCGTCTATCACGACGGCGCGCTTTTGGATCATGCCCGTACCGAGGATGCCGGATTGGGGTTGGTTGATTACCGGGGTGGCGAATAGCGACCCTTTGGTACCGTGATTGGTCAGGGTAAAGGTGCCGCCCTGCACGTCATCCGGTGAGAGCTTACCTGTGCGAGCTCGTTCAGCCAGTTCGTTCACCTGGCGGGCCAGGCCAATCAGCGATAATTCCTCTGCGCCCCGGATCACAGGGACGATCAGCCCGCCATCGGGCATCGCCACGGCCATGCCCAGGTTGATTTGCCGGTGGATGCGGATTCCCGCATCCGTCCAGGAGGAATTGGCCAGGGGGATGGCTTTTAGTCCGGCTGTGATGGCTGCCAGGAAATAAGCAGTGAAGGTCAAGTGAATGCCGCGGGCCTCAGCTTTGGCTTTGTTCGCCGCACGGTGCGCCATCACCCGGCTCAAATCCGCTTCCATCACGGTGGTCACATGAGGAGCGGTGTGCTTGCTCACAACCATGTGCTCCGCAATCCGTTTGCGCATTGGGGAGAGCGGTAGGGTCTCACCAGGGACTACGCTGGATGTGACGCTGGGCTTAGGTTCGGGTTCCTGCTTGCCAAGACCAGTTCGGTGGGGCGGAAAAGGTCTCCATCAGCGGGGTCTCCCAGATCGGGATATCCGTCTCGCCTTTATGATCTTTGAGGTATTCCAGCACATCTTTCTTGGTGATGCGCCCATTCATCCCGGTGCCGTGAACCTTATCCAGGTCCATATTCTTTTCGCGCGCCAGCCGGGCCACGACCGGGGAGATATACCCCAACTCCTGATCACGTCCTGCCGGGCGAACCATCACCGGTTCGTCACTAATCGATTCGGCGTCAGGTGTTTCATGAGGTTCATGATCTTGGACAGGTGTCTGTTCACCCTCTGGTATCTCCTCGCCCGGTTCACCGATCCAGGCCAGGGTTGTACCGGCTTCCACGGTCTCACCTTCGGGCACGATGATTTTTAGGATGGTGCCCGAAGCGGGGCTGGGAATTTCAGTCTCAACTTTGTCGGTGTTCACTTCGAGCAACGAGTCAAATTCCTTGATTTCATCGCCTTCATTTTTCAGCCAGGCGGTCACAGTTCCTTCGACCACGGATTCGCCCAATTTGGGCATAATAACTTTTGTTGGCATTTTGCTCCTCAGTCGTTTCTTTTAAAATGCAGCCAGTTCCCGGATCGCATCGGCGATCTTGTCCGGGTTGACCATAAACCAGTCCTGCATGGGATGGCTGAAAGGCACGCCCGGTACATCCGGCCCGGCCAGCCGTTTCACCGGCGCATCCAGGTCCATAAAGCCCCACTCTGCGATAGTGGCGGCGATTTCCGCGCCGTAGCCACCGGTCAGATTGTCTTCATGGACAATCAGGGCTTTGCTGGTCTTGCGAATGGATTTCAGAATGGATTCCCTGTCCACAGGGTAAAGCGTGCGCAGGTCCACCACTTCCACATCAATCCCTTCCTTTGCGACCATCTCGGCAGCCTGTAGGGCATAGTGGTGCATCATGCCATAGGCAAAGACACTCAGGTCCGTACCCTCACGGGATACCTTGGCCGGGCCGATTGGGACGATGATTTCCTCATCCTCGGGCACTTCTCCTTTGATCAGGCGGTAACCTTTTTTTGGGTTCCAGGAAGATTACGGGGTTCGGGTCTCGGACGGCGGCCTTGAGCAGGCCTTTGGCGTCATAGGGTTGGAGGGGATCACGACCTTCAGGCCGGGGACATGGGTGAAGAAGGCTTCCACGCTTTGTGAGTGGTAGAGCCCGCCGCCAATCCCGCCGCCATAGGGCGCACGGATCACCATGGGCACAGTCCAGTCGCCATTGGAGCGATAGTTCATTTTGGCTGCTTCGGAGACGATCTGGTTGAAGGCGGGGAAGATAAAGTCGGCGAATTGGATTTCGCAGATTGGACGTTTGCCATAAAGCGCTGCGCCGATTCCGACGCCAACAATGGTCAATTCGGCCAGGGGGAATCGATCACCCGCTCGCCGCCATATTTATCAAAAAGACCCACTGTGGAGCGGAAAACGCCGCCGCGAATGCCGACATCTTCGCCGATCACGAAGGTGTTGGGGTCACGAGCCAGCTCTTCATCCATTGCCTGGCGGATGGCTTCAACTAAGGTGATCTCAGCCATGCTGCACCTCCTGTTCGGCATAGACCGGGAAGGCTGCATCTTCACCCTTGGGGTAAGGCGCTTCCGTGGCGATCCGGACGGCTTCATCCACTTCGGCTTTGGCTTTTTCTTCCAGTTGTTGGTATTCCTCTTCCGTCATCAAGCCTTCAGCAATCAGCTGTTCTTTGGCTAGCAGGATTGGGTCCTGTTTTTTGTGAGCTTCAACTTCCTCGCGGCTGCGGTAGGAGCGGTCGTCGTCATCGGATGAGTGGGGTGTCAGGCGGTACATCTTGGCTTCAATCACTGTGGCGCCTTCACCTTTGCGAGCGTGTTCCACGGCGTCCAGCACGGCCTCATAGACCTCAAAGACCTTCGTGCCATCCACCTGGATGCCGGGCAGGCCGAGACCGCAGGCTTTATCGGCGGCGCTGCTGACGGCCATCTGCTTGTTTTGGGGCACTGAGATCGCGTATTCGTTGTTTTCAACCAGGAAGATCACCGGCAGGCTGTGTACGGCGGCAAAATTGACTGCCTCATACCATTCGCCCTGCGAGGTGGAGCCTTCGCCAATACTGGTCAGCACGACCTCATCTTTGCCATCCAGCTTGATCCCCAGGCCAATGCCGGAGGCATGTGGGGATTGGGTGGCAACAGGTGCGGAGTGGCTGACTACCCTGGCCCGCTTCAAGCCGAAGTGGCTGGGCATCTGCCGGGCGCGGAGGTGGGTTCGGCTTCCTTGCCGAGAAGGCTCATTACGAATTCTGTGGGGGTCATGCCCATGACCAGCATCATTGCCAGGTCACGGTAATAAGGGACCAGCCAGTCCTTGCCCTTATTAAGCGCATAAACGGCGCCAACTTGCGCCGCTTCCTGGCCGATCCCGGATATGTGAAATGCAATTTTGCCCTGGCGATGCAGTACCCAGGCGCGTTCATCCAAACGCCTGGAGAGCAGCATCATCCAGAACATTTCTTTCTTTAGCTCCTTCGAGAGAGTCATGTGTCAATCCTTCCGAGATTAATATGACAAAAACGCTAATATTTGTATTATATGATGATCTTACCATGCGGCAGGTTACAATACAATTCGCCTCACAGTCACTCATATTGGTTTACTATCGCTGGGTTATTATTAAAAATTAAGCGGCGGAATATTATTGGTATGCGGCCGGTTTGATAACCGCAATTACTTTGGGAAACTGTATAATTAAGCTGAGTAACCCCTCTGAACGTTGAATTGGGTACTACAAATCCGATCTCATGATTTCTGTTTCCAGATGGAACGGAACTTGCAAAAATCTGAGCAACACAGCACTTCAACGGTCACTGAGGCTCCTACGCCAGTGCAAACTGTTGAGTTCATCAAAGCAACACATCAGGAAGAGGTTAGACTTTTGGCAGCAGAGCGAAACGGGCAATCATCAAAAAATAATTCTCCCAAACCATCGCAAAGTGACTGGGAACATATCTCGTCTGAATCGGTTGAGGGCGGCATCATTCAAGGCGCCACCTGGCAGCCCTTGGCTGAAATTGTCCATCAGGAAGAAGACCTAGTCAGTATTTTGCAGGAGGACTTTGATGCGGCTGGCAATCATAACGCTGACCGGGACTGGCGTGCTGCTGCGGAAACACCTAATTTTCCGATCTCTGACACGGTTAAATCGCAAGTAGATACCCAACCGGTGCGGATCAACCCTGCATTGGAAAACTGGACGGTTGGGGCGGAAATTCCCGTAGCCAGCGCCATCACATTTTATTTAGCGCCGCGCCAGACTAAGCATTTCCTGATCGGCGGGCTCTCCCGCCAGCTGCGGACCTGGATGCCCGAACTCTGCGAAACCTATGGCTGGGAATTGGATTTACTTTCCGTCCGTCCGGACTATCTCAAATGGAGCCTGCGGGATTTCCCCGAGTTGCTGACTCGCGATATGCTGCAAACTGTTCGGGAGAAAACCTCGCTGTGGATTTTCAGAATGTTTCCCAATTTACAGGATGGGGCAGACTCGACTGACTTTTGGGCGCCGGGATACCTGGTGGATAACCAAAACCGCGATTTCACCACCCGAGCTTGATGGCGCAGGTGGCTCAAGACCGTTTAGGTGCAAAATCGTGAAAAGGTACAATTGTATTAAGAGATACAAAACAGACATATTAACCCCTTGTCAAGTTTAAATTTTTATGCTATATTTATTTTGTCGAACGTCTGGGTGCCCCCCTCACCCAGGCGTTTGGCGCTTTAATGGGCAAATTTTCCTGTTTAAAGTGGGGATTACCCATGGTTGCCTCAGCTTAAATAGTAAATTTCCGATAAAATGAAGGGGTTGGTTTTCTTACCCATTCGCGTTTTGGAGTGAAGCTTGACCACGTTTGAAATTCGCCAATGCACCGATGCCGCCTGCAGGCTGCGCATCCCCCTGGACCCTTCCGAGTTCAGCGGGGCTTATTGCCCGCGTTGCGGGGCACCAATGACGGTGGTGGTCGATGGGTATCAAAATCCTGAGTGCTCTGGGGTGGACCTTTCACCGCGGCTTCAACTTTCCGTGCTGCTGGATAATATCCGCAGCGCACATAATGTCGGTGCGATCTTCCGTACCGGCGACGGCGTTGGCTGCGGCATCTCTATCTCTGCGGCTTCACACCTACCCTGCGGATAACCCGGCTGTGGCCAAGACGGCCCTTGGCGCGGAGGAGCGGCTCAAGTGGTCGCATCATCGCAATGCCCTGGACCTGGTGGAACATTTACGGGATGAAAGCTTCACGCTCGTGGCGCTGGAATGCACGGCAAAGGCCACACCGATCTATCGATTCAAAGCGGAACCGCCGGATTCCCAACCCTGGGTGCTGGTGGTTGGCAACGAGCGGGCCGGGGTGGACCCGGGCTTGCTGGAGCGCTGTGACCTGGTACTCAGCCTGCCAATGACCGGAGAGAAAAATTCTTTGAATGTGGCGGCTGCTTTTCGGCAGCGGCATACTGGTTATCTTTTGCCTGACCTCCAAACTACCTGGGGCGGGATATATTTCTGGAAAATCAAATCAATGATTGAAACAAATGGATTAACGAAAACTTTTAAAATTAAAAAGAGCGCGGATATTACTGCCGTGCAGGACCTGACCCTATCAATCCCCAAGGGAGAGGTCTTTGGCTTCCTGGGTCCTAATGGGGCGGGGAAGACCACGACCATCCGGATGCTCACCAGCCTGATCGCCCCGACAGCGGGAACAGCCAGGATCAATGGATTCCAGGTGGGCGTGGATGATACGGAAATCCGCCGGTCTGTGGGGACCTGACGGAAAGCCCTGGGCTTTATGAGCGGCTGAGCGCTTATCGCAACCTGGCGATTTATGCCAGCCTCTATGATGTCGAGGATGTGGACAGTCAGGTCTCGAAATATTTGCATATGCTGGGGCTCTGGTCTCGGCGGGATGAACCTGCAGGGAGTTTCTCCAAGGGTATGCGCCAAAAACTGGCGATCGCTAGGGCATTATTGCATGAACCAAAGCTGCTGTTCCTCGATGAACCCACCAGCGGCCTCGACCCTGAGGCTTCCCGGCTGGTGCGTAGTTTTATCGAAGGACTGCGCGGCGAAGGTCGCACGATCTTCCTCTGCACCCATAACCTGACCGAAGCTGACCGGCTCTGCGACCGGATTGGGATTTTCAAGTCCCATCTGATTGAGGTGGACACGCCGGAAAACCTGCGTGAAAAATTCTACGGCCGCCGGGTGGTCTTCCATCTACGGCAGTTGAACCCGGTCTGGGTGGATCAAGTCCGCGGAATTGCCGGGGTGAAGGATGCCCAGGCAGTGGAACAAAAGCTGGTGGTGGGGATGGAAGCTCCTGAAGAGCTTAACCCACAGATCATCCGCCTGCTGGTGGGGGCCGGCGCGGATATTGAGTTTGTTGGCGAGCTGCGTCATTCGCTCGAGGAAATCTATATTCAAACCATGCAGGAATCTGAAGAACAGGAGGTGGCTGCATGAAACACATCAAAACGATCATCCACAAAGAATGGTCCGAAGTATTCAAGAACCGCCTCGTGCTGTTTACCCTGATCTTCATGCCCCTGATTTTCACTTTGATGCCCCTGGCGATGCTCTACTTCACCGGAACGGATGTGATGGGTGATATGGGATCGCTGGAAACAGCGGATGTCCCGGCTGAGTTCCTCTCGGTCTGTTCACCGGATATGACCGGCGGGGAATGTATGCAAATCTACGTGATGAATGAATTCCTGCTGATGTTCATGATGATGCCGGTGATCATTCCCGTCACGATTGCGGCTTATTCCATCGTGGGTGAAAAAGCCACCCACAGTCTGGAACCGCTCCTGGCGACACCGATCACCACAACTGAACTGCTGGCGGGCAAGAGCCTGGCAGCGGGCTTACCGGCGATCCTGATCGGCTGGGCCTCCTTTGGCCTGTTCCTGATTGGGCTGCCGATCCTTGGTGTGAGTAAGGCTGTGATTGACTATATCACCGGGCCCACATGGCTGCTGGCGGTTTTAGTGGCTGGGCCGTTGATGGCGATTGCCTCGGTCAATTTAGCCATTTTTGTCTCCTCACGGGTAAATGACCCGCGGGTGGCGGAACAGATATCCGGTGTGATGATTGTCCCGATTCTGGCTTTGATCTTTGCCCAGTTGGCCGGGCTGATTGTGATCAATGTGATGACCATGCTCAGTTTCATCGGCGGGATGGCCTTGCTGGATGTCGGTCTGATCTATTTGGGTGCTTCGATCTTCCAGCGTGAGAAGATCCTGACCCGCTGGAAATAATAAGGAAAGTGCAATGAAGAAAAATTACAAGATTTTGTTTGCTGTGATGCTGGTGTTCACCTTGCTGGGTGCGGCGGTTACGCCTGCCCGGGCGCAGAACACAGATTATGGCATTCGTTTAGTTCGCAACTTTGGTTATGGTGGCGGGGCTAATATCCGGGGGACCTTTACGATCAGTCTCACGGGTGATGAGACCCAGGTGGAGAAAGTCAGCTTTCTGATCGATGGCAGCTCGATTGCCGTGATTGACACCCCACCGTTTAAGTTCCAGTTCCAAACGGATGATTATGGCGTAGGCACACATCTATTGACAGCCGAATACACCCTTAATGATGGGACCACGGCGCTGACCTCCTCGCTGCAATATAACTTCGTCAGTAAAGATGAGGAAAGCAAGCAGGTGACCACTATTTTGTTGGGATCGGTGGTGTGACCGTAATCGCCTCCTGGCTGTGGCTTGGTCCAGGGTACCCTTCTCAAGGGCAAACGTAAGTCCTATGAACCAGGCGAGCCGCGCAACTACGGTATGCTGGGCGGAACGGTCTGCCCCAAGTGTGGACGGCCCTTCCCGCGTCATCTCTGGGGGATCAAACTGGTGGTGGGCAGGCTGGACCGCTGCGATAATTGTGGCAAGTGGTCCATGACCCACCGGGCCTCTGCCGCAGAACTGGCCGCTGCTGAAGCCGCAGAACGCGGTGAAGTTTTGGCCGATCAGCAGGTCTCGGCAGGGTCTGAAAAGCCCGACCAAAAGAACGCTCTGGACGATTCTCGCTACATGGATGATCTCTAGACGATCAAAACAAATCAATTACAAATCAATGCCACTTGACAGTACTGGAAGGTGGCATTTTTCATTGTCCGACAACCTTCCGCGTGGTAGAATCCGAGTGTAACCAACACGTGGAGGTGTTAATGGAACAACAGGTCGCAACATTTAACGTCAAAAAAGGGCTTGCCCAAATGTTAAAAGGTGGCGTGATCATGGATGTGGTCACCCCCGATCATGCAAAAATCGCTGAAGATGCCGGTGCGGTGGCCGTGATGGCCCTCGAACGCGTCCCAGCCGATATTCGTGCAGATGGTGGCGTTGCCGGATGAGCGACCCTGAATTGATCATGAAGATCATGGACTCAGTTTCGATCCCAGTGATGGCAAAGTGCCGAATTGGACATTTCGTTGAAGCTCAGATCCTCGAATCACTCGGTGTGGACTACATCGATGAATCAGAGGTCCTCACCCCGGCTGACGAATCCAACCATATCTTCAAACACGATTTCAAGGTACCTTTTGTCTGCGGCTGCCGCAACCTGGGCGAAGCACTTCGCCGGGTTGGTGAAGGCGCTGCGATGATCCGCACTAAAGGTGAAGCTGGCACAGGCGATGTGGTTGAGGCCGTTCGCCATGCCCGCACCGTTCTCGGTGAGATTCGCCGATTGCAGAATATGCCCGAAGAAGAACTGATGACTTTCGCCAAGGAAATTGGTGCGCCCTATGCGCTGGTGAAGGAAACCCGTGAACTGGGGCGGATGCCCGTGGTTAACTTCGCCGCGGGTGGCATTGCCACACCCGCCGATGCCGCATTGATGATGCAGCTTGGTGTGGACGGCGTCTTTGTCGGCTCCGGCATTTTCAAGTCCGGTGATCCCGCCAAACGAGCCAATGCCATTGTCAAAGCCACCACTCATTTCGACGATCCCGCCATTTTGGCCGAGGTCAGCCGTGACCTGGGTGAACCGATGGTCGGGCGCCAAATTTCTAGCATTCCGGAAGGTGAACTGATCGCTCAGCGCGGTTGGTAAGCAAGTCCGGTATGGAAATTGGCATCCTCGCCTTACAAGGCGATTTCATTGAACATTTTACAGTCCTTCAGGAATTGGGCGTGGCCGCGCGGCTGGTGAAGCTGCCCGCCCACCTGAATGGCTTGGATGGGTTAATTATCCCCGGGGGTGAATCAACCACCATTGGGAAATTGGCTGTAGCCTATGACCTGATGGAACCCCTGCGGGAATTTGGCCGAGAGAAAGCGATTTGGGGCACCTGCGCTGGAGCGATCTTCCTCTCCAAGGATGCCAAGCGAGATCAGCCTCTTTTGAACCTGATGGACATTGAGGTTGAAAGGAATGCCTTTGGCCGTCAGGTGGACAGCTTCGAGGTTGACTTGAACGTGCCTTTCCTCAAGGAAGGCGAAGAGGTCCCCTATCACGCCGTTTTTATCCGGGCGCCGATCATCAGCAAGGTATTTGGCCGGGCGAAAGTCCTGCTGGACCTTTCTGACGGGCGGATTGTGGCTGCGCAGCAAGGAAAATTGCTGGCGACCTCTTTCCATCCCGAATTGACCCCCGATACCCGTTTTCACCAATACTTTTTGGAGTTAGCAGCATAGCCATCCGTCCGATCTACTGGCATGATTGGCCCTACATCCTCCGTCACCGTAACCAGGCCCAGAGTCTGGATAATATCCAGGCCCTGACCCGCGGCTTTCCCCTTTCATGGTACAGCGTTATCTCTTCATTCAGCCCGGCCGAAAGCGTGTTTACCGGCGCGTTTGTTGATATTGATGGCAATCGGGGGCCGGTGGGGCAGGTTCGTCAATCCTCTCAACTCCCGAACGCCCAGATCCAGTTTGTTCTTGCCAATGATGCCCCAGTGGGTGATCTGACTGTCCTGCTGGAAGGCCTGTGCAAGGAGGCTGGAGCCTGGGGGCTAAACAGGTGATCGCTGAACTGGCGCCGGAATCGGAAATTTACCCTGCCATCCGTCAGGCTGGTTTCAGGGTCTTTGGCAAGCAGCGACTTTACCGGTTTCAGGATGGCGTTAAGGGAGAGAGCACCGCAGGAGGCCATTGGCGGATCTGGAACAGCAGCGATATCCCGGCCATGCGGGTGCTTTATCAGGCCCTGGTCCCGCCCTTGATCCAGCCTGTGGAACCCCTGACTCGGCTTGAAAAGTTGGGGCTGGTGTTCTATGATGAGCAGGGTGAACTGCAGGCTTTTGCGGATTTGGTCTATGGCCCCATGGGGATTTGGGTGCTCCCGTTCATCCATCCGCAGTCTACAGTGGAATTTTCCAGCCTGCTGGCCCAAATGGTCCTGGATTTACCGGACAGGAACAAGCGCCCCGTTTATGTTGCCGCCCGATCTTACCAACCTGGGTGGAAACCGCTCTGGACGCCCTGATGGCGGAACGGGGGCCCGAAGAAGCCTTATTGGTCAAATATCTGCCTACCGGCAGCCGGTCAGTGCGGAATTGGCCTTTGGTGCTCTCGAAAAGGGTGGTGCGAACCCTCATTTACCCGTTGCACCGATCAGGAATGACCAATAGCGACTCAGTGGTAGAATCCCCGACTAATAATAAGTGAAAATATTAATAAAAATCGGATAAAATAATTAATTGCGTTTACCCATATCAGATGGGTAGATAGTTCTAAGGTAAGAAATTGAATAAATATATGCTAGAACATCAAAAAATTACAGATGACTTGGATTTGCTGCTGGATGTTTTACCGCAGCACATCTCTGGTCGAGTGCGGGATTTGGATGACAGCGAAAATCTCCTCGAAATTGTGATGGACCTGGGACGGCTGCCGAAAGCTCGTTTTGTGGAGCGTGAAGCGGCCCTCAGCGATAAAGAGATCACTTATGAGGACATCAAAGCCATCACAGCAGCCATCAGTGAATTCGACGCTGATAACCGGGCGGGAATCGAACGTACCCTGCACCGGATTTCGGCCATTCGCAATCGTCATAACGATGTGGTTGGACTGACCTGCCGGATCGGGCGTGCCGTTTATGGCACCTCGGATATTATCCAGGACCTGATCGAATCAGGTGCCAGCATTTTGATCCTTGGACGGCCTGGTGTAGGCAAGACCACCATCCTGCGGGAAGCGGCTCGAATCCTGGGAGATTCAGCGCGTGTGATCATTGTTGACACAAGCAACGAGATTGGTGGTGATGGCGATGTGCCTCACCCAGCGATTGGCGCTGCCCGGCGAATGCAGGTGGCCAAACCCTCGCTGCAGCATGAGGTGATGATCGAAGCGGTGGAGAACCATAACCCCGAAGTGATCGTGATTGACGAGATCGGTCGGGAACTGGAAGCTCAGGCAGCCCGGACAATTGCCGAACGCGGCGTCCAGCTGATTGGCACTGCCCACGGGAACACACTCGAGAACCTGCTTCTCAACCCGACCTTATCCGACCTGGTCGGTGGGATCGAATCCGTCACCCTTTCGGATGACGAAGCCCGCCGGCGCGGCACTCAGAAGACCGTTCTGGAACGCCGCGCCCCAGCGACCTTTGACGTGCTGGTGGAAATCCAGGACCGCAATCGGATCGCTGTACAAAAAGATGTCTCTGCCGCGGTGGATGCCCTCCTGCGAGGATACCCCATGCCGCCGGAAATCCGTTACCGCGACGAGGATAATAAGATCCACATTCAGCACCCTTCGGCGACGCCTCCCGGCACAGCCTCACAGGCCCTGAATCGCACTAGTAAGGGCGATACTGCGCCTTTCTCCCGTTCTGGCAATGGCAAACGCCAGGCTCGGACCGAGGTTGAATATGACGGGGGCGTTCAGGTTGCCTCAGCCGCTGAGGTGGCCAAACCGACTCTGAAGCAGGTGGCGATCTTCCCTATGGTGTGGCTCGCAACCGTCTATTGGATGCGGCCAAGCAGTTCAACGTTCCGGCCCGCATTGTGCGGAGCCTGAAAGAAGCGGATGCACTGCTGACCTTGCGCCGGTATTACCGGGAGCGCCAGCAGCCCGTGGTGGAGGCTGAACAGCAGGGATTGCCGATCTTTGTATTGCGATCCAACACCAGCCAGCAGATGGAACAGTTTCTGGTGGACTTGTTCAACCTGTCCACAACACCCGGCGCTTCCCCAAGGGAGGCCGCCATTGTGGATCAGACCCAGGCTGCGATTGAAGCTGTGCTCAATGGAGAGCGCTGGGTTGACCTGCAGCCCGCCTCGGCGACCATCCGCCGCTTGCAGCATGACATGGCCAGAGAAGCTGAATTGGTTTCCCATTCCTATGGGAAAGAGCCCAATCGACACGTTAGGATATTTAGGGACTAATTATGTTTATCACCCTGGAAGGACCTGAAGGCAGCGGGAAGACATCTCAAATTCCAGCCCTGCGAGAGTTTATTTGCGCCAGGGGGTATGATGTATTGGTGACTCGCGAGCCTGGCGGCACGGATGTGGGTGACCAGATCCGGGATGTCCTGATGAACCTTAAGAATATCTCCATCGTACCTCGCACGGAAATTCTGCTCTTCCAGGCAGCCCGCGCCCAGCATGTTGAAGAAGTGATCCGCCCCGCGCTTGATGCCGGTAAGGTGGTGATTTGTGACCGTTTCGGCGATTCCACCCTGGCTTATCAGGGCTATGGGCATGAGACCAATTTGGAAGAGCTGGGCTATTTGGTCAATTATGCGACCGGTGGCTTGAAGCCGGATTTGACCCTCCTTCTGGATATCCCCGTGAAGGATGGCCTGCAGCGGAAGGTTGATAACGATTCGGAATGGAACCGGCTGGATGCTTATGCCGAGGCTTTCCACTGTCGGGTCCGCCAGGGTTATCTGTCATTGGCAGCGGTGGAACCGGATCGCTGGGTGATCATTGATGCCGCTCAAAGTAAAGAACTGGTGCAGGAATCCATTCAACAAGCTGTATTGGATCGCTTGCCATAGACCATTAACGCTTCCACCGGAAAAAAGAAATCCCGTTGGAAAGAAAAATTAATAAAAGATCAGGAAGGTGTTTATGCCTAAGAAAATATTGTTTGCATTAATGCTGGGTGTTTTACTACTATCTGCCTGTACACCACAGGCCACACCAACAGCCGACCTCACAACTGAGGTCGCCACAGAAGCAACCACCGCCCCTACGATGGATATTTCGGACTATACCGGGCAGATGCCCTGCACGACGGTCTATGATTATACTCTTTCGGAAGAGTCGGCTGTTTATCAGGCTGTTGCTGACCAGCTTCCTCCTGTGACCGATGAAGATTGGATTCTTGGAAATCCTGATGCGCCGATCACGATCCTTGAGTATGCAGATTTTCAATGCCCTGCATGCGCAAATTATTCATATTATGTCAAGGCCCTAATGGAAGCATTCCCAAATTCCATACGATTTGTCTACCGGGATGTGCCTCTTGCTTCAATCCATGATAAAGCTTATATATCTTCTATGGTGGGTAAAGCAGCTGGCAATCAGGGAAAATTCTGGGAGATGTACGATATCTTCTATAGCACTCAAAACGTCTGGTTTTATTATACAGAAGAGGAGTTTGTTGATTGGGCGTTGGAACAAGCTGCGGATCTGGGCCTGGACCTAGACCAGTTTGAAGCAGATATATATGATTCAGATGTGCGGGCGGCATTGGAAGAACAGACCAATGAACTCTTAAACCTGGGGGTGCATTACACTCCTTTCTTAATTTTCAACGATCACATTTCACGGGATGGTTATCCTGACCTGTTTGCACTGGTTGGGATTTATGAATTTGGTGGATTCGCGGAATGTCCCGACTGGGTGATTGACCCAAGCAAGTCCTATACTGCGATCATTGACACCTCCGTTGGCGAGATCAAAATTGATCTCTTTGCCGACGTTGCCCCGCTGGCCGTCAACAGTTTTGTCTTTTTGGCCGAAAACGGCTGGTACTTTGGTGATAATGAAGTTTACTTCCATCGAGTTCTTGAGGACTTTGTGGCTCAGGCCGGTGATCCTTCGGGTTTCGGTGTGATCAGCCCTGGTTATAAGTTCGCCAATGAAATTGACAGCAGCCTCTCCTTTGATAAGGCCGGTATGGTCGGTATGGCAAACGCCGGTGCGGACCAGAATGGCAGCCAATTCTTTATCACCCTTGGGCCGACAACTGACCTGGATGGCAGCTACACGATCTTTGGTCAGGTGCAGGAAGAAAGCCTGCCCATTTTGGACCTGATCGCGCTTCGTGATCCTGACACAGCCGTTGATTTTGAAGGCGCAACCATGATCATTTCGATTGAGATTATCGAAAACTAAGCATTTAGGAAACTGACCAGATCATCATGAACCATTCGCCTGAAAAACGCTGGCAAACCATCCTCGTGCTGGTTCTCAGCGCATTGGGTATCCTCTATTTCCTGCTTCAGGCCTTTGGCATTGGTGTTTACTGGTTCATCTCTCTTTTTGACACCCAGACCGGTACGCTTGGAAATGTGTCCAACGGCTTGCTGGTCTGGGCGTCGATCCTTTCCGCTCTGTTATTAGTCCCCACACTCTGGCTCAGCATTAATCAGCTCCGCGGCCAGCCCGTGCCAACCTGGCTGGATGGGCATAAGCCCTGGATCAAATGGTCGATTCTGGCCTCTGTTTGGATTTGGCCGATTGTCATAGTGTTGGGTTGGTTCATCTCGGGTGAACCGGGACTGGCGGTCTTTATCCTCGGCCCGGTGAATATCCTGGTGGCTGTGATCCCCGTGGTTTGGGCTTATTTCCTGGCGCAACGTAAACTGGCGGCCGGTTCCATCGCACGAAAATGGCGGATCTTTGGATTCAGCCTGACGATTACGCCGATTCTGATTATCATTACCGAAGCGATTGTGTTGATTCTGATAGGGTTGTTGCTGCTCCTTCTGATATCGGTATTGGGGTCGATATTTCCCACATTTGGGCAGACTATCAGCGACTTTGCGGATCAACTAGCCTATATCCAAGCTAATGGCGTTTCGCAGGATGAACTAAACGCCATTCTTGCGCACCTTTGGTGATTTTTGGCGTTTTAGCTGTCATCAGCGGAATCGTTCCTCTGATTGAAGAGATTCTCAAGCCGATTGCACTCTGGAGCCTGGTTGGTAAGGACTTGACCGATCAGGAAGGTTTTGTCGCTGGCTTGCTCAGTGGCGCCGGCTTTGCCTGATGGAAAACCTGCTTTATTTCACGAATGTCATCACGTCAGAAGATTGGCTGACCATGGCGATTGGCCGGGCAGGCACAGGTGTGCTGCATATGTTTGGCGCTGGCCTGGTGGGTTGGGGGCTGGCACGTGCCTGGCGAAAGGGGAAGTGGCCTTTCCTGGCATTGATGGTTGCGCTGGCCGTGTTCACTCATGGTCTGTGGAATGCACTGGCTTTGGTTGCCGGCCTGGGTTCGGAGTTAGTGATTGGTGTTGAATTAAACTTAGGGCAGCAAATCCTTAATTATTTGCCTTTATTATTCTTATTACTCGTTCAATTATTGGTTCTGCTCCTGATCAACCGGCGCCTTCGAAAAAGTGCAAGTTGCGACCGAAAGTGTCACTTTGGATCAGGATGAATTGGAAGCGCTCAGCGCCAATAATTAAGAGAAATTACTGGAAGATCCCTGAATGGAAACCTCATCTATGTATAAGCCTCCGCTGCTGCCGTTGCTCCGGTCTTTGGTCAAGAAAGTGACTAAGCTCAATATTATCAATCAGGATAACTTGCCCAAAGAAGGCAGTATTCTCCTGACGACCAACCACCTCAGCCTGACGGATACGCCTTTATTGCTCACAACCACTGAGCGGACAGATGTGGTGGCGATTGTGGCCAAGAAATACTTAAAAAGCCTCTCATCAAATGGGCTTTGGAAAAGATCGGCAATATTGTCTGGATGGATCGGGAAAACACGGATTTCTCCGCTGTGCGGCAGGCTTTGGACTATCTCAATCAGGGCGCCATCTTGGGAATCGCACCGGAAGGGACCCGCAGCAAGGAGACCTTGGGCTTGTTGGAAGGCAAGCCAGGCGCCGCTCTGCTGGCAGCCCGCGCCAATGTCCCGATTGTCCCGGTGGGGATTGTGGGATCAGAATTTATCAAATCCAGCTTATTAAAACTCAAGCGAACTCCGGTTACCATCAATATCGGACAGCCCTATCGACTGCCGGAATTTGACCGGGAAAACCGTCAGAAGTGGCTCACCCAATGCACGGACGAGATCATGTGCCGGATCGGTGCTCTTCTGCCGCCAGCCTATCGTGGGTTCTATAGCGACCATCCCCGCCTAAAAGAGTTGCTGGCGGAGCAGTCAGCCGCCTGAGATAAGCGTTTCAGGGCAGGCTTTTTCCTCCCAATGGTATAATCCAAAACGTGTTACAGGACCTTGAACTCGGTGATGTTGTGCGCCTGCGCAAGGCTCACCCCTGCGGTGGTTATGAATGGCAGGTGGTGCGGTTGGGCGCGGATATTGGTCTGGAATGTCTGACCTGCGGTCACCGGGTTATGCTGGACCGCCGCGCACTCAAAACCGAATGAAGACAATTGTCCGCAAAGGCAGTGAAAATGACTCGGAAAACGGCTGATAAACCGCATATCCTTTTCCTTTTCTCTGATACGGGTGGGGGCCATCGCAGCGCCGCCAGAGCGATCATTGAGGCATTGGAGATCTATCACCCTGGTAAGGTGACCACAGAGATGCTGGATTTCTTTGTGGAGTATGCCCCGCCGCCATTTGACATGGCCGTGACCACCTATGCCCCCATGGCGCAGGTGCCGGACCTCTGGGAATTGGGCTATAAGCTCAGCAATGGCAAATGCGCAGTAAGCTGGTGCAGGATATCCTCTGGCCCTATATCAGAAAATCGACGGAGCGCTTGGTGCAAGAACATCCTTGTGACCTGTTCCTCTCCGTTCATCCCATCATCAATACCCCCATTTTGCGCGCGCTGGGCGACGACCATCCCCCTTATATGACGGTTATCACCGACATGGTCAGCACGCATGTCTTTTGGTATAACAATAAAGCCACGCTGATCATGACGCCGACCGAGGTCGCAAAACTGCGCGGGATCAGTATTGGGATTGACCCCGACCGGATGGAAATTGTCGGTCAGCCCATTGCAGATAAATTCAGGCGGCCTACTGCCTCCAAGTCGGAGCTGCGAGATAAGCTTGGTTGGCCCCAGGATAAGACCGTTGTGCTGATTGTGGGCGGCGGAGATGGCATGGGCCCTGTGGAAGAGACAGTCCGTGCCGTGGATGAAGCAGGAATGGACCTTGTGCTGGCTGTGATTGCCGGACGCAATGAAGCGTTGAAGAACAGCCTGGAAAATGCTGACCTCAAGGCCCAAACCTTTATCTATGGTTTTGTGGATAATATGCCGGACTTGATGAACGCAGCGGATATTTTGCTGTCCAAAGCGGGTCCTGGTACGATCTCCGAAGCTTTTATTGCCGGGCTGCCGAGCATCCTTTATTCCAAGATGCCCGGGCAGGAAAACGGCAATGTGGATTATGTGCTCAATGAGAATGCAGGGGTTTGGGCGCCTACCGCAGAAAAAGTCCTTGAGACTTTGCGCTATTGGACTGAGAATCCGGATATATTGCAGGAAATGGCGGCCACTTCAAAGCGGCTGGCCATGCCGGATGCTTCCTATGATATCGCCCAGAGAATTATTGATGCTGTCTACCCAGACTGAATCTGATATGATTGTAGAAGATTGTTATGCCGATATTAGACGACCGAAACTTTGAATTTTTCAGCCACAGCCCGGATCAGACCCGCAGGCTGGGCATTCACCTGGGCGGCTACCTGCGCCCCGGCGATGTGATCGCGCTGGAAGGTAATTTGGGCTCCGGTAAGACTACCCTGGTGCAGGGTATTGCTCAGGGTTGGGGCGTTTTGGACCCGGTTTCCAGCCCTACCTATGTCATTGTAAATGAATACCGCCGGGCGGATGAGCAGCGACTCTATCACATGGATGCTTACCGGCTGAATGGCGTTTTTGATGCCGAGATTTTGGATTTCGACCGGATGCTGGCCCGCGGGCCGGTGGTGGTCGAATGGGCTGAGCGTATTCGCGAGGTTCTCCCTAAGGACCTACTCTGGATTCGGCTGGATTACACCGGCATGGGGCATCGCGCGATGATGCTGAACCCCCAAGGCAAACATTTTGAGACCGTGGTCGAAAATGTGCGCCGCAAGTTATATGGAGCTTTCTAGTGTTACTGGCAATTGATACGTCAACATCCTGGATCAGTCTGGCGTTGTATGACGGGATTTCTGTGCTTTATGAAACCACCTGGCAAAGCCAGCACCACCATACTGTGGAATTAGCCCCGGCCATCGATCAGCTTTTTGAGCGGACGGGCACGCAACCAAGTGACCTGACCGGTATCGCTGTGGCGATTGGTCCCGGCTCGTTTACCAGCCTGCGGATTGGGGTGGCCGCCGCAAAAGGCCTTGCACTGGCCCTGAAAATCCCGTTGGTGGGTGTTCCCTCTTTGGATATTCTGGCTGCAGCCCAACCTTTGGATGAGATCCCTTTGATCGCCGTCTTGCATGCCGGCCGCACCCGGCTGGCCTATATCACCTACCTGGTGGAAGGCGGTGCCTGGCAACCGCAGCACGAACCGGCCGCCATTGATGCCTCTGATCTGGTCAAGACGATCGCCTCGCCGACCTTGATCGCAGGGGAACTCTCCGAAGAAGCTCGAACTGTGCTGGGGCGGCGCTGGAAAAATGCCATGCTTGCCCCGCCGGCTCGCTGTTTGCGCCGGGCTGGTTACCTGGCCGAGATCGGCTGGGAGCGGCTGATGAGTGACCGGGCGGACGATCCTGTCACCCTGGCGCCAATCTACCTGAGTACAGTCAACACCATCCCGGCATAGGGCGTGTGATGTTCGGTGCAGCTGGCGGAACGCAGATTATCCTGCGACCAATGACCCTCTCGGACCTGCCGGATGTAGTAGCGCTGGACCGAGATTCTTTTCCGACTCCCTGGCCCCTTGATGCATTCCGTTATGAACTCACCAGCAACCCCCATTCCATATGTTGGGTTGCTGAACTGTCTACCACTGGCCTTGCGCCAATTTGGTGGGCTCGATCGTGGTGTGGCTGGTGGTGGATGAAGCCCATATCGCCACGCTGGCTGTCAGCGAAGCATTCCGCCGGCAGGGCGTTGCCCGGCAGCTGCTGGCACAGGCTCTGGGATTGGCTTATGAGAGCGGCGCACGACAGGCCTTATTGGAAGTGCGAGAGAGCAATACGGCTGCGCAGAACCTTTATGCCCAATTTGGATTTGAACCGGTTGGGCTCCGCAAGGCGTATTACCATGACACCCATGAGGATGCGATCCTGATGACCCTGGCGAAGTTTAACCCCGACCGCCTGGCTGAACTCTTGACCGATGAAGAACATTGAAGAATGGGATATTGAGACTTAAGGAGGCAGATATTGACCACTGAAGAGATCCTCAAGCAAATCGCTCAGCAAACCGCTGAATGTACTCGCTGTGACCTGCAATTTTCCCGAAAGAAGGTTGTCCCTGGGGCCGGAAATCCGAACGCTCAGATCCTGTTCATCGGTGAGGGGCCTGGTTTCCATGAAAACGTTCAGGGTCTGCCATTCGTTGGCGCGGCTGGGCAATTTCTGGATGAACTGCTGGCGGATGCTGGATTGAAGCGTGAGGAAGTCTTCATTACCAATGTGGTTAAGTGTCGCCCGCCTGGCAACCGTGATCCTCAGGTGGAAGAACTGGATGCCTGCAAACCCTATCTGGAACGCCAGATCGCTGCGATCAACCCTGATGTGATCGTGACCCTGGGGCGTTTCTCTATGGGCCATTTCATCAACAACGGAAAAATCTCCGGCATCCACGGCAAGCCATTCTGGTCGGGTGGTCGAATGATTGTCCCAATGTTCCACCCAGCCGCCGCGCTGCATCAACCCTCACTGCGGGAAGTGGTCAAGCAAGACTTTGCCAAATTGCCCGAGATGATTGCCCGCGCTAAGGAGGCCCGCCACAATAATCCGGACCTGGCCGCACTGAACAATCCCGTTGAGGAGGATAGTGCGGTGGAGGATAACAGCGCCGAACAACTTAGCCTTTTTTAGCGCTTTTAGAGTAAGATAAGCACCTTAGGTGATTATGATAAAATTGCTTTTCTGGTTGTGAATGGCAATCAAGGATAATGAAAATGAGTGATACAAAATCAATTTTAATTAATAAACTTGAAAATCGGACCGCGCGAATTGGCGTGATCGGGATTGGTTATGTTGGCCTGCCTCTGGCTGTGACTTTTGCGGAGGCTGGTTTTACTGTGGTGGGCGTGGACCCGCTGGCAGATAAGGTTGCTGCCATCAATCGGGGAGAGAGCTATATCCTCGATGTGGAATCGGCCAAGGTCAAGGCTTTGGTGGATGCAGGGAAGCTCTCCGCAACCACAGACTATGCCAAATTGGCTGAGGCGGACGCCGTTTCCATCTGTGTGCCCACCCCTCTGCGCAAGACCGGTGACCCGGATTTGTCCTTTATCGCGTCTGCCAGTAAATCACTGGCACCCTATCTTCATCCCGGCATGGTGATTGTGCTCGAATCCAGCACCTATCCCGGCACGACACGGGAAATGATCCTTCCTGAGATGGAAAAGGTCAGCGGGTTGACAGTGGGCAAGGACTTCTTCCTGGCCTTCTCTCCCGAGCGGGTGGACCCCGGCCGTGAAGATTGGACAACGATCAACACCCCAAAGGTGATCGGTGGAATCACGGAAGCCTGCGGTGAAGCTGCCGCCACCTGGTATGGTCAGGCGCTGCAGACCATCGTCCCTGTTTCCACCTGTGAAGTGGCTGAGATGGCCAAGCTGTTGGAAAACACCTTCCGGATGATCAACATCGGGCTGGTGAACGAACTGGCGATCATGTGTGATCGGCTGAATGTCGATGTTTGGGAAGTGATTGATGCCGCTGCCACCAAGCCCTTTGGCTTTATGAAATTCACGCCCGGCCCCGGCCTGGGTGGTCACTGTATTCCGATTGACCCGCTCTATCTGTCATGGAAGCTCAAATCCTTGAATTATAATGCCCGCTTTATTGAGCTGGCATCCGAGATCAACACCAATATGCCGCGCTACACCCTGGGCAAAATTCAGGACGCGCTCAACCTGGTGAAGAAACCGGTCAATGGCAGCAAGGTCCTGGTTTTGGGCGCGGCCTATAAACCGGACATTGATGACCTGCGCGAATCCCCCGCATTGGATGTGATCCATCTGCTCCAGGAAAAAGGCGCAGAGGTAAGCTATCACGATCCGTATATTCCGCATTTGCGGCATGACAACATCGTACTGGACAGCGTTCCGGACCTGATGACCGCAGTGGCCGGAGCGGATTGCGTCGCTATTATCACCAATCACAGCAGCTATGACTACGATGCGATCCTTGAGGCTGCAACGATGGTAGTGGACACCCGTAACGCCCTCGGTGCAAAGGTAAGGCCAGCCCGAAGGTGGTTCGGCTCTGATGAGTGCCTATCTTCTCACAGGCGTCGCCGGTTTCATCGGCTCTCGCGTGGCTGAATTCCTGCTGGATGACGGCCATGAGGTCTATGGCGTGGACAATATGAACCATGCTTATGACATTCGCCTGAAAGAATATCGCCTGGGCAAGTTGCAGCAGCGCGAACATTTCCACTTTCAGCAGTTGGATATTTCCGAAAAATCGATTATTGATAAGCTGGATGAATGGCTTCCCGCGGAAGTGGCTGGGGTGATTAACCTGGCTGCCTGGGCGGGGACCCGCCTGAGCCTTTCCGATCCCTGGATTTATGTTGAAACCAATATGACCGGGGTATTGAACATGATGGAGCTCTGTCGCAAGCACGACATCCCCAAGTTCGTGGAGGCCTCCTCCTCCAGTGTTTATGGTAACTTGGGCGAGCCTCCCTATACGGAGACGGACGAAACCGATCATCCCCTCCAGCCTTATGCCGCCACCAAGAAGGGCGCTGAGGCCCTGGCCTATGCCTATCATCACCTTTACGGCCTGGATGTGACCATCCTGCGCTTCTTCACGGTCT
>LQAI01000084.1_pt1 | contig 38188 bp, 46 predicted proteins | sample 1535821 | NCBI WGS metagenome assembly LQAI01 (sample SAMN04331586, study PRJNA305678) | bioreactor metagenome | isolation source: bioreactor_5 inoculated with Wadden Sea sediment 1st replicate of a... | place: Germany:Bremen | reverse complement strand
ATTCATCGGTATCAGTCCAGGCTGAAGTACTCCTCGAAGGGTTCGACATAGCCTCGGGGACATATTCGCCTGATTCCTTCACAACGGTGTATCTGCCCCGGTAGTCGCCGGAGGCGGCCTTTTTCAGCATGTGGATCAGCCGGTCAATATCCGATTCAGTGCTGTAGCAGCCCAGGCTCATTCTGACCATGCCCGGCATCTTCGATTTATCCCCTGCAAGGAAATCCTCCCTCCACATCACGGCCTCATCCTCCGACAGGCCAAGGAGGCTAACCACATAGGGGTGTGAACAAAAACAGCCGCTGCGGACCCCTATACCGCCCTCGTAGCCCAGAATTGCCGCCAGAAGGGAGTGGTGGATACCCTGAACATTGAATGGTATAACCCCGACCCTGTCCAGTTTTTCCGGATCACTCTCGCCGTAGATGATCATCCCGGGAACTTCCTTCAGCCTTTTCAGGGCGTATTTCGTGAGGATGACCTCGTGTTCCTCCACTTTTTTCATTGATCGTTTCATCAGAGCCCTTGCTGAAGCGGCCATGGCTATTGCCCGGGAACATTGGGACTGCCTGCCTCTTCCTTGTCCGGAAGCCCCGCCCAGAAACCTCGTTCTCGGTGACCACATTAACCGTTCCGCCACCGCTGTAGTCCGGTGAGCAGTTCATGAAGACACGCCTGGGGCCGATCAGGCAGCCGGTTCCGTAGGGAGCGTACATCTTGTGGCCGGCGAGGACGATGAAGTCGAGGTGTTCCGGGTGATCGTCGGGCAACATGTCTATCTCGCGGTGGGGGGCAAGCTGCGCCGCGTCGATGAGTATCAAGGAACCCGCTTCGTGAACCTTCCTGGCAAGCCTGTGGATGGGCTGAAGGTAGCCGGTCACATTGGCCGCACCTGTAACCGCCACCAGGGCAAGTTTGTCTTTATGACGGTGGAGCTTGGCGTCGAAATCGGCCTCGTCCAGCCTGCCGTCGGGCAGTGTGTTCACATGGACAACATTGTAGTGATCCCGCCAGGAGGTCATTGGAATGGTGTTCCATCCGGGTGGTCATGACCACGCAGTCCTCCTTATGGGGAAGGCTGTGGGCGAGCTTGTTGATGGCCTCGGAGGCGTTCTTGCCAAAGATTATTGTGTTCTCCGCGAGATCCGCCTTCACGAACTCAGCTATTATCTCCCGGGCCCTGTCGAAGGCCCTGGTGCTGAGCCTGGACTTGAAGCCGGTTCCCCGGTGAACGCTGGAATAGAAGGGCATGAACCGTTCCAGGGCCTCTACGGCGTCGAGGAGTGGGGGGTGCTGGCCCCGTTATCAAGATTAACATAGGTGACGGTAGAACCGTCCAGCAGGGGAGTTTCCCTGTCCAGTCCCAATATTCTGTCTCTCATCTTCCACCTTATGCGTCTGACTTATCTGGAAAGGATTCCACATGTTCTCGGAAATATACAAATACTTTTCATGAAACTCAATGCCCGGGTTTCAGCGAATCAGTGCAACCTTTTCTTCCAATGAGAAGGCCGGCCCTGACGGACCGGCCTTAGTGCACAGGGGTATCTCAGCCCTTGAGGACCTTTCGCATTTCGGTCATGTTCTTCTTCATGTCGCGGTTGGCCACGGCAATGGTGGTGAAGGCCTCGTCTATGAACTGAAGCCTCTTGATCAGTACTTCGGTAAAACGAAGAAGTATCTTTACCGCGATGGCGGGCTTCAGTTCCATGAACTCGCTGAATCTGTCCCAGGAAATGGCATAAACCACGCTGTCCTCGGTGGCTATAACCGTTGCGGAGCGGGGGGAACCCTCGAGGAACGACATTTCTCCAAAGACATCCCACTCGGAGAAGATGGCAAGGGGCACGGAATCGTCGTCCCAGCTGTCGCTTGCGGTGGCGGAGCCCTGCTGAATAAGGAAGAGAACCCTTGAGGTGTCACCTTTCCTTATTATCTCCTGGTCGGCCAGGAACACCTTCTTCTCGCAGAATGCCAGGAACTCGGTCCTCTCCTCGTCGGTGAGATCGTCAAGGAACTTTTTTGACATATTACCCTCCCTTGGTTTTATTGTTTTACAATAACATGAACTGAGGGATAAGAAAAGGAGCTCCCCATGAAGATGCATGCCCTTCTCTTTATTGGATCACTCATAGTGGTCTTCGGCTGCGGAGACCCACAGGAGGCGGCGGATACCCGGGACGGGAGTTCCGCTGAACTCGACACTGTAACAATTACAGCAGCAGACACACTGGGCTGCGAATTCGGCGAAGGACCGGACGTGTTCGCCTTCATCGCCGACGCAGCCTTTACCCCGGATGGGAACGTGGCTGTCCTGGATGCGGGTAAGGCAATGCTCCAGATCTTCACAACGGAAGGCGAAGAGCTTTTCACCGCCGGCAGGAGGGGTTCAGGGCCCGGGGAGTATACGATGCCCCTGGGGCTTGCGGTTATCAGCGGCGGTTTCGTTGTCTCGGACATTGCCGGGGGGAAGCTTCTCATCTTCGACTCCACAGGAGCTTCCACAGGCGAGATCACAGGCTTCTTCCCGGTTCCTCCGGTGAGGATCAGGGGAGCCGGTGACAGGTTCCTGGCAACGGACATCTTCATGGACATCCGGGAGGGAAGCCCCCCGTCGGTATCCATGGACTTCGTGGCCTTCATAGACCGCAGCGAACCAGCTGTGGTCTACGAAAGCCACACTATGCAGACCAGCGGGGGAATGGTGAACTCGGATGAGGCGCCGAGCTTCGCCTTCGCCGCGGGTCCAGGAGGGGAGGCATGCCTGGTGCTGATCAGCGATTCCCTGTTCAGACTCGCCTGTTACCGCCGGGATGGGGAGCCGCTTTTTGAGGTCTCCGAGGAGCGGGAGAGAATACCGCTTTCACAGGAGGAGCTTGCCGAGGACGAGCTGGCGATATCCCTTACGATAGAGAACGGGGAGACCTCCCTGGACAGGTCTAGACAGCCCGTGTCCGCCACCCACAGGGACATAGCGGAGGGGATAGGCGTGGACAGCAGCGGTCTCGTATGGATAAAGATGGGGGATAGGGGATCCCCCTATTTCAGGGTCTACTCTCCTGAGGGTGAGCTTCTGCACATCGCCGTTCCCGACGGGACCATCGACCCGGACGCCCGATATTCCATCTCCCCGGACGGGATGCTTGCCTACGACGCGGACCCCATGGACTGGCCCAAGGTCTACCTTCTTCAGGTGAACTGAAGGTGTTCCATCTGCTGCTGGCGATCATTGCCCTTCCTGTATTCCTCACCGAGGTGTCCGGCGAGGGGGAGATACTTACCATCGGAACCATTCAGAACTCCAAGGGCTATTTCACCGTGAGCAATGTGAGGGATTATCCGGGGGCAGTACCTGAGATCTACCTCGGCTATCTTGACAACCAGGGCGAAGGAACTCTCTGGTATTACCTGGGCGGTGAGAACGAAGCCCTTCAGCTCTGCGGTTTCGCCGGCAAGAAGACCATACTCGCCCACAGACCCCTTCAGAACGCCATGATCGTTCTTCAAACCGGTGGAGCTGAAACCGGCTATCCGGTCTTTCAGGACCAGTTCCTCGGAGGGGCTGCCATCTTCGCCGGCACGGAGCAGCTGGTGCTGGCCGGGAACGACAGTCCCGGTGATCCTGCTGTCAGGGTGGCGGTGATGAATACAGATATGGAGGTGCTCTCCAACCAGCTTTATCCCGATGTTCAGATGGAGGTTGCTTCGGTTTCCTCCCTGGACGGTGAGATCTGCGTTCTCGGTTCCACAGGCTTTCCGGGTGGGAAGGGATGTGACCCTGTTCTTCCCGGAGACCATGGAGGTCCGCCACTACATGCCCAAGCCTGGAAGATCCACCCGGTGGATCTGGTGCCCCTGGTGGAAGGCTGCATCGTGGTGTGCAATACGGAAACCGAGGACAACGGCCAGGTTGGCGGAGTACTAGTCATGAAGCTCGACGGGGATCTGGCCATTCAGTGGACGGCGGCACTGTACGGCGAAAGCTGGATCTCGGCATCCGCTGCGGATGCCACCGGGGAGGGCATAGTAGTCACCGGATGGACCAACGACCTGCCCATGTCCGAGGTGAACCGTTCGGACATAATGCTGGCGGAGTTCTCCCTGGAGGGGGATCTGCTCTGGACAATGATCCACGGCGGGAACACTGTGGATTACGGGCTGGACGTCACCACATGCACCGACGGGGGCTTCGCGGTCTCAGGGTGCTTTGCCGAGGAGCTTTACAACGGGCTGGTGCTCAGGACGGATTCCCTGGGAACCCTTGAGGGCATGGGTCTCGAGGAACAGGGCACAGTCCAGCCTCTGGCATCGGTTTTGCAGAATCCTTCCTGCGGCGGAACGATCAGCGTCCTTCTCCTGGAAACCATGGGAACGGATGCTTCGGTAAGACTGATCGACATGTCCGGGAGGGTCGTGGGAAGGACCTCAGCTGTCATCGGCGGCACAGCTGTTTTCAGGGATATTCCACCGGGTATCTATCTTGTCCAGGCGTTCACTCCCCTTGACTCCCATACAATTAAGGTCACTGTGACGGGAGGCGCACAATGACAGGGCTGCTCTTTGCCGGGCTCTTCTCCGCCACCACTATGCTATTCGTCGGAAACAGCTACACCATGGGAAACGGGGGTCTCTGGTCCCTTGCCGACAGTCTATTCGGATCGGTCACCGGGGACACCCTGATAACCCTGAGCCATACCATGGGCGGAGCCACCTTCCAGGACCACTGGAACCACCAGGAGCTGAGATGGCTCCTTGAGAACGGAGAGATAGACATCGCTATCTTCCAGGAGCAGAGCTGCATGCCGGTGGTGAACCCGCGTCTGACCTGGCAGTACGGCGACAGTCTGGCCCTACTGTGCGCCGCAGGGGGAATACAGCCATCCTTCCTGATGACGTGGCCCAGGAGGAACGACTTCTTGATGCTTCATGGCCTCGAGGCCTGCTATTCCAGGATGGGATACGTTCACCACTGCCCGGTTGCTCCATGCGGAAAGGCCTTCGGGATGCTTCAGGGGTCCTTCCCGATGCTGGATCTCTACGAAGCCGACGGCTCGCACCCTTCCCTGGAAGGTCCTACCTTGCGGCATCGGTGATAGCAGTTTCCGTACTGGGGGCTGATATTACGGTTCCCGGAGCCTGGAGGCCCCCGGGCATCTCTGACCCGCTGGGGGAACTCATCAGGGAGACCGCCGTGGAAGCCTGTTCACTCTACAGGCAGCCCATGGAAGGAGACCTTTGAGATACGACGCAGTGATCCTGGACCTCGACGGCACCCTTCTGAACACCCTTCCGGACATAACAAGGGTTGTTAACGGCGTGATCGCGGACATAGGGATGGCCCCGGTATCCCGGGAGAGGATAAGGGCCCTGGTGGGCTCAGGCGTGGAAGCGCTGCTGGAGGGACTGGGGGTGCCTGAGCAGTGGAACGCCCCCCTGTCAGGAGAGATAAGCTCCAGGTATGCCGGGATGAAGGATCCCATGTCGGAGGTGTTTCCCGGGGTCACCCGAATGCTGGACGTTCTGTTCCAGCGGGGGGGACCGGTCTGCGTACTCAGCAACAAGACCACCGCCGGTGTGAAGAAAGCCCTGGACCATCATTTTCCCGAATACCCCTTCACCGCATTCCGGGGATCAGCACCCGGCCGACCGGCAAAACCCTCTCCGGATGTTCTTCTGGAGATCCTCAGCGAGGCAGGGGTGAAACCTGAAGAAGCCGTGATGGCAGGGGACGGCGAAGCCGACGTGAAGGTGGCAGCCGCCGCTGGAACGGCCCACATTGCCTGTCTGTGGGGCTACAGAAGCAGAGAAGCCTTGCCAGGGAGGGCGCTGATGTATTTGCCGAAGGCCCCCTGGACGTGCTCAGGATACTGGGACTGCTGCCCTGAGACTTCCAGGCACCGAAACGAACTCCACCAGGTTCGAATCCCCCGATGTCCACCCGGTTCGCCGTCCAGCTCCAGCAGCAGCGGTGAACCCCCGGTTCGCCTCACGGCAATCCTTTCTCCCCTTGCGCCCCTGGCCCATCTTGTATCCCCCAGGGTTCCGGAGAAGATCCTTCCGAAGTTACGCAGTATGCTGAACAAACCCATTGGGGATAGGCACAGGCCGTCCAGCATGCCGTCCCAGGGGAGGGCAGACGGGGCAAGCATCATTCCTCCTCCGCTGAATGCCCCCACCCCCGCGGTAAAAGTGAGGTATTCACCTGTATGAAAAGGTGTTCCGTTGCAGGAAAACTCTCCCTTCCAGACCGGTGTAACCAGGGCTGAGAAAAGAAGACTTGCTGCATAGCATGTCCTGTTCAGGGAAATGACCCTCCTCATGGCCACGGCTCTTTTCAGGACCAGGGCGTCTAAACCAATGCCGGATGAGTTGAGGAAGAACCTGGATGATCCTTTCCATTCCGCCAGTCCGGTGTCGGTAACCCTGAAACTCTCCTCCTTCATCGCCTGCGCTGCGGAGAGTGGAGAGGGACTGCCATAGCCAAGGGACCTGGCCCAGTCGTTCCCTGAACCAGCGGGGAGGATAGCCAGTGCCACATCCAGATTCCCTGATATGACCGAAGCGGCGTCGGATACGGTGCCGTCGCCGCCGTAAACCGCTATCCCATCATAACCGGTGGCCACAGCCTCAGCCGCAAGGGTTCTGGTGGTCCCGGGCGAATCCGTGAAACCGGCGGAGAATACTATCCCGGTCTCCTCAAGCATGTTGGAAACACAGTTCCAGGCCTTCCCTGCGGAACCTCCCCCTGCAAGGGGATTGACTATCACGAACCACCTCATGGATACCTCCGGGAGTTTTCTACCATTCAAGGGAGACCAAGTCAACGAGGGGGGGTTGACCGTTTGAACCAATTCATTAGAATATGATAGTTGTGAAAACAATAACAGCGTTACGAAATGCACGAATACACGATTGGAGTCCTCTGTGATACCAGACAAAACAGTAGAAAGGCTCAGCCTTTACCGCTGGCTGCTGGAGGGCAGGGTGGACGAGAGCACGGTGAACCTGTTCTCCCATCAGCTTGCCTCCATGGCCTGCGTTACGCCGGCTCAGGTTCGCAGGGATCTCATGGCAATTGGATACACCGGCAGTCCCAACAGGGGGTACATGGTGAAGGATCTCGCCGCCAGCATAGGCAGTGTCATCGATGGTGAGGAACCGGCGAAGGTAGGCCTTGTTGGAATGGGAAACCTGGGCAGGGCAATAGTCGCCTTCCTCAGGGGTAGAAGATCCGCACTGAGGGTGGTGGCCACCTTCGACATCGATCCTTCGAAACCGGACGAATGATAAGCGGAAGCCGGTGCTATCAGCAGCAGAAGATCGAGGAAGTGGTAAAGGAACTCGGCATAACCGTGGCGATACTTACCGTTCCTCCGGAGGCGGCCCAGAGCATTGCCGACAGGCTTGTTTCAGCCGGTATACGGGGAATACTTAACTACGCTCCGGTCCCCCTGAGGGTACCGGACTGGGTTTATCTTGAGAACAGGGATGTTACCGCCGCCCTTGAGAAGGTGGCGTATTTCGCGCGGAATTCCGTGGAAGGGAACAACTAGATGAGTACTCTCACAGAAATACTTGACAGGAACGCAGGAGCCGGCAGGGACAGGCTCATTCCAATCCTGCAGGAGGTCCAGGAGGCCGAGGGCTTCCTGTCACGGAGATCGGTGGAGCGGATAGGCAAGCTCCTGGAACTGCCGGCAAGTAAGATCTTCGGTGTTGCAACCTTTTACAACCAGTTCAGATTCGAGCCCATGGGAAGGTTCCACATACAGGTATGCCGTGGAACAGCATGTCATGTAAAGGGTTCCGCCAGGGTTCTCGATTCCCTCACCGGAGAACTGGGCATCAAGCCTGGAAACACCACCCGGGACGGCCTGTTCAGCCTTGAAGTGGTGGCCTGCATAGGCGCATGCGGCCTCGCCCCTGTCATTGCAGTGAACGGAGAGTTCCACGCCAGGGTGGAGGGTGATGACATCCCGGGTATACTCGATTCATACAGAAGGAAGGCAGAGTAAAATGAGTGAAAAATTCCAGATGTGCTGCGACGAGTGCTGGCACACCGGCGAAAAGCCCTGCCCTTCAATGCTGCAATGCTTTACCTCAAGTCCGGTTTGCCACAAGAGTGACGAATGCTCATCAGTCCGGAAGGAATCCATGGGCACCCTTCTGAGGAAGGAACTCACCAGGCCGGCGATTTTCATAGGCACCGGCACCTGCGGACTGGGAGCCGGAGCCGGGAAGACCCTTTCCGTGATCAGAAGCTGGCTTGAGCACGGGTCAGTTGATGCCGATGTGATAGAGGTGGGCTGTGTTGGATTCTGTGCGGTGGAGCCCATAATGGACATACAGATTCCAGGCAGGAACAGGCTTTCCTTCAAAACGGTCACCGAAGACAAGGCCGCCGGTCTTCTGGAGTCGGTACTCCTTCATGGCAATGTTCCCGAGGACCTTGTCATGGCCCAGTTCCGTTCCGATGGGTTCCAGCGCTGGGAGGACGTAGTCTATATGGATGAACACCCCTTCTTCGGTGTGCAGACAAGATGGGTCCTTGAGAACTGCGGAATCATAAACCCTGTCAGCATAAGCGAGTACATCGCAAATGGCGGATACATCGGTTTTTCAGAAGCCCTCCGGGGAAAGACCCCGGATGATGTATGCACAGAAGTCGAAAAGAGCGGTCTTCGGGGCAGGGGCGGCGGCGGTTTCCCCACCGGGAAGAAATGGCGTTTCGCCATGGAAACCCCGGCGGATTCCAAGTATGTGATATGCAACGCCGACGAGGGCGACCCGGGAGCTTCATGGACAGGGCCGTGATCGAAGGTGACCCCCACAGGATAATCGAGGGAATGGCCATTGCGGCCTATGCCATTGGGGCCAGGAAGGCCTATGTCTACCTGAGGGCCGAGTATCCCCTGGCGGTTGAAAGGCTTCGCATCGCCATCGCACAGGCCAGGGAGTGGGGTCTTCTGGGCTGCAACATACTCGACAGCGGATTTGACCTTGACATAGTGATCAAGATGGGCGCAGGCGCCTTCGTCTGCGGCGAGGAGACCGCCCTTATACACAGCATCGAAGGCAAAAGGGGAATGCCCTCGCCGAAACCTCCCTATCCCGCGGTGAGCGGCCTCTTCGGAAAGCCCACTGTGATAAACAACGTGGAAACCTTCGCCAATGTTCCACCGATACTTAGAAGGGGTTCAGGCTGGTTCAGCTCCCTGGGTACTCCGGGCAGCAGGGGGACCAAGGTCTTCGCCCTTTCGGGAAAGATAGAGAATACCGGACTGATAGAGGTGGCCATGGGAACCTGCCTGGGTGACATACTCTTCAAGGCCGGTGGCGGAGTTCCCGATGGAAAGAAGTTCAAGGCGGTTCAGATAGGCGGACCTTCAGGGGGCTGCATTCCCGCGGAACACGTGGACATAACCATCGATTACGAATCCCTCACGGAGTTCGGGGCCATGATGGGCTCAGGGGCCTTGTGGTAATGGACGAGGACACATGCATGGTGGATGTGGCCAAGTTCTTCATGGACTTCATTCAGAGGGAGAGCTGCGGCAAGTGCATTCCCTGCCGGGAGGGCACAAGACGCATGCTGGAGATACTTCAGGGTATCACCAGGGGACGCCGGGGGGAGAGCGGAAGGCAGTCACTGGAGCGTTTCAGGGGCATAGTTAACCTGGAAAAGCTTGCCGGTGTCATACGGGAAACCAGCCTCTGCGGCCTGGGCCAGACCGCCCCTAACCCGGTGCTGAGCACCCTGAGGTGGTTCAGGGATGAATACGAAGCCCATATATATGACAGGAAGTGTCCCGCCGGGGTTGCACCGAGCTTCTGGAGTACTCCATAAACCCGAATAAATGCCGGGGTTGCACGCTGTGCGCCCGGAAGTGCCCCGCCGAAGCCATAATGGGAGCCCGGAAAAGCCCCCATTACATCATTCCCGACAAGTGCATAGGGTGTGGAGCCTGCCTCCAGGTGTGCCCCTTCGATGCCGTCGTGGTGGAATAGGGAAAGAGGTAACAGCAATGAGAATAACAATAAATGACAGACCTCTTGAAGCCAGCCCCGGGGAGACGATACTCACAGTGGCCGCACGGGCGGGCATATCCATCCCAACCCTCTGCCACATCGAGGGGCTTCCCCCCTCCGGCGCCTGCAGAATGTGCGTGGTGGAGGACACCGCCACTGGAAGGCTCGTACCCTCCTGCTCACAGCCGGTCACCGAGGGAATGAGCGTGAGGACCCACTCTGCAAAGGCCCTGGACGCCAGACGGACCATCATCGAGCTGCTCCTCGCCAACCATCCCGATGACTGCCTTTACTGCGTGAGGAACGGCTGCTGCACCCTCCAGGACCTTTCCGAGGAGCTGGGTGTAAGGCAGAGGCGTTATGCCGGGGAAAGGTCACGGTACGACCTTGACGTTTCAAGCCCGTCGATAGTCCGTGATCCGGACAAGTGCATCCTCTGCGGGAAGTGCGTAAGGGTGTGTGAAGAGATACAGGGGGTGAGCGCCATCGACTTCATCGGAAGGGGGAGTTCATCCAGAATTGGCTGCGCCTTTGAGGAGGGGCTGAACGTTTCAAGCTGCATCAACTGCGGCCAGTGCATCATGGTATGTCCCACCGGTGCCTTTACGAAAAGGGAAGCACCGCCGAGGTCCTGGCTGCCATAAGGGACCCTGAAGTTACCGTTGTGGCCCAGCACGCCCCGGCCATCAGTGTCTCCATCGCGGAGGAATTCGGGATCAGGGCTGGAACCGACATCGTTGACAGGATGAACGGAGCCATGCGCAGGATGGGTATCGACTACGTTTTCCCCACCTCCTTCAGCGCAGACCTCACGGTTATGGAGGAGGCCGCTGAGCTCGTGGAGAGGATAAAGACCGGTGGACCCCTTCCGCTTTTCACAAGCTGCTCCCCGGGCTGGGTGAAATTCATGGAGGAGTTCTACCCGGAGTTCCTTGAGAATGTCTCCTCCTGCAAGAGTCCCCAGCAGATGATGGGGGCGGTGGTAAAGAGGATATGGGCTCCGGAGAAGGGAATAGACCCGAAGAAGGTCTTCCATGTATCCATCATGCCCTGCACCGCCAAGAAGTTCGAGTGCGCAAGACCTGGAATGGGTAGCGGTTCGGTGCAGGACGTGGATGCCGTACTCACCACCCGGGAGTTCGCCGGGATGCTGAAGATGTTCGGCATGGACCTGGCTTCGGTGAACAGTGAACCGGCGGACAGCCATTCGGCGAAAGAAGCTCCGCCGGGAAGATCTTCGGAGCCAGCGGTGGCGTTATGGAGGCTGCGGTGAGAACCGCCTACAACATGATAACCGGAGGGGAACTTGAGCAGTTGGAGCTTAAGGAGGTCCGGGGTTTCGAGGGGATCAAGGAAGCATCCATACCCATTGGAGACATAGAGCTCAAGGCGGCTGTGGTAAGCGGTCTGGGCAACGCGAGAAAACTGCTGGACAGCATAAAACGAGGCGAGAAGCACTTCCACTTCGTGGAGATAATGACCTGCCCCGGCGGCTGCATCGCAGGGGGAGGACAGCCCTTCTCCCAGGATCCCGGAGTGATCAGGGCCCGGATGCAGAGCCTTTATTCCATAGACACGGCCTCGGCCCTTCGCACCGCCCACATGAATCAGTCCATATTAAGGCTGTACAGGGAGCACCTCGGAGAGCCGGGCAGCCATAAAGCCCATGAAATGCTTCACACGGGATACGAGGAGAGAAAGGTGCTGAAGTAGCATGTCCGAGACCAGGCTGGTGGAGACCATTCAGGACAAGTGCAGGGTGTGTTACACCTGTGTACGGGAGTGCCCCGCAAAGGCCATCAGGATATCAGGCGGCCAGGCGGAGGTCATAACCGACCGCTGCATTGGCTGCGGGAACTGCGTGAAGGTATGCACCAGGGGGGCCAAGAAAGCCGTTGGCTCCACAACGAAAGTGCTTGAGATACTCAGGGGAAAACAGAAGACCGCGGCGATCATCGCCCCCAGCTTCCCCGCGGAGTTCGCCGGCGTTCCCACGGAAAAGGTGGTGGGCACCATCAGGGCCATGGGATTCGACTATGTATGCGAGGTGGCCTTCGGCGCCGACCTGGTGGCGAGGGAGTACAGACGGCTCCTCAGAAAGAACCCGGACAGGCGGTATATCGCCGTATCCTGCCCGGCCATAGTCAACTATGTTGAGAAATACCTGCCGGAAATGGTTCCGAACCTTGCACCAATAGTGTCCCCGATGGTGGCGGAGGCAATGGTGGTGAAGCACCTCTATGGAGAAGACGTGAAGATCGTTTTCATAGGCCCCTGTCTCGCCAAGAGGGCCGAGGCCGAGGACTTCCAGGGAAGCCATGTTGACGCTTCGGTAACCTTCGCCGAACTCAGGAATATCGTATCCATAATGGGTATTGATCCGGAAAAGGTCCAGGGAAGCGATTTCAATCCCCCCACCCCGGGTCTGGGCTCCCTTTTTCCCATTAACAGGGGAATGCTCCAGGCCGCGGACATGAATGAGGACCTGCTCTCCGGGGAGATAGTAACCGCCGACGGCAGGGAGGAGTTCGTTGAGGCCCTGAAGGAGTTCGAGTCCGGGGACATGGAGGCCAGACTGCTTGAGATCCTGTGCTGCGAGGGCTGCATAATGGGTCCTGGAATGACAAGCAAGGCACCCCTTTTCAGACGAAGGGCCAAGGTAAGCAAATACGCCAGGGAGAGCCTGGACAAAATAAACTTCAACAGCTGGAACGTGGTGATGGACCGGTGTTCGGGAATAGACCTGAAGAGGACCTTCGCCCCGTCGGACATGCGGCTGAAGGCCCCCAGTGAAACCGAGATCACCCGCATAATGGAAAGAATGGGCAAGTTCACCCTTGAGGACGAGCTCAACTGCGGGGCCTGCGGCTATGATACCTGCAGGAACCACGCCATAGCCATATACAAGGGCCTGGCCGAGAGCGAGATGTGCCTTCCCTACTCCATAGAGCAGCTGAAGAACACCGTGGAGGAGCTGGCGGAGACCAGCGACGAGCTGGCCGGGGCAAGGGTGGCCCTGAAGCACGCGGAAAAAATGGCCGGGATGGGGCAGCTGGCCGCGGGGATCGCCCACGAGGTGAACAACCCACTTGGAGTGGTCCTGATGTATGCCCATACCCTTCTTGAGGAGAATCCCGGTAACCCGGAGCTGGGTGAGGACCTGAAAACCATCGCCCTCCATGCGGACAGGTGCAAGAAGATAGTGGCCGGTCTGCTGGACTTCGCAAGGCAGAACAAGGTCACAAGGACAGAAGTGGATGTTCCCGACCTGATGCGCAGGACCATCGGACCCATGAAACGCCCGGAGGGATCAGGGTGGAATTCATTTCCGAGGACATAGACCCCACCGCTGAACTCGACGAGGATCAGATAGCCAGATAATAATCAACCTGGCATCCAACGCCTTCGACGCCATGGGTGAAGAGGGTCGCCTCAGGGTGAAGACCGGCGGCGACGCGGAAAGGGTGGTTATCACCTTTGAGGACAGCGGCCCGGGGATAGACCCCGGGGACATAAAGAAGATCTTCGAACCCTTCTTCACCACAAAGAAGCGGGGGCAGGGAACGGGTTTGGGTCTGGCAGTGACCTACGGTATAGTCAAGATGCACAGAGGACAGATAACGGTGGAATCCAACACGGACCCTGACAGGGGGCCCACTGGAACCACATTCACGGTAACTCTGCCAAGGAGAGCACCGGAGAACTAAGAGGAGACCGCAGATGACCGATATTACCAGAGTGTTGATAGTGGACGACGACCCCGACTTCCTGGAACAGATGGAACTGATGTTCAAGTCCCGGGGATATGAAACACTGACCGCACCGGGAAGGAAGCAGGCCGAGGAGCTCTTCAAGGGGTTTGCCCCGGATGTGGCGGTGATAGACCTCATGATGGAGAACGACGACGACGGCTTCGTCCTGGCATACCGACTGAAGAGGACATTCCCTGATTGCGCCGTAGTAATGGGTTACCAATGTCACCGGGGAGACCGGTCTTGAGTTCCCCAGGGTGGACGATTCAGCCGGCTGGATCACAGCCGACGCGGTGCTTTCGAAACCGGTAAGGTTCGAGCAGATAGAAGAGGAACTGAAGAAGATTGGGAAGGGCTGACATGCCCGAAGATAAGAAGCTGGTTCTGCTGGTGGTGGACGACGAGGAGGGGATGAGAATGGGCATCCGGAGATCACTCCGGACCTTTTCCATGGACCCCGACGATGGAGAGCCCGAGGTTGTTCTGGACATAAGGGAGGCATCCTCCGGTGAAGAGGCCATTGCCTTCATGGAGAAGGAGCCTCCGGACATAGTCCTCCTGGACAACAAGATGGGAGGGCTCTCGGGAATTGATGTCCTCAACTGGATAAACAGCCGAGAACTGGACCTGATGGCAATAATGATCACCGCCTACGCTTCGATAGATACAGCGGTAAGCGCCACGAAACAGGGGGCCTACGACTTCCTGCCGAAGCCCTTCACCCCGGCGGAGCTGAAGGTGTCGGTGAAGCAGGCCGCCGCCCACCTGCTTGCCCTCAGGCAGACCCGTGAGCTGGAGGAGGAGAAACGCAGGGTAAGGTTCCAGTTCATAAGCGTCCTCGCCCACGAGCTGAAGGCTCCCCTGGGTGCCATAGAGGGCTACCTTTACCTCCTCCGGGACGGCACCGGAATGGATGATCCGAAGGTCTACGACAGGGTGGTTGACAGAAGCCTCACCAGGCTCGCCGGCATGAGGAAGCTCATATACGATCTATTGGACCTCACCAGGCTTGAGAGCGGCCAGAAGAAGCGGGAGCTGGTGCAGACCGATGTTCTGGAAGCCGCCAGGAACTCCATAGAAACCATGAAGCCCGACGCCGAAGCCAGGGACATAGACATTTCCCTGGAGTCAGATTCAAAAAGCATCACAATGCCGGCTGACATGGGCGAGCTTGAGATCATCTTCAACAATCTGGTTTCCAACGCGGTGAAGTACAACAGGGACGGCGGCAGCGTAACGGTGAGTGTAACAGACTCTGAAGAGAAGGTAACCATCGCCGTATCGGACACCGGAATAGGGATGAGCGAAGGGGAGGTGAACAAGCTCTTCGGCGAGTTCGTAAGGATAAAGAACGAGAAAACCAGGAACATACTGGGCAGCGGACTGGGGCTCTCCATAATGAGGAAGACCGCGTCACTTTACCGGGGGGAGGTTTCGGTACAGAGCGTTCCCGACCGGGGAACCACATTCACGGTCATCCTGGAGAAGTAGAACCCGTGGCAAATTCACTATCGGAACAGTTTGACCACCCTCAGCGATTCCGTTCCGCCGCCGGGGAAAACCGCCCTCAGTACGTAAACACCATCGGGAAGGTCTGAACCGTGCAGTATCCACTGCTCTGTAAGCCCGGACTCCCCGATGAGCCTCCCGGTCTGGTCGAAGAGCTGAACCGTTCCCGGGGTGGACAGGGTTACCACGGAGGAACCCGGGAAGGGATTGGACGAAACCCCCATTGAAGCCCCGGAAACCCCTTCAGCGGTTTCGGCGGTGCCGGAGATGTCGTACTGGGGATAAAAGGGCGGGCTCTGTGTAAGGAGCCTTTCATCGTAGGTGTTCACCATATCGAATCCCCTTGTGTATGTCCCGGTGTACCACTCGTACTCCACCTGAAATCCGCTGTACATGAAATCCACCCGGGGATTGGGGTAGAAATAATTCTCAGCCAGTATGCGGCCCTCAAGGGCCATGAGGGATGCCTGGTAATCTATATCCGTGGCGGTTTCGATCTCGTGGCCCTCCCAGCCCTGCTGGGGCCCGGTGGGTGTATCGGCAATGACGAGGTCTCCGTACACGCTGATTATCCCCGCCATTCCGTTGCCTGAGCATTCCAGGGAACCTGACATGTAGAGATGGCCGAACATTCCCATGGTTACAGGGGTGCTCACCGGGCTCCCCTGGGATCCCCTTATGTATATCCTGTCGTCTTCGCTGTTCTCCACCCACACCACCGGGTTGGTCAGGGATGAAAGGTCGTGTGAATGCTCCGCGCCGTATGCCTCTATCTTCACCAGCAGGGTGTCGCCCCTGATGCTGAGCCTAGAGCCGTTCTGAACATCTACGCCCCCGTATAGCACAAGACCGCCGTCGAAGGCCGCGGAACGCACCGACTGCCAGTCGACCTGGTCGGCGCCGAAGGGAGGGGGTCGGCGCCAAGGCTGAACCAGGGCGGGCCCTGGGCCATGAGCTCATAGGGCTCTATCCAGAGATTTTCCCACTGGGGTTCCGTGACCTGTTCACCCCCGGGGCCGGTGCCGTAGAGATAGTGATCCGATGAGAGGGTCAGGCTGTGGAAATACGGGTCGTTGTCCCTTCCCGGTGTAGAGCTGTAGATGACGATGGGGCCATTAGCGCGAAAGGGCCCGGGGAAGCAGTGGCCGTCGGTGTAATAGCCGGAGGTGGATGGCTCACTCAGAAAACAGCCGTAATATGAATAGCTTCCGGTCTCGCAAAGGGCAATGACCGTGAACACCATGAGGACAGTAATGCATTTCATCCTTGAATTCTCCCTTGATATTTAATGATAAATACATTCTAAAGGAAATTCAATCCAATAGCAACTGTATTCCGGTGATATTCCACCGGCAGTCCATGAAAACCATTGACATTGGCCGATGGGTGGATGATCATTCCGCGATATGGCGAAGGGCAACGAATGAAGTACGATCATACGGGAATTCCCACAAAGGAAAGATTTCAGGGCGAAATAGACCTTCCTCACCTGAAAATGACTGTCAGCGACCACAGGAACAACCCCTTCGGCATTCAGTGGCAAAGGTACTGGAAGGACGCCCCCTACCCGGAGCTCGTAAAGGAAGTGCCCCATGTGGCCTTCCAGGTTGATGATCTGGATGAAGCCCTGAGGGGGCAGAAGGTCATAATAGAGCCCAACAGTCCCTCTGAAGGGGTTATTGTTGCCTTCATCGAGGTGAATGGCGCCCCTGTGGAACTCCTGCAGTACGCCTCTCCTGTGGAGGGATGACGGTTCTTCGGCTATTCCGATGGATGTGGGGTTCTAGGTGAGAGACCGCAGGGCTCCGATGTTGATGGCCTGGGTCTTTCCCGGTTCGGTGCCGTCGGCTATCTCGAACTCAAAGATGAGGTCCCTGTCCGGAAGCTTGAAGTAATCCACGTTCCCCGGAAGGTTCGAGTCGTGGAAGAAGATGTTGCTGTAGGGGGAGCCCGGCTCCCTGTTGTCTATCTTCCAGAGTTCGCCGTTGTGGTTCCTGAGGAACCTGAAGAAGCCGAATCCCTTGTCATGGCTGACGCATACGCCCCGGACGAAGCTGCCCTTCTCCCCCCAGCTGGAGTAGTCCTCCAGACCCTTGAAGGGGAGCAGGTTGGGAACAAGGTAGCCGGAGATGTAGAGGTCCGCCTCGTCCCGGAGTTCCCTTGAGACATTATCGAAGGCAAGGACCTCCACACGGCAGCCCTTGTTCTGTATGGTGCTTACCACCCTGGTGAAGTCGCCGTCGCCGGTTGCAAGAAGGATCTTGTCAAGCTTGTCCGACTGCAGCAGGACATCCACGGCGAGATCCAGGTCCACGTTGGCCTTGCCGAAACGGGCCCCTGTATCGTCGGTGTACCACTTGGTGATCTTTCTGATGACCTTGAAACCCATATCCCTGAGTGCGCTGTGAAACCTTCTCTGACCTTCCCTGTAGTCGTTATCTGTCCTGGCCCTCTGTTCATCGTAGCTCACATAGGCGTTGAGCCTCACCGGCCGGGCTCCGTTCCTGCAGGCGAACTCCCTGAGGACCTCGTATCGCATCCCGTAACCGCCGTTCATGGTAAGGTTGGATACATCCACATAAACCCCGACCCTTGTACCGATATACCTTTCAGGCATGATATTACCCCCATAAATGGAACCGTAACTGAAAAAAACAATATGTCTGAACCCCTGAACGGAATATATGAATTTTCACCAATGGCTGAAGGCGGAGGGCATCGAATGCCCCGCTGAATTAACTCCGAAGATGGCCCTGGCCCTTTCAGAGCCCCTTCCCGATCCAGGCTCCCCTGCCATGAAGAGGATAGGGAGGATAGTTGTGCACCACTCCGCTACGAAAACCGGTTCAGCGGCGTTCTTCAGGGTGCTGCACAGGGGATTGAACCACTGGAACGACATCGGATACCACTTCGTGATAGGGAACGGAACCCTTACAGGGGATGGAGCCGTTGAAAAAGGCAGGGCGCTGCCCTATACCGGTGCCCACGCGAAGGGGGGCAACACCGATTCCGTGGGGATATGCCTGGTGGGGAATTTCAACCGGACGATTCCCACCCCGGGGCAGATGCGGGCCCTGGGAAACCTTCTTCGCAAGCTGATGCACCGGTTCGGTATAGAAAGGGAGGGCATAACCGTTCACAGGGATGTGAAGGGCTCCTCCACCGAGTGTCCGGGAAGCCGTCTCACACTGGCTGAAATACTGAAATTGATTGATGACTAACCACTTGGGCAAAACCCTTGTCAGCCCTTGACCTCTGTTGTATATATCGGCTTCGAATTTAAGGAGAAATCGATGATAACAGTACTTACTTTCCTTCATGTGATAATCTGCGTTCTTCTTGTGGCTGTGGTTCTGCTGCAGAAATCCAAGGGCGACGGCCTGTCCGGTGCCTTCGGCGGCGGCGGTGCCCTTACGGCATCCTTCGGCAGCAGGGGCGCGGCGGAGCCTTCTCAGCAAGGCCACCACGGTACTGGCGGTACTGTTCATGGTAACTTCGTTCCTCCTGGCAATATTCTAGGATGAGTGCCGGGGTGGTGGAATTGGCAGACACGCCAGGTTAAGGACCTGGTGGGCAATAGCCTGTGCGGGTTCAAGTCCCGCCCCCGGTACCACCCATAGAGACAAGGGAGCTTCGGCTCCCTTTTTCTTTACATCTCCAGAAGGTTCCTTACAGGGGCTTCAAGCCCTTCGCCGGCTATCTCGTCAGCACCCTGGGAGATGTGGTGAACAATCCCATGGGAATCGATGAGGACCGCCGTTGGAACCGTCTGTACTCCATAGTCCCCGGCGGTGTCCGAACCGTAGATCAGCAGGGGGAACCCGGTGTCCAGCGCGGCAAGCCTGAAAAGGGGGTCGTTGTTCTCCCAGATGGATATTCCATAGACATCTATATGCCGGCCGAGGCTCTGGTTTATTCTTTCAACGGCGCCCATGGCCTCAAGGGAGGCCCTGTCCCAGGAGGAGAAAAGAACAGAAGAACGGGCTTTCCCCGGGAAAGTCCACCCTTCTCGTGAAGCCGTCGGTTCCAGCCAGGAATACCGCCCCGGCGGAGTCGCCGGGTGCCGGAACCCCGAAGCCTGTCTCCCGGGTGTAGCCTGAGGGGACGGCGTCCCCGGGGTCCGGGGGAAAGGTAAACTCAATGTCGGTTATCCTCAGCAGCTGGCCCCCCGGGGTGCCCCTGTTGCCGTAGTAGCCCATTCTTTCCACCGCCCTGGGCAGAAGGTCTTCCATGCCGATGTACCAGACCGCCTCGGTGCTTTCCCCCGTGTGGTAATACACATGAAGGACATGGCATGGAACGCCCCCGGAGGAATCCGTTCTGAGGACCGCAATGGAATCAGCGGCAATCTCGTCAGAGAAGGGGTTCTCAAGGACATATTCCATCATTACCGAAGCCGGAGGGAAGTTGAACAGCACCGAAGCCTCCGGTGTAGCCGCTCCGGCGTACACCTTCCGTCTTGAATGATCAACTCGGTATAGGGTGTCATCGGTGGCTATGTAGGTTGAGGGAACGGTGAACTCATCTATGACCCCGGGAGCCTCGATCTCCAGAAAGTCCAGCACCATGAGGGGATGAAGGGATTCTTCCCCGGGGGAAAGGCTTGCTTTCCCGAGGAGCACAGGTATTATGTTTCCCAGGGAACCTGTTCCCCTGAAACTGAAGCTGTAGCTTACCCTTTCAACACCCGAAACCGCCGAATCAGCCCTTTGGAAGAGCGTGTACGGGTCTTCGGGGTATTCCCGGGATGAAACGGACAGAAGAAGAACGATGAGAAGAGACAAAGCATACCTCCGTTGCTCCGTGGTTTCATTGAATATACTCCTTCCGCTGCTGCTTCTGTTCGCCTGCGGCGGCGGTGAAGGGGAAGACCCCGCCAGGGATCTCTTCAGCATGGCGGGGGAGGCCTACCGCCGGGGTGATCCTTCGGCGGCGGCGGAATACCTCACGGAGGTCCTCAGGCTGAATCCCGGTAACGTGAACGCATGGTTCAACATGGGTACCGCCCGGATGGACCTTGGCATGTACGGCGAGGCGGTGGAGGCTTACAGAAGGGTGATCGAGCTGGATTCCACCCGGGTGGACGCCCTTACTGAGCTCACCGGGGCCCTCACCGGCGCCGGCAGGTACGAAGAGGCACTTCACACGGGAGAACTTGCGGTGCATCTCAATCCCACCGATGGCATGGCCTTCAACAACTACGGAATGGTCCTGATGGAAACCGGGCGGTTCCCCGAGGCCGCATCTGCATTCAACACCGCCCTGAGAAGGGCGCCTGACAACCCCTCGGTTCTGTACAACTGCGGACGGATAGCCTGATGTCCGGCAATGCCCGGGAGGCATTATCATTATTTGACCGGGCCGTGTCGCTGGCTCCGGAACACCTGGGCGCGTCTGGAACGGGCGCGGACACTGGGCATCCTGGGTCTGGACTCCCAGGCTGAAGAGGCGGCCCTGGCAATACTCGCGGCGGATCCCGGCAACAACGACGCCAGGGGAATCCTTGCCCTGGCCTGTTCAGCCCAGGGAAGGCAGGAGGAGGCCATAGAGCTTCTTGGTGAGGTCCTGGAGGACGATCCCGGGGATCTTCACAGTCTACTGGGCATCGCCGAGTGCCACTACAGAAGGGGTGACACATACCAGGCCCTGGAATACTACAGGTCCTTCATGGCTCAACTGGATGACACACTGGGAACGGTAACCGTGAGGGCCAGGATAGCGGAACTGGATGAGCTCCATGAGCAGAATAGCCGTTGAAAGAGTGCAGGTTGGCCCGATACAGACCAACTGCTACAGGGTGATGTGCCCTGTAACGGGGTACACCCTCATTATCGACCCCGGTGACGACCCCGAAGTTACAGGGGAGGGGCTTGCGAGGCTTGACTGCATAGCTTACACCCATGGCCACTTCGATCATGTCTGCGGAGCGGCGCCCCTGATAAGGAGATACTCTCCCCGGACCCTTATACACGAAGGGGACAGGGAAATGCTTGCCCGGGCATCCCGGGCGGCTTCGGAATGGGGGTTCTACGGCGAACAGCCGCCTCCGGCGGAGGACTTCCTTCGGGATGGTGATGAACTCCATGCCGGAGAGCTCTGCTTCACTGTGATCCACACACCGGGACACTCCCCGGGTAGTCTGTGCCTCTACGGCCACGGCGTACTGTTTTCCGGCGACACCCTCTTCGCCGGCTCCATTGGCAGGACCGACCTTCCCGGGAGTTCCATGGCTGATATGAACAGGTCCCTGGTGCGGCTGTTCGCCGCGGTGGACGATGACACAGTGGTTTATCCCGGCCACGGACCCTCAACCACCATCTCCCGGGAAAGGAAGACTAACCCCTTTCTTCAGCGCTGACGCCCTTGCACCCTTCCTGTGTATAATGAATAGTAAGAGTTCATGGGGGGGAACAAAGGGAGGCGTATTTGCCCGAAGAACAGATAAAGAGGCTGCTCAGTTCCGCAGAAAGGCGGGTGGCATTCGTTTCCACCCAGTTGACCGGCGTGATGGCATCGGAACTGACCGAAGCCCTCGGTGAGATCAGAAGATCGGTCAAGCTGCTGTCCCCGGAGGCCGAGGAAACCAGAAACGGAACAACGGTCCTCTTCGTTGACGACGAAGAGATCATTCGCCGGATAGGCACCCAGATCCTCTCCAGGGAAGGCTACAACGTTCTCACCGCGGCGGACGGAATGGAAGCCCTGGGGATCTATCAGCAGAACCGCGACTCCATAAAGTGCGTCATACTGGACCTGGTGATGCCCAAAATGGACGGCATGCAGACATTCAGGCAGCTTCGGTCCTCTGCGCCGGGTCTTGGAGTGATCCTGACCACGGGGTACGGAGAAGAGGAGATCAGAAGGCGGTTCGGAATGCTGAAGCTTCAGGGATTCCTGAGGAAACCATTCAGCGCCGGTTCTCTGCTGGAAATGGTAGGAGAGGCCATCAGGTACACCGAAGAAAAGAGTTGACATGGCTGTCGAAGAAACAAGGGAAGCTATTCAGGAGGGCAGCACCGTACACGACACCCTCATGAAACTCCTCGACGGGGCCGGTGTGTGCGTGCTTGTTGCCGCAGGGGAGAACGGCCGGGTGATCAGCGGTAATTCCCGGGCATACAGTTTTTTGGGCATCACCCGGGAGGATCTGCTGGGATCCCCTGTGGAGGAAGCCCTGGCTCCGTATTACGAGGAGGGTCTCAATGTTCACAGGGACCTCATTGAAGAGAACGGCGTGGTCTTCCAGGTTTTTCCTTCAGCGCCGGGGAAAACGAGCTAAGGAAGGAACTGGAAAAGAGCAGCGCCTTTTTCAGGCAGGTGGTGGAGAGCGTTCCCGACGCCGTTGTCACCGTTGACAGGAACGGCCTTGTGACCGGCTGGAACCGTGAGGCGGTGAAGCTCTTCGGCTGGAGTGTGGAAGAGGCCCTGGGCAAACCCCTGGACGACCTTGTGACAACCGATACCGGCAGGAACGAGATCAACTCCCTCAGCGTGATACAGGGTCAGGTGATCCGGGGAATGGAGTGCACCCGCAGGGGCAGGGATTCGGTGGAGAAGAAGGTTTTCGTTTCCGTGGCCCCCATCGTTACCAACGGGGAAACCCGGGGGCAGTTGGTGTCTATACAGACCTTTCCCACAGGGAAACCATCCTCGAGAAGCTCCGGGAGAACGAGATCAAGTTCAGAAGCATAACCGATTCCGCCCAGGACGCTGTGATAATAATGGACGACCAGGGCTATGTTTCCTTTTTCAACGCCTCCGCGGAAAGGATGTTCGGCTACAGCCGGGCGGAAACCATGGGAAAGCAGCTCCACCGGCTGATCGCCCCTGAAACCTACTGGGACATGTTCGAAGGAGGTTTCACCGAGTTCAGGAAAACCGGCGAGGGTATAGTCATCGGCAGGGTCCTGGAAATGGAGGGCAGAAGGAAGAACGGAACCATATTCCCCGTGGAGCTGTCCGTTTCATCCTTTTTCATGCACGGTGGATGGCATGCCACCGGGATCCTTCGGGACATTACCGAACGGAAAAGGATCGAGCTGGAACTTATAGAAGCCCGTGAGGGGCCCTGAACGCAGCCCGGACGAAATCCGAGTTCCTGGCCAACATGAGCCACGAGATAAGGACCCCCTGAACGCCATCCTCGGCACCACCGACCTGTTGTGGGAAACGGATATCGACCAGAGGCAGCGGAGTTATCTCAGGGTGAGCAGGAACGCCGGGGAGAACCTTCTTTCCCTGATAAATGACATTCTGGACATTTCCAAGGTGGACGCCGGAAGGGTTGAGCTGGAGGCGATTCCCTTCGACCTGATAAAGAACATAGAGAAAACATGTGAAACCCTGGCCCTGAGGGCCCATGAAAAGGGGCTTGAGATCAACTGCCGAATCGTTCCCGGCACACCGGAGTGGGTGATCGGCGACCCATCAAGGCTAAGACAGATCCTCATGAACCTCATTGGAAACGCCATCAAGTTCACAGAAAGGGGACATCACCATAACCGCCGGGCGGGAAAAGGGCGACATAATGCGCATTTCTGTGAGGGATACCGGTATGGGTATACCCCAGGGAAAACTCGAGTCCATCTTCATGAGCTTCACCCAGGCTGATTCCAGCCACACAAGGCGTTTCGGAGGTACCGGCCTCGGTCTCACCATATGCAGGAAACTGGTGGAGCTCATGGACGGCGCCATTACAGTGAGCAGTGAGCTAGGGAAGGGCAGCGAGTTTACCTTTACCTGCAGAATGGCTGAAACCCGTCCGGACAGCTCCGAACCCCGGGATGATCCTTCAGTTGAGGGAATGAGTGTCCTTCTGGTTGATGACAACACCGAGAACCGAACCATTCTCACCGAACTGCTGGAGTACTGGAAGGTGTCCGTAACCGCCGCTGAAGCCGTATCCCAGGCGATTCGCCAGGTGGAGAAGGGCTCATTCCAGGCGGTGCTCCTTGACTGCAGCATGCAGGACTCCGACGGCTTTCAGGCCGCGGAACTGCTTCAGCGGGCCGGGGTGAAACCGGACACAGTGATAATGATGCTTACCTCCAGGAAGACCGGGGCCAACGAAGAGATGTGCTCCGCCGCGGGCATAAAAAGGCACATGGTGAAACCCCTCAGGCGCCATGAGCTGAAGGAACAGCTGTCCGCAGTACTACGGGGGGAAACCCCAGGGGTATATGCCTTCAGGCCCGCGGAGGAGAAACCCAGGTCCATTGAGGACAGGGAACTTCGAATTCTCCTGGCGGAGGATTCCCCGGACAACCGTTTTCTCATATTGAAGTATCTCGAGGGCTATCCATGGGAGATCTCCGTTGCCGAGAACGGAAGAGAGGCCCTTGAACTATACGATTCAGGCAGCTTCGACATTATCCTCATGGATATGCAGATGCCGGTGATGGACGGTTACGAGGCCACCAGGGCAATACGCTCAAGGGAATCCATGCACCGGGGAATCCACACCCCGGTGGTGGCCCTGACAGCCCACGCCATGAAGGAGGAGATAGAGAAGTGCCTGAAAGCAGGCTGCGACATACATCTGTCGAAGCCTGTCAGGAAGGCAAAACTGATAGCAGAACTCGACGGACTCATTTCCGCCACAGGGGCAAGGGAGGGCACACCAGAACTGTCCTCCGCCGACGGGAGCGCCTCAGGGGAGATCGCCCGGGTTCCGGAGGACCTGAGGACCCTCATACCCGGTTACATGGAGAACCGGCGCAGGGACATAGAGACCATAGGCAAGCTTCTGGAAGATAAGAATTTCGACGAGGCCAGAAGGCTTGCCCACAGCATGAAGGGATCCGGCGGGGGTTACGGTTTCGACAGGATAACAGAACTGGGCGCCATGATGGAAAAGGCGGCGAAGGAACTGGATGCCCACGCTGTCCTGGATGGCCTGGAAAAGCTGAAGAACTACATCGAAACGGTCAAGATAGAGTATGTCGAAGAGTAAACTGCTGATAATAGACGACGATCAGGACACACGCAAACTCCTTGCCCACATTCTGAAGGGCAGCGGTTACGAAACCATAACAGCGGAGAACGCCTCGGAAGCCATGACCCTTCTCAAAGGGGGCGGCGTGAACTGCATACTCCTCGACCTGCTCATGCCGGGAATGAACGGCCTGGAGTTCTGCGAAGCCCTTCAGGCAAACAGAACCCTGTCAAGGATCCCGGTGATAATGATAACCAGCAGGTCCGACGAAGACACCAGAAGGGATGCCCTGAACGCCGGAGTGGCTGATTTCGTGTCCAAGGCCATGCTGAACAGGAAGAACCTGAGGGAAAAGATCGCCCGGGTCCTGGAGAACGCCGGAAAATGGGGAAAGCTGGATGTTCCAGTTGCCAGCGCCAGGTTGCAGGAATTCGAGGGATTCGTGAACTTCTTTCTTGAAAGGTCAGGACTGGAACCAGCCGGAGCGGCGATCCTTGCCAGAATGACCCCAAGGGACCCCTACGAAAAGGCATCGGAGGCGGGTGTTTCCGAAAACGATACCGCCCTGGCCATTTCCCGGTTCCTCCAGCTTCCCGACTATCCCTACATCGATCCTGAAACGGTTCAGGCGGACATATTGCCATCGGCCTTCTCCAGGGCCCACAGGGTGCTGGCGGTAAGGGATGGAGAGGAAACAAGGTTCGTCATGTCGAACCCCTTCGAGCCCCAGCTGATCGACATGCTCCATACACTCAGCGGATCATATCCGGCAATCGGTGTCACCTGTCCGGAATGCATCGACGCCCTGCTGAAAAGGGAGACCGAACAGGGAGGGGAAGGGGACTTCTCCGGTGTGGAACCCGATGGCGGGGAAGAGGAGGTCATCGCCGAGGTAACCGATTTCAGCGGTTCCATCGACATAAGTGAAAAACCCGCCGAGGAGGACATCAGGCGCTTCCCGATCCGGTACATTGCCGACAGCATACTTTTTTCCGCCGCCACTGAGGGAGCCAGCGACATACACATAGAACCGAAGCCGGAAAAGGTCCTTGTGCGTTTTCGTATTGACGGCGACATGAAGGACATGTTCACACTGGAAAAAACGGACGGGCTCCATACTGATAAGCCGTTTCAAGATACTGGGAGAAATGGACATAGCCGAAAGAAGGAAACCCCAGGACGCATTGCCGAGGCCAGGATCGCCGGAAGGTCATACAAGATGCGCTTCGCCACCACATCCACCCCCCAGGGGGAGAGCCTGGTGGTGAGGCTTCTGGACCTCTATGCCGACCCGAAGAAGCTCACGGAGCTTGGAATGACCAATGAGCAGGCCGAGGCCATGTATGAGATATCCAGCCAGAACAGCGGGGCCATTATCGTATGCGGCCCCACGGGAAGCGGGAAGACCACAACCCTGTACAGCCTCATATCCCACATCGACATAAAGAACCGCAGTCTCATGACCATAGAGGACCCGGTGGAATACAGGATACCCTACGCCAACCAGCAGCAGGTGAACGAGAAGGCCGGGGTCACCTTCGAGGCCCTGCTCCGGTCGGCGGTTCGCCAGGACCCGGACATAGTCTACCTGGGCGAGGTCCGGGACAGCTTCAGCGCCAGGACGTGTCTCGACCTTGCCAGCACCGGACACATGACCCTTTCCACACTGCACAGTTCCAACACCACCACGGCCCTGTTCCGTCTTGAAAGGCTGGGGATAAGCAGGGACGACGCCGCGGACAACCTGCTGGGCGTACTGGCACAGCGGCTTCTTAAGAGCCTGTGTCAGAACTGCCGAAGGATGAAGCCCCTGACCGAGGACGAGGCGGCAAAACTTCGTCCCTTCATCGATGACATGCCGGAAAAGGTCCCACACCCCGAGGGCTGTCCACGGTGCAGCTTCACAGGCTACTCGGGCAGGCAGGGCGTTTACGAACTGATGCGGTTCAGCCCGGTGGTAACGGAGATAATCAAGACCGCTTCCTCAATTCCGGAAATGAGGATAAACCTTAAGAAGGCCGGTCAGTTCCTTCTGAGCGACCACGCCATACTGAAGATGAAGAACGGTCTGCTCTCCTTCGACGATGTCTACCGGGTGATCCTCCTCGAGGAACTGAGGCTGACGGGAAGGACCGGAAAGGAGTCAAAGAAAGACCAGGGGGCGGAAAAGGACAGTTCCGCCGGGAGGATCCTGCTCGTTGACGACGACGACGATTTCAGGAATCTGGCGGCGGCGATCCTGGGATCCGCAGGATACAGTGTGGAACAGGCTACCGACGGCGTGGAGGCCATCGTAACCCTTAGGACAAGCGGTTTCGACCTCATACTTTCGGACATAGAAATGCCCGGACTCGACGGATTCACCATGCTTCAGGCCCTGCAGAGCAAGAACCTTGACACCCCGCTGGTGTTCCTCACCGCCAACGACAGCATTGACCGGGAGGAGAAGGGTTACGAGCTGGGTGCAATGGACTACATAAGAAAACCCATCAGAAAGGCTTCTTTCCTCACCAGGATCGCAAGGGTCCTGGAACAGGGCAGGTAAGGCCCGGGGAACCGGAATGAAATTTCATATGTTATGTTTTACGATCCCTTATCAAAGCAACACACTGCTGGAGGTTTTTAAATGATGATAATGCTTGTATTGGCAATTCTCGGAGGCTGGGGAACGGATCTCGCCTCCGGCAGCTGGGTTTCCCTTGGTGGGGATTACCAGGGGCCCGCCGAGGCGGTGGTACTCCAGTCCCATGACGATCATGCGGTGATACGCCTCGACCTTTCGGGGTATGCCGTTAAGAATGAAATGGGCTATACACGGTTCGACCTTCCAGGTACCGGCTGGAACGCCGATACCCCCATCGGACATCCGGAGCTTCCCCTGGTTCCGGTGGTGGTGGGACTTCCCGCGGGAATGAACCCTGAAGCGACCCTTCTAGAAGCCGAATGGATCCAGGCGGGCACCGGAAGGGCCTACCCCGTTCAGCCGCCGCTCTTTGACTGCGACTACACATACCCCGCCTTCGCCGGGCTTTCGGAAAACCTCACCGGCATCTATCCCAGGTCAGTCCTGGGGCTTCACGAAGAGGGCAGCTGGGCAGGGGCCAACACCGTGGTGCTTCAGTTCAACCCCTTCAGGTGGAACTCTGAAACAGGAGAGTTCCAGGTGGCCTCTTCGATTACCGCCAGGGTCGATTTCACCGGGAACAGGGAGTTTCAGCACTCCGTAAGGCCGGAGATCGCCTCCATGCACTCTTCCAGGATCATCAACTACGATGATCTCGGCATTCCGGTGGACGGATCCCCGGTTTCCAGCGAGGATGTGGTTTATATCTGCGTGGTTCCCCCGGAGAACCTCGAAGCTGTGACACCCCTTCTGGCCATGGTGAACGCCCTTGGCCACAGGGTTCATGTCATCGAGCTTGAGATCGGTACGAACAGCTATACCATTAAGAACGCCATAAGCGGCGTCTACCAGCCCGGCGTCACCCGTTTCGTACTTATTGCAGCAACCCATCAGCAGCTGGAGTCCAAGGCCTATGGCGGCTTCGTCGGCGACTACTACTACGAATGCATGGACGCCGACAACCTGCCGGACATCGCAGTGGGAAGGTACGCGGCCACGGCTGCCCAGATCCCCAACCAGATAGAGAAGACCATGTCCTATGTGACATACACCGGAGAACCCGGTGAGCCATCGCTTCCCGCTTCGGTCATCCTTGCGGCCCACGAAGAGAACTACCCCGGAAAGTACACCGCCAACAGCAACGAGGTCAAGAACTGGGACTACCAGCTGGCGGACCCGGTCTTTGAAACCTGCTATCCCCCGAGGGGGCACCGCCGAACAGGTAACCGACGCCATCAACTCCGGCGTTGGAATAGTGAACTACAGAGGACACGGCTCCAACACCGTCTGGCAGTGGTCTCCCGGGTGGAACGCCGGTATGATCTATGCCCTGGAAAACACACACTACCCCCCTGTTTTCAATATATGCTGCAGCAACGGCAACCATTCCCAGTCCTACGCCTGCCTCAGTCAGAGCTGGAACAACGGCCCGGGTGTGGGGGCCAGCGGCAACATAGGGGCCAGCGCTCCTTCCTTTACCACCGTTAACAACAGGATGCAGCGGGTTCTCTTCTGGGAGATTTTCGACGAGGGAACACCTGCGCCGGTGAGGTCTTCTCAGCCTCCCAGACCGACATCATACAGACCCAGGGCGGGGGAGGCCTGAACAACGCCCGCATGTACCACTGGTTCGGCGACCCGTCAATGGATATTCCCAACAGCGATCTTCCCGGGACCCCCCTTCCACTGGAAGTGGATGCCCCCGAGGAACTCAACCCCGGAGAGAACACCCTTCACCTTACCGTAACCTCCGGCGGGACCCCGGTGGAGGGAGCTGTGGTAACCGTTACCGACGGCATAGGGAACCACCCCTCCCAGACCGAAACCTTCTATGCCCAGGAGATAACCAGCTCCACCGGAGAGGTCTGGCTTGATTTCACCGCGGATGAATCGGATCTGTATTACGGGGTCAGGCTTCACAATTACGGTTCGCTTTTCGGGACCATCGAGCTAACCGCACAGGGAATAGAGGGCGGCGGCCCCATGGCTGCATCCCTTTCCCGGGTCACCCCGTCACCGGCGGTAGGAACCGCTTCCGTATCCTTCACCGCTCCCGAGGGCACCAGGGTGGGTCTCAGAGTGCTGGATATCGCCGGCAGGACCGTGGCGATTCTCCATGACCAACCTGTTCCCGGTGGTGAGGCCGCTCTCTCAATCGACACCTCCGCCATGAGCCCCGGGGTGTACTTCTTAGTAATGCAGACCCCGGAAACCACCATCACCAGGAAAATGGCCGTTGTCCGTTAAGGCCCTCTCTGCTGCCCTTTCCCTTCTGCTCCTGTCGGGTTCGTGCCTGATGGGAGCGGAGGAAGGGCTGAATTTCCCCAACTACCTCCAGGCATCCAGGACCCTTCCCGGTGAGATAACCGTGCCTCCGGTGTTCTCAGCCCAGGGGAACTACGGCATAGCCGCCTCGGGCGACACCCTTTACCACATGGAACTGCGCCACGGAAGGGTACACGGAAGGACCCCCGCCGGGGAAACCATAGAAGGGCTGGCCGCCGGATCCGAAGGAATCCTTTTCGTCCTTACCCGGGAAAGGCTTCTCAGGGTGGAGGGCTTCTCCGTATCGGCTGAAACCCCTCTTCCCGGTCCAGGCGCCGAGCTAACCATGAGCGGCACCCATCCGGTCATACTGCTGGAGAACGGCTCGATCCTCATCTACAACGGGGCGGACCTGTCGATAATACAGGAGGCATCCCCCCCCCTGACGGACATGGAGTTCCTTCAGGGCTTTCCCGGCATGGTCTGTGTTTCGTCCGAAGGGGGAAGGGTTACCACCCTTTCCGTTCCGGACATGACGGTACTCGGGGAGAACTCCTTTGAAAGCCCCCTTCTTTTCATCAGTGCGGCGGGTTCGAACCTTCTTCTGTCCACGGAGAACTGGAATGAGATAGCGGTATGCTCCCCCCAGGACCTTCGAATAACGGCAATGTACACCTTCCCCGAGGCTCCGGTTCACGCCGCGGCGGACCCTTCACTCTCCTATGTCTTCGGGGTCTGTCCCGCTGAAGGGGTTAACGTTTGCCTTGAAAGCGGAGAAATTGCCTGGCGTTCCAGAAATTACGGCATCGAATCCCTTGTTTCCCTGTCCGAAGACGGCGAAGCCGCAATGATATCCTCCGGGAACAGGCTGGACATACTGATCAGATGATCATACTTCGGGAATGACTATCTCCATGTCGGAGGTGCCCCTGCGCAGGGAAAGAACGATCTCCACCGAGCTGTTCTGAACAAGCACCTTCAGTGCTTCCGGGTGAAAGACCCTCTGGCCGTTCACTTCGGTGATTATGTCTCCCTCCATCAGACCGCATGCTTCCGCCCGGGAGCCTGGCTGTACATCCAGAATGAGTATGCCCTGAACCGACGAAAGCCCTCCGGTGGCCGGCATGGCGGTTACTCCGAAGGGGGGATGGCCCATGCCCGCGTGGGTTAGAAGGGTCTCAACCCAGAAATACCACAAATTGCAGGGAACCATCGCCATCAGTTCGCCACGGCCGTCACCGGGGTCGAATGAACCGGCCACCACACCGGCGAGCATGTTGCAGGAATCAAAGACCGGAGCCCCCATGAGCTCGGGGGAGGGGCTTGAGGCCAGAAGCAGGGCGCCGTCTTCCAGCTGTTCCATTGGAAAGGTCCTTACCGTTGAGATGCCGGTGGGATGTACGGCGGTTACAAGAAGAGCGGACCCGTTGGCCGGCAGTATGTTCCTGGGCTGCTCGTAGCTTGAGAAAAGGGTGTCTTGGAAAACCAGCAGCGACAGGCCCATATCACGGAAATCGATAACCGAGTCGGGGTATGTACGCGTGCCCTTGTTTATAACGAAAACATCGGCGTCCCTTGTAAAGGCATGGAGGGTAACCGCGTGCATCGGGGATACCGCCACCCCTGAGCATATCTCAACATGGGTTCCACTGGAGGAGTTCCGGCCTACGGAAACCGCCGGGGACCGGGAATACCCCCCTGAAAGCATGGAAGCAAGGATGAGAAGAAGAACCGGAGTGGTCATCAGTTCATCAGAAGGTTGTCACCGATGAGGGCCTTGAGTAAGCCATGACCGGTGCAGGGGCATACTGGTCCGGGGGGGAATGGAGTTCAGTTTGACCAGCCGGCTGATCCGCAAGACGGTGGGAGCCGTTCTCCGAGGAGTGATTGCTGAAGAAGAACAGGGCCGCCGCCGCGAAGGGAAGGACCGCTGCTATCTTCCACCGGCGGCTGAAGCCGTTGGAGGGCCTTGCAAGGGGAGAGCGGTCGTAGCTGCCTGAATCCAGCCGGGACATCACGCTTTCAAGGAGGTTTTCAGGCGGTTCGGGTTCGCCTATGCCCGCCATGGTTTCGGAGATGTCGCGGTTTACAAGCATTGCCTTTCTGCAGGCCGGGCATCCGTTGAGATGGAACCTGAGGACCTGCTCCTGTTCCGGTGTGGCCTCGTTGTCAAGGACTGCGTTCATAAGGGAGAGGGCGTCGGCACATTTCATTTCCACATCTCCCATACATCCGCCAGTGCTCCCGAAGGCAGGCCCGTGCCCGGTTGATCCTGGATTTCACAGTGCCTATCCTGATGCCGAGAACCTCGGCTATCTCTTCGTATGTGAGCCCCTGGCTTTCACGGAGCAGGAAGGGTTCCCTGTAGTGTTCCGGGAGTTCGTTCACCGCCTCCTCGATGCTTGAGGCCAGTTCCCTTCTGCCCTCGCGGTAGTGGGGGGTCATGTTTCCCGGACCCTTGAGGACCACTTTTTCCAGAGGGATCATTGACCACCTTGAGCGGCGGCGCCACTCTTTCTTGGCAAGGTTGCTGGCGATGGTGAATATCCATGTTACCAGGGGGCGCTGGGGGTCGTAGTTGTTCCTGTAGCGGTAAACCCTGCAGAATGTCATCTGAAGCTGTTCCTCGGCATCTTCCTCGTTTCCCAGCATGCGGATGAGGTGGGAAAAGACGGGTCTTTCGAACCTTTTTACTACCTCTGCAAAGGCGTCGTTGTCGCCTTTGCAGAGATCTATCATGAGCTGGGAGTCAGACCTTTTATCGGCCTGGGTACCCTTTTTCAAAGCACTCGTCCTCAGCATGCATACTACCTCCGTGTTGCTCTAATCTACACACCTTACCCCTTCCCGGTAGATTTGTTCCAAGGTTGACCGGAAGGGAATGTTTTCGCAAGAATAGGGACTATGAAAACAATACCTTTCTGAGGATCATCTCCCTTGTAAGACCCTACAAGGGAAGGGTGGCCCTTTCCATTCTGTTCGCCATGCTCTTCGCCGCTTCCAGCGGCGCCACGCTGGCCATGATACTGCCGATCTTTGACGACATACTCGGTGCCAACCCCGGGGAGGCAACCACCCACGATCTCGGTTACGCAATGTCCGCCACCGTTGTTCCGAAGATAGGATCCGCCTGGAACAGCCTTGCCCGGGGGGATTTTTCCAGTGCCGCCGGCCACACAGCTGACATTCCTGGGGCATTCCTTCAGGGGATAGGCCTGGCCTCTCCCCGGCAGGCCCTTCTCGCGGTGATAATCACCATGGTCTCCATGATACTGATCAAGAACCTTTCCTGCTTCCTTCAGTCCTTCTTCGTGGCATCGGTTGAGGAGGGAATGCTCCGGGATCTTCGGCTGAGGGTTTACAGCCACCTGCTTAGGCTGGACCTTGGCTATTTCGCGAAAAGCAGGTCCGGGGAGCTTACCAGCCGGCTGACCGCAGATGTGGTGAGGATCAAGGGAACCGTCACCCAGTCCCTGATCAGCTCCGTAAGGGAGATCCTGCTCCTGGTGGTCTATTTTTCCCTTGCACTTTGGGTTTCATGGAAGCTCACCCTGGTCACACTTGCGGTGCTGCCCCCCCAGCATGGCCCTTATCATCATGCTGGGAAAGAGCCTCAGGCGGAAAAGCCACAGGGCCCAGCAGAAAATGGCGGATTTCGCCAGCTTCCTCACGGAAACCATCACCGGGGTCCGTGTGGTAAAGGCATTCGCCATGGAGACCTTTGAGGAAAGACGGTTCTCGCGAAGCGTCGATTCACACAGGAACCACGAGATAAGGTTGAGGAGGATGAAGGCCCTATCCGGGCCGGTAACGGAGTTCCTGGGGGCCATTGCCGCCGGGGTCATCCTCTGGTTCGGGGGGAACGCCGTGATTCAGGGCACCGGCATGTCCCCGGGAAAGTTCATGGTTTTCCTTGCGGCAGCCCTGAGCATGATGGATCCGGGCAAGAAGCTAAGCAAGGCATATTCCTCCATCATGGCCGGTCTCGCCGCCGGCGAGAGGGTCTTCAGCATAATAGACACGGAACCCGCCATAACCGAGGCTGCCAGCCCTGTGGTCCCCGATGGTCTTCACAGAGGGATAGTCTTTGAGAACGTTACCTTCAGCTATGTTCCGGGAAGCCCGGTCCTCAGGAACATCAACCTTGAGATAGAGGCCGGTGAGATAGTTGCCCTTGTGGGCCCAAGCGGCGGCGGAAAGAGCACACTGGCGGACATGATCCCCCGTTTCTATGACCCGGATTCCGGAAGGATACTCCTCGACGGGTTCGACCTCCGGAGTCTATCGATCTCCGGCCTTCGCAGCCTTCTCGGGGTTGTCACACAGGACACTGTCCTGTTCAACGATAGCGTTTTCAACAACATAGCCTACGGAGCGGCGGATATCCCCTTCGAAAGGGTAAGGCAGGCGGCGGAGGTTGCCAACGCCATGGAGTTCATAGATGAACTGCCCCGGGGATTCGACACCGTTATAGGCGAACGGGGGTTACCCTGTCCGGGGGGCAGAAGCAGAGGCTGGCAATAGCAAGGGCCGTTCTCAAGAACCCTCCCATACTCATTTTCGACGAAGCCACCAGCGCACTTGATACCCTGGGTGAACAGCTTGTTCAGAAGGCCATAGACAAACTGGTAGAGGGAAGGACATCCCTTGTGATAGCCCACCGGCTGAGCACCATAATGAAGGCCACAAGGGTTCTGTACATAGAGGAGGGCAGGATACTGGAGGAGGGCACCCATCAGTCCCTGCTGGCCCTGGGCGGCAGGTACAAGACCCTGTGGGAGATGCAGTTCGCCCATGGCTGACAGGCATCTGCTCATAAGACTGCACTCACTGGGGGATGTGGTTCTGGCCTCGGGTCTCGCGGCATCAATGGCCCGTGTCCGGGAAACGGCCTTCCTTACAAGGAAGGAATACCTTCCCGTGATTCAAAGGATCCCGGGAAACATCCGGGCAATCCCTTATCCCGGAACCCCTTCGGGTCTCAGAAGGCTTGCCCGTGGCTACGACGAGATAATCGATCTGCAGAACAATCTCACCACAAGGCTGGCCCTTTTCAGGAGAAAGAAAAAGGTCTTCGCCTTCAGCCGAAGGAAGCGAAGGGATGTCCTGGCCGGGGGTGAATCAGGGCTCCCGTGGCGGGCAGGGCAGTACTACGATCTCTGGGGAGGCCCCGGCGACCCGGCTCCCGTTCTTGAGAGAAGGGCATTCCCACCGCCGAACAGGACCACGGTGGGCATAGTGGCAGGGGGAAGATGGCCCATGAAGACCATACCCCGGGGAGTCATAGCCGAGGTGGCAAGGCTGTTCTGCGACATATCCGGTGGGCAGGTGCTCATTCTGGGGGGGCCTCTGATGTGGAGACCGCCGGCTGGATAGCCGGGGAATGCGGCTACAGAAGTGTGGTCTCCGTTGCCGGGGAAGGAGGTCTGGAAGCACTTATCGAAAGAATTGAGACCCTCGATCTCCTGATAAGCCCTGATTCAGGCCCGGCGCACCTTGGAATAGCCCTGGGGGTTCCCACCCAGGTAGTTTTCACCTCCACATCACCGGCTCTGGGTTTCTACAGGGCGAACCTCCCCGGTGCCTTCTCCGCCGCCGGGGTTCCCTGCAGACCCTGCCACAGGCACGGGGCAAGGGAGTGCAGGGCCGGTGACATGGCCTGCAGGAATGAACTGGTACCCAGGGCGATCTATGAGGAGGCACTGTGCCTGATGCCATGAACACTCCCATGATGAGGCAGTATCTCGACCTCAAGAGGGATTACCCGGATTCGATCCTTCTCTTTCGAATGGGTGATTTCTACGAGACATTCCTCGATGACGCGAAAACCGTCTCCTCCATACTTGGAATTACACTTACAGCGAGGCAGAAGAATTCAAAGACCGGCGGGGAATACCCCTTGCGGGATTTCCCCACCACGCCCTTGACGGCTATCTCACCAGGCTGGTCAGGGCAGGGTGCCGGGTGGCGGTGTGCGAACAGACGGAAGACCCGAAGAAGGCCACCGGTCTGGTTAAGAGGGATGTGGTGGAGATCGTAACCCCTGGCACGCTGGTCTGCGGTTCAGCCCTGGAAGAGAGAGCTGATGCCCTGCTGGCTTCCCTGAGCATCATCCAGGGAAGGGCTGGTATAGCCATCTGCGACCTTTCCACCGGGGATATCAGGGCAACAGGAGTACCCGGGAACATGGCCGCCGGGGAGATAGCGAGGAAGGCCCCAGGGAACTTCTCGTCCCGATGGCCTTGCCTTCGAACCCCTGAGGGATGCGAGGTTACATTTCTGGATCCCTGGAAGTTCGATCCCTCCTCGGGCAGGGGAGAGATAGTTCATGTTTTCGGCAGGGCCGCCCCGGAGGGTTTCGGGATCGCCGATTCCCCTCCTCTTCTTTCGGCTCTGGGAGCAATGCTTACCTACATAGGCCACACCAAGGGAAGGGCCGTTTCCCATCTGGAGTTCAGGGGGGTCTACAGGCAGTCCGACTCACTTCTTGTTGACCGCGCCAGCTCCCGTTCACTGGGGATTGTCGATTCCGCCCCCGGCGAGGAGGATGCGGTGCTTTCCCTGTGCACCGACCACACGGTAACCCCCGGCGGAGGCAGGCTGTGGAGGCAATGGCTCACTTCGCCGCCCATGGCTGCTGACAGCATATCCTCCAGACATTCCGCCGTGGAAGAGCTGCTGCTTTCCGGTCTTCATCACGGAGTGAGGGAGATACTCGGGGATGTTACCGACCTCGAGCGCCAGGGTGGGCGGCTGGGCACCCTTAGGGCCGGGCCCAGGGACCTGAAGGCGGTGGAGAACACCGCCGGGATACTGCCCCGCTTGACCGGTCTGTTGGAGGGCTGTGGTTCAAGGCTTCTCAGCGGCCTTTCCTCAACGGATACGCTTTCCGACCTTGCGGCGGACATAGGCGGAACCCTTTCCGACGACCCACCGGCCAGGCTCACCGACGGCGGCTGCATAAGGAGCGGTTACTCCGCCGAGCTGGATGAGCTTAGGAAGACAAAGACCGGCGGGCGCAGGTGGATGGAGGAAATGGTGGCAAGGGAGCAGGCCGCCACCGGCATTCCGAAAATGTCCCTTGGATACAACAGGGTGTTCGGGTACTACATTGAGGTATCCAGGGCGAACCTCGGCCTTGTTCCGGAACACTTCATCAGGAAACAGACCCTGGTGGGCGGCGAAAGGTTCATCACACCGGAGCTGAAGGATATGGAAAACCGAATTCTCACCGCCGACGAGGAGATCGCACGGCTGGAACTCGATATCTATTCAAATCTTTTGAAACGGATCGCCGCTTCGGTGGCCAGAGTGAAAGAGGCCGGCAGGATGCTTTCCACAATTGATGTCCTCTCATCACTTGCCATTGCCGCGGAGAAGGGCGGCTGGGTCAGACCGGAACTCTCCGGAGAGCCCTGCCTGATCATCAGGGATGGAAGACATCCGGTCCTGGACAGCATTCTTCCCGCCGGGGAGTGCGTGCCCAACGATACCGAACTGATCCCGGAGAAGAGGATTCTTCTGGTTACCGGACCCAACATGGCGGGTAAATCCACATATCTCAGGCAGGCGGCTCTGCTTGTAATACTGGCCCAGAGCGGTTCCTTCGTTCCGGCTTCCTCCATGAAGTTCAGTCCCGTGGACCGGATCTACACCAGGATAGGTTCCGCGGACAGGCTTTCCCGGGGGCAGTCCACCTTCCTGGTGGAAATGGCCGAGGCGGCCTCCCTGCTCAACGGAAGCACGGAAAACAGCCTGGCCATCCTCGACGAGATAGGAAGGGGCACCAGCACCTACGACGGTCTGTCCATTGCCTGGGCAATGCTGGAGTATCTCCACGACGACAGGGACCACAGGCCAATGGTCCTCTTCGCCACACACTACCATGAACTCACCTCCCTGGCCGGCAGGCTTCCCCTTTGCGAGAACGCCAACGTCAGGGTCAAGGAGACCGGGAAAGGATATCCTTTCTCTACAGGGTTGACCCGGGCCCGGCGGACAGGTCCTATGGAATCCATGTGGCCTCCATGGCAGGTGTTCCCGGCCAGGTCGTGAAGCGCGCGGGAAGGGTCCTGG
>LQAI01000083.1_pt1 | contig 39575 bp, 37 predicted proteins | sample 1535821 | NCBI WGS metagenome assembly LQAI01 (sample SAMN04331586, study PRJNA305678) | bioreactor metagenome | isolation source: bioreactor_5 inoculated with Wadden Sea sediment 1st replicate of a... | place: Germany:Bremen | reverse complement strand
ATCCAGCAGGCGGCTGATCCACGGCGAATGGGTGCCTGCTTCCATGGCCACCCTGGCGTGTTTGTAACGCTGAAAGAATTTGCTGACACCGGCCTTTGTATTGGTCACCTGGGCAGTCTCCAGTTCGTTGCCCTCACCGTCGAAAACCACTGCTATGTGAAATTTGTCTCCCAAATCGATTCCTATTGTGATAGTGTTTTCCATGGCTGGTCCCTCCTTATCTTTGCAGCCCTTTGGGTGACTGCGTTAATAATTGAGCGTGATTATATCACAGCTCGTCGGAGGGATCAGCCTTCTCATATTATCTTGTCACGTAAAAAAATGACATCTGATGTAATTTTTTTTTACTGAATAGTTACAAAAGCACTTAGAATAAAAACTCCCATCACTGTCCAGATGGGAACGATAATATAGAATGTCTCTTTGAACAGGTTGGACTTAAGGCCTGTTTTCAGTGTATGGATCAGGTGCATTGGGCAGGATGCCTCAAAAAATACGCGTCCGCCGGAACATATTCGGAATAATTATGGATTTATTTTTAGACGGACGCGCGATGGATTATGCTCTGATTTTTTTTAAAAAGCCGTTCAACTGGGCAATATGCAGTTTTTCCTCCTTAATGATATCATCGAGTTTGTCATGTCCGTATTTGGCGGGAACCAGATCCTTGAGACCCAGGTAAAACAGAATGGATTCCTTTTCCAGGCCGATGGCCGTGTTGATGACCTCTTCCATGGCTTCTTCCCCGGTCAGAGAGTCGGCCACCTCCGGGTCGCCTTCACCGCCGTGGCTGTCGGCCATGGCCTTCAGGTACATGGACAGTTCATTGGACGGATCAAACACGGTCTCCTGTTTTTCTGCACCGGAGATGTCCTTGCGCATGGCTTCAAACGTGGTTTTGTGCTTGTCTTCCATACGGGCCAGTTTTTCCAGAAATGCCTTGTTGTCCGGGTTTTGCTGCAATTCGGCAGCTTTTCGGTAAAAATTGGCGCCGTTCACTTCGATCTGAATTGCCATCTCAAATACTTCGTTTACATTAAAATCATATGCCATGAATTATCTCCTTAAATGAGTTTGGGTCCATCATGTGATCAAGAATCCATAAAATACTTTCCCTTGACCTGTCAAGGGAAAACGCTTTTGAAAAAATTTGTCAAATGATCTCTTGACCGATGCCAAAAAAAAGGGTATCAAGAATGTCGTATTGGAAAAACGGCTAAGGGCGGTTAACTCAGCGGGAGAGTGCTACCTTCACACGGTAGAAGTCACAAGTTCAATCCTTGTACCGCCCACCATTTATTAAATACCCCCTCCAATTAATTGTCCGGTATATCCTGGAAATCGTCTTGTAGATGTTTTTTTTATTCTTGACCGGTTGCACAAAAAAAAACGTTTCAACTTGCTTCTTGATGCAATAAAATATAAAAAAACGACTGGGAATGTGCGTATGGATGGCAGATGGTTGAGATGGGTGGTGCTTTTATGGATGTGGATCTCGTTGACAGTCGTCTTCGTGGTGACGGCTGGGCTGGCAGATTCCGGAGAAATTCCTTTGCTCCGCATCGGCACCGGCGGACCCATGGGGGTCTATTATCCTGTCGGCCAGGCTCTGGCCTTGGGGTTTTCATCCTCCCAGAAAGACTCGGGCCGGGTGGCTGTAGCCCAAACCTCCGGTGGTTCCGTGGCCAATGTGCAGGCTTTGGCCCGAAAAGAGATTGAAGCGGGACTGGTCCAGGCCGATGTGGCGTTTCAGGCCCTGGAGGGAGAAGGCCCTTTTTCCGGTAACAGAAAAACCTGTCTCCGGGCCATTGCCAGCCTGTATCCGGAGCGGCTTCAGGTGCTGGTCCGCCGGAATGCCGGTATCCGGCATTTCAAAGACCTGAAAGGAAAACCAGTGTCTCTGGATGAATTAGGATCCGGGACCCTGGCAGTCATGCGGGTCGTTCTGGAGGCGCATGGGTTAACGGAAACGGATCTGAAACCGGTGTATCTGAAACCGGAATTCATCCTTGAAAGACTGACTCAGGAGCGAATGGACGGTATCTCCCTGATGGCTGGAACCCCGACTCCGGCCATTGAAAAATCATGGGTCCTGACTTTACCCTGGTTCCCATTGAACCCCGGATCGCCAAAATGATTCATCTGGCCCACCCCTATTTTCTGCCTGCAGTGATATCGGGCGGTACCTATCCAGGCGTACCTGACATTCCCACATTGGAAGTCTACGCCCTGCTGCTGGTCCGGGAAGACATCGATACGGACCTGGTATATGACCTGACCAAGATTCTTTGGAACGAAGATACCCAAAAGCTGCTTCGAAAAGCCCATTCTCTGGGCCAAGCAGTTACCATGAAAACCGCGCTGTATGGCCTTACTGTGACCCTCCATCCGGGAGCTGTCCGATTCTATCGCAAGCATGGAGGCCTTCCCAAGGGAGATGCCATTCCATGAGGTTCGTTATTCGAGAGAACCGCACGGCATCGATCGGCTGGATCATCATTATTGCCGTATTATTAATGGTTTTGTCCGCCGGGCTGTATACCCGCATGACCCTGCAATCTGTGGAGCGGATCCTTCCCACCATTCTTCTGGACCAGCTCCAGGCCCTGAGCCTGGTTTCCGAGGAACTCAGTGGGTGATCACCCAGTCTGCCCTGATCCAGAAAAATCCGACTGTTGAAACGGTCGCCGAACTGGTGGTTCAGGTAGAAGCTGTGTACGCCTCTCTGGTGGCGTTGCGCAATACCTATGTGTTTGACAATCTGGTTCAGGCCTCGGCTTTTCATGATGCCTTGGCACCGGCCCTGGAGGATGCCCGGCAGTGGTTGACCCACGGGGTGCCCGGCTATTCTCCCCACAGTGCGTTGACCCTGAGCATTGTTCATTCCCGGCTGCAGTTTGCCCAGGCCAATGCCTGGAATATCCGCAGTGATTCCCATGCATCCGCCCAGCTCATTTTGAAAGAACAACGGGAGCGCCTGGAGAAATTTTTGAGGGGGGCCAATCTGTTCATGCTGCTTAGCGGGCTGGTGTTTCTGCTGGTCCTGTTCCTGATGGTTCGTCATCGAATATTGCTTAGAAGAGAAGCCTTCGCCCAAACGGAGCGCCGGCAGGCGGAAAAGAGCTTGTTTAACAGTAAAGAAAGGGCTGTGCGTCAGCGCAAGGCCATTGCCGAACTGGCCCTGGACCCGGTGGTTCATTCAGATGCCAGAAATGCCGCGTTTTCAAGGCTGGTGGAAACCGCCTGTAACACCATCCATGTGGCCAGGGCCAATATCTGGCAGTTTTCCAGTGATGAAGCCGTGCTGGAATGTGTGGCATTTTTTGGTGTGGACCCCGATGGTATCACTCCGGGCATGCAGGTCCGGACTGAGGATTTCCCCAGTTACTTAAAAACGCTCCAGACAGAGGGCCGGATATTTGTCCAGGATGTGTTGCAGGACGAGCGGATGCAGGAGTTCTTGGAAAGTTATCTGATCCCCATGGGGATCACGGCCACGCTGGATGCCGGGATCATTTCCCAGGGAAAGCTGGTGGGAATTTTTTCCATGGCCCACATGAGCGGAAAGCGGATATGGCATCCGGATGAAGAGGCGTTTGCCGGGACCCTGGCCGGTATGGCGGCCCAGGTCATCTTTAATGCTGAACACCGCCGACTCACCTCTCAGCTCAAGCAGGCCCAGAAAATGGAATCCGTGGGACGTCTGGCCGGCGGTGTGGCCCATGATTTTAACAACATGCTGGGGGTAATTCTGGGGCACGTGGAGCTAGCGATGGGGCGAATCAGCCCCACGGAAACTGTGCACCGGGATCTGGAAAAATCCGGGAATCTGCCATGCGTTCCGCCAATCTGACCCGGCAGCTGCTGACCTTTGCCAGAAAGCAGATCATTTCTCCCAAAGTTCTGGACCTGAACAAAACGGTTGACAGCATGCTCACTATGCTGCGCCGGGTGATCGGTGAAAACATCCACCTGGTGTGGCACCCGGGTGATGATCTGTGGCCGGTTAAAATGGATCCGTCCCAGCTCGATCAGATTCTGGTCAATCTGTGTGTGAACGCTCGGGATGCCATCAGCGAGATGGGCACCATCACCATTGAAACCTGCAGAAAATCCTGGATCAGATCTATTGCGATCATCACCCCGGCTTTATTACGGGCGAGTTTGTTCTGCTGACGGTGATGGATAACGGCGCCGGTATGGATCAGGAGACCCGGAAAAATCTGTTCGAGCCTTTTTATACGACCAAGGCGGTGGGCAAGGGTACGGGATTAGGGCTTGCCACGGTCTACGGTATCGTCAAACAGAATAACGGATTTATCAATGTGTACAGTGAGCCGGGCATGGGGACCGTCTTTAATATTTATCTGCCCCGGCATATCTTTTCAGACCAGGATGATGTTCCTGAAAATCAAGATCCGGCGGAACTGGTGCAGCCCGGCCATGAAACCGTCCTGCTGGTGGAAGATGAATCGGCTATCCTGGAAGTGACCGGACTGATGCTGGAAAGCCTGGGGTATGAAGTCTTGTCCGCCGATACTCCGAAAAAAGCCCTTGCCCTGGCAGAAAAATATGAAAAGATCCATTTACTTCTGACGGATGTGGTGATGCCGGAAATGAACGGCAAAGATCTGGCCGAGCGGATTTGTGCCATGCATCTGGACCTGAAGTGCCTGTTCATGTCCGGGTATACCGCTGATGTCATCGCTCATCACGAGGTGCTGGACAAAGGGGTGCAATTCCTTCAGAAGCCGTTTTCAAAAGACAATCTGGCGGCCCGGGTCCGCGATGTCCTGGATGGGCCGTAAAGATCCGGAAAGAAGCCGGGTTGGGGATGTATCAATCATTTTTCAGTGCCGGGCCCAATGGCGGTTCACCGCTTTTTTGAGGTGTTGGCATAACAGTAGACACAGAAATGCCGACAGGTGTTGTACATGCCGATATCTTTGCTCAGGATGCATTGGCATGAATTGCGCTGGCCCCTGTCCTTGAGATCAATCTGCCCGGGAGCGGGAAACATCTCCAGTTGCCGGGCAGACCCGGCGCCCATGTCTCCATGATCGATAAACCGCATTAACCGGCGGTCGTGCCCAAAACGTTTCCGGATCAGGTCGTCGTCAATGCATTTATTTTTGACAATTCCGTAATCCGCAGCCAGGTCCAGGGATTCCCCGCAGGCGGCCAGGGTGATGTCCCACCCTTGAGCGAGCCATCGATCCTTTAAATCTTTCAGACCTCCGGCAAGGTCTGGATCTGTTCCGGATTCGGTTCCGCAGTCTGCACCGTTGATCGATCAAACAGATCCAGTTCCCGGACCAAACTGTTCTGAACCTTCTGATAGGCAGAGACCTTTACGAAACTGAACACCAGTTTGTCGGTCTTGTGCATTAATTGCCTGCCGATGTTTTCAATTTTTTCCAGGAGGCGTTCCGGAGACAGCCGGGGGGTGACGATCAAGGGATCGAACCGCCAGATCACACGTTCTCTGCCGATTCTGTCGGAAAGCGCCTTGAACGTGTCGATGCGTTCCTTCAAGGACGGCAGGTTGGGTTCAAAATATTCTTTTTCATAATCGTTGAGCGTGAACTGAAAATAATAGTTGATGTCCCGGCTATCAAATGCATCCAGACTGGATATCAACGGCCGGGGATTTTTGGTCCAGAAAACGAACAGGCGGGCCGCTTCAAAGGAAACAAAATGGGGTTTCCGGTCGAACGGGTTGTACCAGATCACATATCCGGCCTTCAGGCGACGGATGAGCCAGTCCGTAAAAAACGCAGGAATATCCGTGGCTCGGCTGGCGGAAATGATGATGGGCGCTTTTGCCGCAACGGTTTCGCCGTTTTTCCGGGTCACCGTGGTTCGCTTCCATTGCATGGGCTTGCTCATGATCGCTCAATCACGCAGCAGTTCCTGAGTTCATACGTTTGTGGATTACTCCAAAGAGATCTGGATGCGTTCGTATTCATACTCTTGTAAGCGATGGCAACCTCCAGTCATGCATGTCTGTGAATCTTTTGCAGATCATATGCTCAATTATTATAGCATACAGCCGACATCGGGTAATCCCTTTTTTTCCGGTGGAGAGAGACCATGATTTTCCGGCCGGCGGTTATAAAATGGCTGCGGACAATAACCCCGTTCGAAATCATACAGTCATTGTCCTGAAAATTGGCGTCAGCAGCAGTCAGATACGGGGTGCAGAATGATCAAAATCCTTTACAGATATATAAAATGTTGATACCAAACATAAGAGTTGGCCTCTTGGCAAAGCAAAAAAATTTCAGAAATCCTAAAAGAATGAAAAAAAGATAGTCCATGTTTGATAATTACCGTACCCGGCGACGATTCCTTGGAATGGCAACGGCGTTAGTGCCGGGTGGGGGGTGCCACTCAGCAGGATCATGCCGGCCTTGGCCGTAGAAAAAGGACACTCGGGTAAAACCGGTGATTTCCAGGACGGACGACCGTCCATCAGAGTGGCTCTGGGAGCCGGAGGCGCAACGGACTGGCCCATACCTTGATGCTTGAGGCGTTGGATGAGATGGGAATTCAGGTAGCCCGCATTTCCGGCAGCAGTATCGGCACGGTCATTGGCTTCCTTTATGCCGCAGGAATGACTGGAAAAGGGATCCGGGGGCGTTTGAACCGGTGCGCCGGGACAGAGAAAGGGTTCACGGAGACAGCCCGGATGCTGATCAGGTGCTGCACTGGACTTATAGTAAAGATTTTGTACCTTGCTTTTTTGAGATGCCGGTATAAAATAGCCACGCAGCTGCTTTGGTTAAATGATCGGAAGTCTTATTTTCTGGCCGCTAGCCCCGGCCTGTGACGTTTTATTTTTTTGAAAGGGATTTTACCATGAAAAAAATGATTTGCTTGACAATTGGCGTGCTGGCAATGGCGGTGGCTGGATTTTCTCCAGTCTGGGCCGCAGATGATGAGGTGTTGATCGGGATTTCCAAGATTGTGGCCCATCCGGCCCTGGATGCCCTGGAACAGGGGGTTCAGGATGGGGTGAAGGAACGGTTTCCAAAGGCCCGGTTTGACCTTCAGAACGCCAACGGTGAGATGTCCACGGCTGCGTCCATCGCCCAGAAGTTCAAGTCACAGAACGTGGACATTGTTGTGGGCATCGCCACCCCCACGGCTCAGGCCTGGTGAATGCCATCAAGGATCGGCCGGTACTGTTCTGCGCCGTGACCGATCCGGAAGGGGCCGGGCTGGTGGCATCAGTTGAGAAAGGGGAAAAAGGGGTGACTGGGACTTCGGATATGACCCCGGTGAAAGAGCAGATCTTGCTGCTCAACCGAATCAAGCCGCTGACCAAACTGGGGCATGTGTATTGTTCCAGCGAGGCCAATGCCGTGGCACTGGCCGACATCGCCCGGGAAGTATGCAAAGACCTGGGCATTGAATTTGTGGAAACCACGGTGACCAATTCCGCCGAGGTCAAACAGGCGGTTCAGACCATTGCTCCCCGGGTAGACGGCATCTATCTGAGCAATGACAATACGGTTTTTTCCGCACTATCCGCCGTGACCCAGGTGGCCATGCAGCACAAGATTCCAGTCATGTCTGCGGATCCCAGTTCGGCTGAGACCAATGAGATCCTGGCGGCTTGGGGATTTGACTACTACAAGATGGGTCTGGTCACGGGACAGCTGGCTGCCGACATCCTGGAAGGGGCTGATCCGGTTGACATCCCCACAGTGTTCATGACCGAACCCGGTGATGTGGATTTGCTGATCAATCTGGATGTGGCGCAGAAACTAGGACTGACGGTTCCCGGCGATATTCTGGAGACTGCCAACAAGGTGATCGAAAACGGTCAGCTCACGGTCCGGTAACAGGCGCCCTGAATGATTGAAGGCATTTTTGTCGAAGGCCTGATTTACGCCATCATGGCCCTGGGGGTGTTTTTCACCTTTCGGATTCTGGATTTTCCCGATTTGACGGTAGATGGATCTTTTCCCATGGGGGCGGTGATCATGGCTACCAGCCTCCATGCCGGGGTGCATCCGCTGTACGGGCTGGTTTTGGCGTTTGGCGGGGGGCTTTGTGCCGGCTTTATCACGGCATCCATTCACAACAAACTCAAGGTGCCCCATCTGCTGGCCGGTATTCTTACCATGACCATGCTGTATTCGGTGAATATCCGGATTCTGTCCAACCGGGCCAACCTGCCCCTGCTCCGGGTGGAAACCCTCCTTACCCGGGTCCAGAGTGCGTGTGAGGGGATTTTGCCTCCGGAGATCGCATCCCTGTTTTTTTCATCCTGGTGGTCCTGGGACTTAAACTGGCTCTGGACCTGTTTTTCTAACCGACCTGGGCCTGGTGTTCGGGGCCCTTGGCAACAACGAACAAATGGTGCGGGTTCAGGGCGTGAATCCGGCCATGCTCAAGCTTCTCGGTGTGGGGCTTTCCAACGGGCTGGTGGCGTTATCCGGCGCGTTTGCAGCCCAGTACCAGGGGTTTGCCGATGTCAATCTGGGCCAGGGCATCGTGGTGTCAGGCCTGGCCTCGGTCATGCTCGGAGAATTTCTGCTCAAGTCCAACCGGATCTGGGCGTTGACCCTCCGGGTGATCCTGGGGGCCATCCTGTTCAAGGCGATCATGTATCTGGGCCGTTACTACGGGTATTATATCAACATGACCCCCAACGACCTGAAGCTTATCACCGGGCTGCTGATCATCGCCTCTCTGGCAGTTTCCAATTACAAACGTCTCCGGGCAAAGGGGGATGCATGATCGAACTGGATGCCGTTACCAAGACCTTTAATCCCGGGACTCCGGGGGAGAAAACCGTGATTCGGAACCTATCCCTGACCGCGAAACCCGGCGATTTTATCACCATTATCGGCAGCAACGGGGCTGGAAAAACCACGCTGTTCAACCTGATTTCCGGGGCAGTTTTTCCAACCACCGGTGAGGTCCGGATCAAGGACCGTCGGGTGACATATGAGCCCGAGTACCGAAGGGCCATGCAGATCGGCCGGATTTTCCAGGATCCTTTGGCCGGCACAGCTTCCAACATGACCATTGAAGACAATATGATGATCACGGCGAAAAAAGGGTTTCGGTGGCCTAAAATCAGCCTGAACCGGTCCATGCGCCGAAAATTTGCGGATTTGATCAAGACTCTGGATATGGGGCTGGAAACCCGGATGAAGACGAATGTCTCCTCGTTGTCCGGCGGGCAGCGCCAGGCGCTGACCCTTCTGATGACGGTGTTGTCCGGCCCGGACATTCTACTTCTGGATGAACACACCGCTGCCCTGGATCCCAGCAACGCCACCATGGTCATGGAACAGACCCGGCAGGTCATTCAGGAGCGGTCCCTGATCACGCTCATGGTCACCCACAACATGAACCATGCCATTGAGTTCGGCAACCGCCTGATCATGATGGATGCCGGTGAGATCATCGTGGATGTCAGAGGAGAGGAGAAGCAGTCGTTGACCCGAGACGTCCTGATCCAGAAGTTTGCGGAGATCCGGAAGAAAGCGTTTGAAAATGACGAAGTGCTGCTTTCCAATTGATCGGTGAGAATCAATGCATTGAACACAGAAGACTGACAGTGAACCAAAGGAGTGTTATGTCCCCTTATCTTTCCGCCACCTATTTTATTGACAAGGACCATCCAACGATCATTGAATTTTCAAAAGAACATGTCGGAACCGGTCCGTCTGACAAAGAGCGGGCCGTCAGCCTGTATTATGCGGTGAGAGACCTGATCCGGTACAATCCCTACAGTATCGAACCCGTGAAATCCAGTATCAAAGCCAGTACGGTTCTGGCCAGGGGAGACGGATATTGCGTGGCCAAAGCCGTGCTGCTGGCTGCCTGCCTGCGAAGCAGGGGGATTCCGGCCCGCCTGGGGTTTGCCGACGTGAAAAATCATCTGAACACCGAGCGACTCAAGGCGTTGATGGAAACCGACCTGTTTGTGTGGCACGGATTTACGGAAATCCATCTGGACGGCAAATGGATCAAGGCCACGCCGGCATTCAATCTGAGCCTGTGCGAAGCGTTCAATGTCAAGCCTCTGGAATTTGACGGCACCTGTGATTCCATTTTTCATCCCTTTGACAACCTGGGCAATCGGCACATGGAGTATGTGACCGAGCACGGCAGCTTTGATGACCTGCCCTGGGACCGGGCTTTATCAGCCATGAAACAGGCCTACCCCAAGTATTTTGAAACCTATGAACGGAAAAAGGAGATTTCAGGGCCGAAGCGGCTCGGGAAAATAAAGGGTAAGAATTGGGGTCCGGGTGTGTTTGGTTTCAGGTGATGGGTAACGGGCATCATGCATTGGGAAAATGCCTGATACCCGTATGTGAGCAAGGTTGATTACCGGGTTCGAATTTTTTCGGACACGGATTTTGTCAGTTCCAGGACCCGGATGGCGGATGCGGGGTCCAGCGATCCGGTCCCGCAGCTGGGGGTCACAAAAGACTGGGCCATCACGGTTTTTCAGGAATATCCAGTTCCACTATCTGGCGGATCTGGCCGGCCAGTTTTTCAGTCAATCCCTCACTGGTTTGCTCAGCAATCAGGTCTGCATCCCCGGTGGGAACAATCCCCCAGGCCAGGATGCCGCCGCGGCCCAGAAATTTCTTGATGGCCTTGGGATAGAGAATAAAATTCTTAAAATAGGAAAATGCGTCAAACGAGATGATATCAATGGTGGTGTCCAGAAGCAGGTCCCACTCGGTGTTGGCGCAGACATGAACGCCGGCCAGGCCGTTTTCAGCATGGATCTCCTGGGTAATCTCGTCAATGCAGCCCTGGACATCGGCCCGAGAGATGGTGATGTAGGCGGAGGTGCCGAATCCCGCCAGGGCCGGTTCATCCAGAAAAACAATGGGGGTGGCTCCTCGTTTGGCAAATTCTTTTGCCTGCCATCTCGCATTCATGGCCAGGCGTTTCACCGCCGCATCCCGCAACTGGTCATTGTAAAAAATATCGCGATCCACTTCATCTTTGACTGCTGTGCAGAAGGTAATGGGTCCGGTGACCTGGCCTTTGAGTGCGGATAGCTGTCCTGAATTCCGGTCCACCCGTTCCAGGAAATGGAAAAATCCCTTACCGGTCAGAGGGGTGAACGCGAACCGGGACGTCTGGAAATCCGCATCCGGTTCTGATAGGGAAAGATAGTCCTCAAAAAACTGAACAAACGCTTCGTCGAATTTCAAATCCTTTGTGTCGATAAACCAGGTGTCCTCTTTTTCCGCCACGCCCGGAAGCCCGTACATGAACTGGCGGATCATTCCTTCTTCCTTGAATTTGGGCAGCTGGACCCACAAAGGGATCTCCGGGGTGTGTTCAAATACCAGGTCCAGGGCTTTGGCATGATCTTCCAGGGGCAGGCTGCCGATGAGAAGAGGGCGTGCGTTCGGGATGAATTCTGGCACGATACAACTCCTTTAGATATAAATATATGTTTATTTGTTGTTATGTTGTTTATATCATGTCTGTCCCAAAATGGCACGTTTTTTTATTCCGGTGCTGTGTCGGTCTGCCGAACCGCCAGCACCGGACATTCCGAACGGCTGATTACCCGGTCGGTGGTGGATCCCACGAGAAATTTTTCCAGAAGGCTGTGGCCCCGAACCCCTAAAACGATCAAATCCACCTGTTTTTTTTGGGCAAAAGACAGCAGTTCCTGGTAGGGCTCTCCTTCCAGGACGGGGGTGACGGGTGTGCACCAGTGCCGGCTGTCATCGGGCACCATCCGGGCGAGCTGCCGTTCCAGCCGCTTTTTCAGCGCATCTGTCCGTTGTTCATCCGGTTCTTTGGCATGCCTGGTCAGTCCCAGATAATCGGTCCGGTTCCAGCCCAGATAATCCCCCTCCTGAACCTTGATATAGTCGGCACTGGAGAATTCCACATGCTCCGTGGGCCGGATCACATGTGCCAGAAACAGTTCGGTTTCAAACTCCTGGGCCAGGCTCAGGCCGTACTGAAACGCCAGGCTGGAATCCGGAGAAAAATCACATCCCACCAGGATCCGGTTCAACAGCTTTTTCCGGTTTCCGGTCAGGACGTTTGGTGCCGCATCCCCGTGAAGCACCATCACAGGGCAGGGCAGGGTCTTCACCAGCCGGTCCGTGACCGATCCCACCAGGAACCGTTTGACCCCGGATCCCCCGTGAGTGGCCGCTACCACCATTTCCACGCCGGCTTCTTCAGCAATCCTGGCCAGTTCATCTGCCGGATGCCCTGTGGAGACCATCGTGTCGCAGTCCAAATCCAGGGTTTTGGCAATTTCTGCCAGCCGGGATGTCGCATCCTGGCGCCGTTCCGCCTCGATCTTTTCAGACGCGATGTACGCCTGACCTGCAGAGGACATCAGTACCATGTTGGTTACCACATGGCACAGGGTAAGGTGCGCTTCAAATTCTTTTGCCAAAGCCTGTCCGTAGGACAGGGTCAGGTTGGTAAATTCACTGAAATCGACGGCACACATTATTTTCTGCGGTGTGATTCTCATGACGGCCCCTTGCTGTTATTCCTGCTTCATGTTTTTCATCATCTCCTGAACCTGTTTCATCATTTCGTCCATCTGCTCTGCTGACGGCATTTTTCCTTCGGAAAACTGCTTCATATCCGGCATCCCCATTGCCTGTTCCATGGAGGCGGCCCGGGTATAGCCGTCAGGAATTTCAAACAGATGGGCAGGCTGTTTTCCGGTTTTGATGTTTTTGACGAGAGTGAGTACCCTGCCCACCGGTTCCGGCATCATGGTTTCGGATTTCAAGGGGTACTGGAGTTTTCTGGAAAGCCAGATTTTCATGGGTGCGGTTTCTCCGGTCTCTTCATCCACTTCAATTGTGCCTTCATAGATGTCACAGACAAATCCTTCAATGGATTCGGTACCGGTTTTCTGGAGGTTGCTCTCTTTTGCCCAGGTTTCAAAATCTGAGATACCGGCCATGGGGCTGTCGGTTTCAAGCTCGGTGACATCTGAAACATGGTATTTTTTTGTGCCTGTAAAAAGCTGATAGACCTGCGGATGTTTCATGATGTTGATCATTCCCATCATGTCATTGCGGTTCACCCGGGTGGTTTTGAAATACATTTTCCCGGTGACACTGCCGGTGTGCATGTCAGTGACGATGTCAGCTGAAAATTCTTCAGCATGGACCATGGCTGGCCGGGAAAAAAATGATCCGCTAAAAAACAGTGTGGCAACGATCAGTGTAAGAACGATTTTTCTGAACATGAGGACTCCTTGTCAATGAGGTTGTTGATGAAAATAATTATACCGGTTTTCGGTCCGGCGGGAAAGGATTATGTGCTTACCGATCATTTTCAAATGAGGTATAGGTGTAAGGGAGCTGGACAAAGCGTGTCAGAGTGGGCAGCCTGTCTAGGGAAAATCGGTTCAATATCCGGGAAAGGTTCACCCCGATACCTGCATAAAGCGTCCGTTCAAGGGGTTCCTCGTTTGAAGATCCCCTGACATGATGTCCCAGATGCAGTTCCAGATATTGGAGCAGAGGGTGGGTGACCTGCTCAAATCCGTCCAGTTTTAGCGCCATCAGAAATTTTTGGCGCTCGTAATCCGTGAGCACATCCATGATGTCGAAGCGGGGCCCTGGGTATTCATGACAAAATCTTCATGGGAAAATCCATATTCGGAAAAAGCATCTCCTATCTCCATCGAATTCATGACTGCCAGGGAGGACAGCGCTCCCAGCCTGAGTCCCTGTTTGGGGAATATCCCCAGTTTTCAAATGTATGTCCCAGGAAAAGGGACAGGGCGTAACTGGCATAGAAATGCCCCAGTTTGTCTGCACTGCCCTCCTTGGTGCTGCCTGCAAACCAGCCTTTTTTTGTAGCGGACGGTGTTGTGGAAAAGTAATTCCAATTGACACCGCCCCAGACAGTGATGACGGCCAGGCCTGCAGCATTGGCATACAGCACTTTTTTCTCTTTTGAAGCGTTTGACCAGTTGAAACCCGATGCCGTGAATGGAAGACACAGCATACAGATCATCACCAGGTATCGCATACAATGCCTCCGGGTTATGGGTTTGTGTGAACGGGCGGTTCGGTTTGAGCAGCAAACCTGCCGCTGCATCCGGTCATGGCAGCGTGTTTGGCCGTATAGGGGTATTGCCGGCAAACCTCGGGCTTGATGGCGTGAATGGTGCACACAAACCGGTTCGAATGATCCGGACAGGACCCAAGCCACGGGCAGGTCCGGGCGGTTTTTCCGGTATCCGGATCTACCCAGATCCGGTATGCTCTGTCAACGGATTCCCCGGGGGTGTCCAGGTATTGGACCCAGGCCAGAATATCGGTTCGCCCCCGGTCCTGCCACAGGCGGATGTCTGATTCATCGCATCCGGTTTCATAATCCAACTGGCGGCAGCATTGTCCGCATTGGCGGCAGACAAATCCGTCCATTTGAGAATGGACCCAGATGCCGGGCTCATCGTCGGCAGTGAGTTTTCCGGCAAATGTCGTTGTCTGGAATACCCGCCGGCAGATATGGGCCAAGGTGTTCAGATCCGGGGGAGCGGTTTCCATCACATGGATCAAATAAAACCCCAGAGAATGATCCTGAACCGGTTCAAAAGAGGCCCCCCGCCACACCGTCACGCCGTTCCGGTTTTCCTCCGAAAGGGCGGTCCGGCACTGAGGGCCTAAAACCAGAGGGGCAATACGTCTGAGCAGTTCCGGTTGAGGGCCATAGGCCTGAAAATCCATGGCAACGGCATCCACCGCCTGGGTCGGAGTTAGAAATATCCAGCAAGGATCGCCGGAATCCGGGGGGCGTTTTGGGTCATGGTTCAGGAAGTAGTTCCGGGTCATGGCACCTCCTTTGAAGATCGGCCGGGCCTGTCAAAAAAACGTATCGTTTTTAAGGAGAATTGACAAGGGGTAAAAAAATCAAATAATTTTGATGCCGGGAGTGGCACAATCAAAATTATTTGATCCTGCCGGACCTGAAACCGGTGCCAAATCCGCGAAAAATGAATGAAACTGACTGATGATCAAGGGGCTGCCTGGATAGAAGATCTCTGAGGTTCTGCCCCTGCTGGAAAAGACCGGGACCAATTCGGGATCCGGTTTCACGGAGTGGCCTTGGGCGACGGGGACATCGACTGTTTCAAGACCCTGCAGATCATCCGCGATCAATCCCCCACGGACCGCATCACCTTTGAGATCGAGTGGGATATGGGGGAAGATTCTCTGGAGACGGCAAGAGAAAAGGAAATGGCTGCCTGCAAAAAGAGCATCCAATACGCCAGAAAAGCATTGAAAATCGGCCGATCCGTGTGAAAGGTTTGACGAAGAACCCGGGACCTGTTATGAAAAGGCTGCTTCTTTTTTCAAACTGAAAAAGGGGATGCCATGGAAGAGATCGGGCCATTGCAGGCGGGGTGTGAAAACCCTCCGGCCGGATTCAGGCTGAATGCACTGCTGGATTGTCACCGGGAGAGGATCATTCAAAAATGGTCTGATCGGCTGTATAAAGAGGTGTCTGACAATTACGCAGCCAGAAATCCGGAGGAACTGAACCGGACCACGGCCCGGGCCTATGATGCGTTCTATGATGTGCTGGTTGAAAATGATTATTCCGCCATCAACCGGTTCATCAATGAGATTACCACGGTTCGTCTGGAATCCGGGTTCCCTCTGGATGATGTTCAAAAAGCGTTTGAACTGTTTCGAACGCTCATCGTTCCGGTTCTGGTGGATGAATCCCCCAGATCCAGCCTGCGCCGTCATATCGAACAGGTGAACATCTGCCTGGCCTATACCATCCACCGGTTTTCCAATCATTTTCAGAAAATGCATGAAACCTGTCTTAAGGAATATGCGGACCGGCTGGAAAAGGATGTGGCGGCCCGGACCGCCCAGTTGAAGGAGTCAGAGCACAAGTACAAAACCCTGGTGGAAGAGATCAGCGACGGTTACCTGGTGTTGGAAGGGGAAACCATTGCGTTCGTGAACCCGGCCTTTTGCCTGATACACGGGATGAACGATTCAAACGGGGTCTTGATGACGTCGTTTTTGAATTTTGTCCACAAAAAAGACCGGGAAAGGGTCCGGCAGCTCGTCACCCAAAACAATGAAGCCGACCCCCCTGCACCTGCGGCGTTTGAGTACCTGCGCTTGCGCAGGGACGGCCGGGCATTGCCTACGGAAATGGGGTGCCGGCCGTCCCGGTTTGGCGACCGGGAATATACCCTGTGTATTGTACGGGATATCACCCGGCGGGTGAAACAGGAAAAAAAAAGCAGACAGATGGAACGGATGGCCTATATCGGCCAGATTACGGCATCCCTGTCCCACGAAATCCGTAATCCCTTGTCCTCCATCAAGATGAATCTGCAGATCCTGGGACAGAACCACCGGTTCGCCGGTAATGACGGAAAACGGCTTCAGATCACCCAGACCGAGATCCAGCGGCTGGAAACCATTCTCCAGCAGCTGCTGGATTTTGCCAAACCCATTTCTGTGACCCCCGTTGAGTTGGATGTCAATGATGTGATCCATTTTTGTGCCGGACTGCTGGATGTGAAATTTCGCAAGATTCAGGCATCGTGCCGGGTCGATCTGGCGCCGTCTCTTCCCCTTGTCACGGCGGATAAAGCGAAAATCGAGCAGGTGGTGATCAATCTGCTGCTTAATGCTCAGGATTCGATCCGGCCCGGTGGAGAGGTTTGTGTCCGGTCCGGGATTCAACGGCGGAAGCAGACCGATTTTGTTACCATCCAGGTGTCGGACGACGGGGACGGGATTCCTTCCGAGCTGATCCCCCATATTTTTGAACCCTTCTATACCACCAAAATCAAAGGGACCGGATTAGGTCTGGCCAATGTCAAACAAATTGTTCAGGCGCACAACGGTTATGTCAACGTCGAAAACGGGAATCCCAGCGGCACCGTTTTTAATGTGTATCTGCCCTGTAAAGGAGGCCCGCGTGGTTGACCTGCTCGTTGTGGACGATGAAACCAGCATTTTGGAGTCCATTTCCATGTTCATGGCGGAAAAGGGCCATGCGGTTCATACGGCGGCCACGCTCAAACAGGCCCTGGACCTGTTTGAAAAGACAAATCCTCAGGTGGTGATCCTGGATATCCGGCTCACGGACGGTTCCGGTCTGGATGCGCTAAAGCAGATGAAGACGGTGAATTCCCTGGCCAAAATTATCATGATCACGGCATTTCAGGATATGGAAACCACTATCGAAGCCATGAAGCTGGGCGCCTATGACTACATTCACAAGCCTCTGGATGCGTTGGAACTGGACAAGGCCGTGGAACAGGCCATAGAAAGTCTGGAAGTAGACCGGAAACATTCGGGGTTTTCCGACGGACCGGCCGGATTCGACCGGGGGGTGATCGTGGGCAGCAGCCGGGCTATGAAAGACGTGTTCAAGATGATCGGCATGCTGTGCCAGAACCGGGCCACGGCCCTGATCACAGGTGAGACCGGGACGGGCAAGGAACTGGTGAGCCGCCGCATCCACCTGAGCAGCCCGGACTGCGGCAGGCCCTTTATCACGTTTGACTGTTCCGCCGTGGTCAATACGCTCCTGGAAAGTGAACTGTTTGGCCACGAAAAAGGGGCATTCACCGGGGCCGTCACCCAGCGGCCCGGAAAAATCGAGCTGGCAGGGGACGGTACCCTGTTTCTGGACGAGGTGGGGGAATTGCCGTTGAACCTGCAGGCCAAGCTGCTGGGATTTTTGGAAAGAAAAGAATACATGCGGGTGGGCGGATGCCGCAGCCTGACATCCCGGTGCCGGATCATTGCCGCCACCAACCAGGATCTGGCAGGGATGGTCAAGGAAAAAACGTTTCGGGCCGATCTGTATTACCGCCTCAAGGTGGTCACCATCACCCTGCCGCCTCTGCGGGACCGGCTGTCAGATATCCCGCCGCTGGTGGATCATTTTATCCGAAAATGCGCCAGTGACTTGGACGTCAAGCCGATGCAGCTCCAGGACGGATGTATCAAAAGGCTTGAATCCCATGCCTGGACCGGCAACGTCCGGGAACTTGAAAATGTCATCATTTCCGCAGCCATCCGTTCCCGGGGTCCTGTGATTCTCAAGGAAACGCTGGATGCCCTGCTGTCCGGCACCGCACCGCAGGTCAGCAGGTATCCGGCCTCCCAGTCCCTGGCCCAGGTGGAGAAGCGCCATATCGAGGCCGTGCTGGACTCGGTTCAATGGAACAAGACCCGGGCATCCCGGATTTTAAAGGTTTCTCTGCCCACCCTGCGCAAGAAGATTCGCAAATATCAACTGTCCTCCACGCCTTGATGAAACAATCTTTCTAGTCTGCAACGTTTCTTTCCGGTTTCCAATTATTCGCGCCAGGGTCTTCTTTGTTCCCTCCACCTGTGAACCGCCTGAGCTGACCTGCTGTTTCAGCTTCATTGCAACCATATTGTAACTATGGCACATCAATTGCTCTACCGTTTCGGGACAGTGTACAGCACACATTAAGAAGCACATCCGGGAATTTTCAGAAAATCCCGGGTTGAAAACAGGCAGTACCTATACATTCATTAATTTTTATCGCAAAAGGAGGAATGTGCATGTCCGCAAAGGCGAACAAAAAAAAGAACCTGGGTTTTTTAATGGTGTTTATTGTGCTTACATTGTTCTGCTGGTGTCCAATCGGGTATGGCAGCTATGGTGAGGTTGACCTGATTCTGGGAATGCCGTCCTGGGCGTTTTATCTGCTTCTTATCGGGGCGTTACTGTTTGTTTTGCAATGGTTCTATCTGTTTCAGACAGATCTGGCACTGTATGACAGGGATGTGGAAGACATTGTGGAAACATTGAGAAGAACAGAAATGGAGGAATCCCGCTCATGATCGCAGTTATCATTATCACCAGTTTATGTTTTGTATCTGTTTTCATCAGTTATATCGCTTTTCGCAAAGGATTTACCAAAAGCGCGGATGATTATTTTGTCGCCGGTTCCAGCCTGGGGTATTTTGTACTGATCTTCAGTCTTCTGGCCTCTTTTTTAAGTGCATTCTCTATGTTCGGGATGTCCAGCTTCGGATATCGTTTGGGGTATGGATCCCTGTATGTGCTTACTGCCAATCTGGTCCCTCTGGGGTTTTTATGGTATTTTATGCATAAAAAAACATTTCTTCTGGGTCGGGCCCGTAAATGGATGACCATGGGGGCCCCGTTCGGTGAACGGTACGGCACCCCCATGAAAATTATTCTGGTACTGGTGGTGCTGGTGGCATCCATTCCCTATCTAGTGGCCCAGATCCAGGGCATCGGCGTAATGCTGGAAGCTATGAGTGACGGTCTCATCTCCTTTCGCGCGGGCCTGTTTTTGTACCGTTTTTTATCGCCATTTATCTGATGATGGGGGGCATGAAAGGGGCCGCCTGGGTCAATGCGATTCAGGGGGTGTTCTTCTCGGTCATGGTGTTTGTGCTGTTCTTTTTCGTGATGATGAAAAACGGGGGATTTGTCCCGACCATGGAACTGGTCATGGCCAAGCACCCCAATCTGTTCCAGATCGGCTGGGCCGGCGGCAAGGTGTGGAGCTATCCCATGATTTTCGGGATGGCCTCGGCCATGGCCCTGGGATGCGTGTGTTTTCCCCAGCCTTATATGCATGCCTATTCCAGCCGGTCGGCCAAGGGCCTGAAGGCCATGTTTCTTTCTTTTGGCGGGATCTGTCTCTTTGTGATCACGATGCCCACGATGATCGGAATCGCCGGCAACGTCATCGTGCCGGGTCTTAAAGGGGTGGAAGCGGATAAAATTTACGGGCTGGTGGCCAGTGCCACCATGCCGGACTGGCTGGCAGCCCTGGCCGTGGCCGGCGGGTTTACGGCTGCCATGTCCACAGTGAACGGCCTGGTGTTCGGCAACGCAGTCAATTTGTCTTTAGATGTGGTCAGGACATTCCGTCCCAATACCCAGCCCTCACAGTTCATCAATCTGGCCAGGGTGTTTGTGGCTCTCATCATGGCCGTCTGCGTATGGATCGCCTGGAATCCCACAACGCCGGTGGCGGAGCTGTCCGTGATCGCCTTCGGCACCGTGGCGGTAACCTTTTTCGCCCTGTGGGGGGCCTACTACTGGAAACGCGCCACTGCCGCCGGAGCGATCCTGTCCACCCTGTCCGGCGTTTTCATGAACGTCTTGTTTTTCGTTCTGGGGGGCAAGAACATGGTTTTATTCCCCCAAGCATTCATGTTTCAGCTCAATGGATTTCTGACGTCGTTCCTTGTTGCCGGTGTTGTCTTTTTTGTGGTTTCATGGCTGACCACCCCCGGTAAAACCGAAGAAAACAGTCTGAAACTTTTTTTCCATCCTGTCTTGGAAAAATATTAATTGAGGAGGAAGTCATTTATGGAACTCGAATATCTTGGACTGGAAAGATTCAATGCAGCGGATTATTTTCTTGACCGCAATATCCGGGAAGGCCGGGAAGACAAAGTGGCCGTGGTCTGTGAAGACCGGCAGCTGACCTATGGCGAACTGACGAAACAAGCCAACCGGTTCGGCAATGCCCTGGCCTCTTCAGGTATCCGCATGGAAAACCGGGTGGCGCTTTTGATGCTGGACATGGAACTGTATCCGGCTGCGTTTCTGGGTGCCATTAAAACAGGAGCGGTCCCCATTTGTCTGAATACCCTGATGCGGCCCAAGGATTATCTGTATTTTTTAAATGACAGCCGGGCCCGGGTCCTGGTGGTGGATGAATCCCTGTATTTCAACATCGAGGAAGTCAAATCCGATCTTTTGTTTCTGGAAAAGATTGTGGTGGTGAACAGACAGGGTGAGAAGCCGGACACCGTGTCTTATGAGGAATTTGTCGAAAGGCAGCCCGATACACTGGAACCGGCCCCACCGGACCGGATGATGCCTGTTTCTGGCTGTACAGCTCCGGTTCCACCGGCAAACCCAAGGGCACGGTCCACCTGCAGCATGACATGCTGTTTTCCGTGGAAACTTATGGAAAACAGGTGCTCAAGATCCGGGAAGACGATGTGTGCTTTTCCGCAGCCAAGATGTTTTTTGCTTACGGCCTGGGCAACAGCCTGTATTTTCCCTTCAGTGTTGGGGCCACCACCGTGCTGATGCCGGAACGCCCCACCCCGCAGTCGGTGTTCGATACCATTGCAAGATACAAACCTACCGTGTTTTACGGGGTTCCCACACTTTACGGGGCCATGATGGCCCATGAAGGGGGGAGCATGGACGGCGTCCGGTTGTGCACGTCCGCCGGAGAAGCGCTGCCGGCCCATCTGTTCAAACGGTGGAAAGACCGGTTTCACGTGGACATTCTGGACGGCATCGGGTCCACGGAAGTCAGCCACATCTATATCTCAAACCGGGTGGAGGATATCCGGCCCGGTTCCACGGGCCAGCTGGTGCCCGGATACGAGGCGAAAATCGTGGATGACCAGCTTCAGGAAGTGCCTGAGGGTGAAATCGGCACGGTTCTGATCAAAGGGGACAGTACAGCCGCCTATTACTGGAACAAGCATGAAAAAACCAAGGAAGCCATGCTGGGCGAATGGTTCAACACAGATGACAAGTTTTTTGTGGATCAGGAAGGATTTTTCTACTATGTGGGCCGGTCCAATGACATGCTCAAGGTGGGCGGCATCTGGGTATCCCCCATTGAGGTAGAGGCTTGCCTCATCGGTCATCCGGCTGTTCTGGAAAGCGCTGTGGTGCCGGGCAGGGACGATGAAAACCTGGTGAAACCCAGCGCCTATATCGTTTTGAACAAAGGGTTCGAAGCATCCCTGGAACTGGAACAGGAGATCAAATCCTATGTGAAAAAAGAGCTGGCCCACTATAAGTTTCCCCGGTGGATCCATTTTGTGGAGGATCTGCCCAAGACGGCGACGGGCAAGGTCAAGCGGTTCGAACTCAAGGGCAAGGAAGAGGAACGGAACCGGCTTGCCAGTTAAGAGTCAAGTGAGTGCCGGCCGGCTCATCATTTTTAGTGCGGTCCCCCCCTGTATCCGGCACGACCTCCGCCGGGTACAGGGGGGGGGTCTGCGGGCCGGACGGAATATGTTAACAAAAACGAGACACATTTTTCATAAAATTAAACTTGAATTAACTCGTTCTCTTTTTGTTTTGGTTTGTTGATCCATGCTGCCTCTGGTAAAATCCTGAAAGTCGGCTAAAGCGTACACTATTCGTTATCCACTCCCAGGTACTTCAAGAATAGTCTACCCCCTGTGTCAGAGAGCTTGTCCGTCAAATTTGTGAACGGTTTGAGATCCACATCATGCGTGGCGTTGTCAGCAAGGATCATGTCCATCTTCTGGTATCGGCACCGCCAAACATTTCCCCTTCTGACAGAATGCGACGCATAAATTTGAAATCGAGTGATTCCTTTCAACCGGCTATATAGCCGGTATTGCTGGACTTTCAGTCCGCGAGTTTAAACCCACCGGCTTTGAGCCGGTGGGTGTTTATTTCTTATTATTACAGATGAATTTTTCAATTTCATCTATGCGCATTTTCATCTCTGATTCCGTTTTTGCTTCAAGATTTAGACGTAGGATATCTTCGGTGTTAGAGGGTCTAACGTTCATCCACCAAGACGGGTATTCTATGGTTACTCCGTCGATAAAAAGGATGTTGCCATCATCATACTTTTTTGTAAGCATATCCATTATCTCACTTTTGTTCGATGCAATAAAATTTATTTCACCGCTATGATGATATCTTGAATTTTCTTTAACGAGTTCTGAGAGAGGTTTTTTATAAGCACTCAAGATATTAAGAATTGAAATAATGGCCAAGTCGGAACTTTCAGCATAGTAATTATCTCTAAAATAGTAATGCCCTGAAAGCTCTCCTCCAAAAAAGGCACCAAATTTATTGATATTTGATTTGACGAAACTGTGTCCCACACGACCTCTAATGGCTTCCACACCATGCTCCTTGAGGACCTCAACTACCGACTTACTCATTCGTGTATCAATCACTATTTTCTTTGGAGGCTGTTCTTTTTTCTGAAAATCTAGTGCAATGAGCAACGTGGCTAAGTCGCCAGGGATATAGTTTCCTTTTTCGTCTATAAACATCACCCTGTCACCATCACCATCTAAAGCAGCACCAAAGTCGCAATTATGCTCAACTACTTTACGCTGCAACTCGATAGTATTTTCTTTTTTAAAGGATCTGGTTGATGATTTGGGAATCTGCCATCTAACTCAAAATATAACGGAATTATTTCTACGGGCAATCTACCAAAACTTTTGGTATGACGTAGCCACAAATTGCGTTTCCGGCATCAACAGCTATTTTAAACCCTTTTCTAAAAGATGTTTTTCTGTGAACGCTTTCAATATATTCAGGATAAGGATTATCGCTTACAGCTGGCATATCCGACTTATAACCTGCATTACATCGTGGGGTTGTAAGTTTATTCTTTAATTCGGTGGATAATTTTCCAATGTTTGATATTTGTTCAGAATTTAATGGGAACGCACCATTTTGGCATAATTTTATCCCGTTATAATTTTCTGGATTATGCGATGCTGTGATCATTAGTCCCATGGGGATTTTATTCACAGCAGCATAATGGTACAGTATCGGCGTTGAAACCAGGCCAATATTGATAACTTTGCATTTTGATTCGATCAATGCATTCGTAAGTGCGGCAGAGATTGCATCGCTCGATTGCCTGGCATCCATCCCTACAACAATAGTTTCAGGCTTAAAAAGCTCTACTATAGCCAAACCAATAAAATAGGCTTTTTCTTCATTAAATTGAGATGGGTAGCGGCCGCGAATGTCATAAGCTTTAAAAATAGTCATTTATTTTTCCATGCTATATCAATTTAGTTGTAGTTTTTCCCTTTTGTTCTCATCAATAATTTCCACTTCGACTGACAACTGATGATACCCCTCATCTCGAATATAGTATTTTATGACACAAATTTTGGCCCAGACAGCTCGATATATGGCGCCATTTTTGAATCAAAATATGTGCATGCGGCTTGATTTTTAGATTCTGAGAAACGATGGTAGTTAACATCTTTATAGAAAGTTTTTTGAGGTATGCTAAAAAAGAGTGCTCTTGATTTTTCCAAAATAGCAGATGGTTGAGGACTGTTTCTATTACCAGTAAAAGCCATGTTAAACCTTCAGTTGCAGTTTTGACAATATGTTAGCACGCTTAAATTAGGTCTTCAATAGTTTAATAAAAATTCATGCTTTGGAAATCCCCCATTGCACTTGATTTACTATCTGTGCCACTTGATTCCGCTGCCATAAAGTTCATTCATTTTTAACTCAACTTTCGGGTTTAACAATAACTGCCTAACTTTCGTTTTCTAACAAACCGGAACATCGCAGTGCTGTAGTCATGGCCGCATCAAAAAAAGCTGACGCTGTTTTCTCACAATAGCTGCCAAGCGTTCTTAACTGGTTGCCGGCAAACGTCATTATCCTGTAAAGCGATTCAACAAGTCTGATTCAGTCGATGCTTCCCAACTCCAATATGCCGAAATCACTGAGCTGTTTTAGATTGGATTCCAGGCAAATGCCTCGTTTTCTAAGAAACAGTTTTCTGGCCAACCAATAGACCAGAGTTACACTCAAAAGCCCCAAAAAGACCAGTCCGGTTTGGTAATCAGCCAGAAATCCGAATAGAAATATCAAAATAAAAAAAACAGCACACCCCACCCAGATGAACCACCGCCAGAAAGGAGTGAATTGAAAAAGACCTTGCTGATATATTTCCGGGGCTTTCCGCGGCATTCTTAACGCTGCGGTCGCCCCCAGGAACTGAATGACCATCACGGCAAAAATGACCATCAGGGCATATTTTTGAATCCCTGCTGCAAACAAAACACCGAGGATAGATAACAGGGTGAATAAAACAATGGCCCTGCCAGGCGTTTTATATTCCGGGTGAATCGCGCCAAAAGCCTGGGGGATCACCTGATCCCGGCTCCAGACAAGCACCTCCCTTGCACCCATCATCATCACAGCATTGATCGAGGTCGCCATGGCCATCAGCGCACCCAGTGAAATCACCTGAACACACCAGTCGGGCAGGAATGTGGATGCCGCTGCCAAAACTGCTGTTGATCCAATCCGGGCGGCCTCCTGCCAATGCAATGTTCCGGTTAGGGCATAGGTCTGGACCCCATATAAAATACTGATAATAATCATGGAGATCAGAATGCTTAACGGAATGTTGACCCGTGGGTTTTTCACTTCCCCGGCCACCTCCACAATGGAAATAACACCTGCCCAGGAAAAGGTCGCAATGGCGATCACTGTTATGAACGGCCCTGTGCCTTTGGCAAAAACGGGGTTTGGATGGCTGGGTCGGCATTGAGGATCCCTCCCACACCAAACATGAGCATGGCTAAAACAAAGATGGCCATCATGGCAATCTGTATTTTTTCAAATAGCTTTGATCCGAACCAATTTACAATACCAAAGAACACAATGACGGCCACGGCATTCAGGGTAATTGGAATTCCAGGCAGATAGGGTGCCAGATACTCTGCAAAGCCCCAGGCCATCAGACAATTGCCACTGACCATGGCGATGCCGGTTGCCATGGAAGAGGAAAACCCGGCAGAGGGAGATACCCATCTGGTAACTGCAATATAGTTGCTGCCGGTAACAGGAAGAGCCCCTCCAATCTGGATGAGGTAAAGTGATGCAAAAACTGCCGGGATGGCGCTCAGCCCATAGGCGAGCCAGAGACTGGGGCCTGTCATCCCGGCCAGTTCCGGTGTGAGGACAAATATTGACCCTCCAACAACAAATCCAACAATAAGACCTACGGCTCCTGGCAAAGACAACGATCGTTCAAGCATCTGGGTCACGATGACTCCTTTTGGGTGCAATCTGATTATTTTTTGTTGATAAAAGCGTTTAATCTCTTTCTGGCGCCCTGTGAACTGCCCGAGGCGATCATGGCACGGCCTTCTCGGTACAGGATGTCTTCCATCGATTTTTCATGGGCGATGTTCATGATTTCTTTGAAAAGTTTTAATGCGGTATGGTCCTTGGCAACTATTTTTCCGGCAATGTCTGCCAGAGTTCCGTCAAGATCCTGCTTTTTGCACACATGACTGACGAGCCCCACATCCAAGGCTTTCCGGGCATCCATCGTCTCACCCATGAGCATCATCTGCTTGGCTCTGCCCAGTCCGATGATCTTGGTCAGTAATTGTGTGGACGCATTTGAAAAAAACAGACCGGCATCCAATTCGGGAAGCAGAATAATCGTATCTTCAGCTGCAATTCTCAGATCACAAACAAGGGTGTGTTCAAACCCCCACCCACAACATACCCCTGGTATCCTGCGATAATAATACCCGGGTGCCCCAGCATTGCGCGGGTCAGTTCCTGGAAATTCCAAAGGTATTTTTCCGCCCGGGATTTGTCCGGATTTGTCATCATTTCATAACCGAATTTTAAGTTGGCACCAAAGGTGAAGTTCGGCCCTGCTGCTTTGTATATGACACAGACATCTTTGTTCTGACCGCTCAGGCGAAAGACGTCTGTGATTCGCGTCAGGGTCTTATCATCTATTGTATTGCCATTTTCCGGATCGTTCAGGGTGATGGTTCCAATCTGATTTTCACTTTGATAAAGCACTTTTTCCATTAGACGTTTTCTCCATTTAATGTTTCTGCAATTTGATTCTGGATCTGTATCCGGTGAACCTTGCCGACCCTGGTCATGGGGAGGCTCTCCCAGAAAACAACTTTTTCCGGAACTTTGAACTTGGCCAGTTTTTCACGACAGTGATCAATAATATCACTTTCCGTCACGCTGTGACCGGGCATGGGAGACGCCACCAGCCACACCTTTTCTCCAAAGATCTTGTCAGGAACGCCGATGGCTGCTGCCATGGCTATCCCCGGTACTTGCGCCGCAACTTCCTCAATTTCAGAGGGCATCACCGTGTAACTTCCCACACGAATGATGTGTTTCATCCGTCCCTTGACATAAAGACCACCAGTCTCATCCAGGTATCCCAAATCCCCTGTCCGGCAGAAGCCATCTTCTGAAAACCCCTCTTTATCTTCCTTTGGCATATTAAAATAGCGTAGAATGGAAAAATCTCCTTTGGTCTGTATTTCTCCGACCTGGCCCGCAGGGAGGCTGTTCCCGCTTATGTCTGCGATTCTTACGGTCATTCCGGCAACGGGAAGCCCCACATATCCTTTGCAGATCTTTTCCAAATCATCGCCCAACCGGGTAAAGGTGACCTCTGCCCCTCCTTCGGTGCTGCCATACCCGACAATAATGTTCGGACAGATCACGGATTGAATCATCTGCACCAGTCTTTTCCACTTTTCACCAGACATCACAACAAACTGAAGGCAGCTCAGATCCATGTGCTGTATCTCCGGTCTTAAAAGCATCAACGCGAACATGGTCGGCACCCCGCCCACCCACGGCAGCTTTTCCGTAACAATGGTCTCAAGAACACGCAAAGGGCTCCAGACCTCGTGAATAATGATCTCCTTTCCCGAGGTGATTCCATTGCCGAAAAATTCCACTGTGCCTCCCACATGACTAGGGGGAAGGGCTGCCAGTATCTTCTCCCGTCCGGCCGCATTATTGTCTTTCAGGAGTTGTTCCAGAAAATCAGCTTCAGCTCGTGCCATTCCGGCAACATTTCTCTTTGATAACAATGCGGCTTTTGGGACACCAGTGGTACCGCCGGTAAATATAACAAGCATCCCATCATCCAAAGACTGGGATGACTTATGCTTTTTAAGGCCTTCCGGTTCCGGACCGTCCTGATGTAACAGCGTCTCATAGGGCAGGGTATCTGTGGTGACCCGCTCAATCGGAACACGCCCTGCAAAGCCCAGTTGTTCAACCACGGTTTCAAGTGGGTCCATCACATCTGCATGCGGTTTTCCATCCCCAGGATCATTTTGGGATTCACGTGGGACAGGACCAGGGACAAATCTGCGGCTTTGTATTTAACATCAATTGCACAAACAATAGCCCCGATTTTGTCGGCTGCAATCAGGGCCATGGCATACGCGGTTGACGCGGGCAGCATGGTGGCGATGACATCGTTTTTCCCTATTCCTTTTTCCAGAAATACGCAGGCCAGCCTGTCTGAAAGCAGGTTAAAATTTTGCCATGAATGGATTGTTTCATTAAACCGAAGCGCCGGACGATCCGGATGGGTTTTTGCCCAGTGCTCCACGAACTGCCATAGGTATTGAAAATCGGTGTTGGTCATTTGCTGTCTCCTGGGATGCGAGCATAAAATTATCTCGAGGTTAATTAATTGACTTTTGGTCAGATTATTAACTCACGGAACAAATGTCAACTTTTTTTCCAGGCAGCAGATCCGGTCTTTCGATCTTTAGCGCTTTTATTGACAGCTTTTGGGGAATAGTTTACAAACGGACCAGAAATCAAATATTTGAACCGGACAAAAAAAGGATCGTGAATACAGGAATGGGAGCCAAACAAACAAAATCTTTCACTGAAATCCATCGGCGCAGGCAGATTATTGATATCGCCATTGAAATGATTGCAACAAGAGGCTACCAGCAGACAACCCTTACTAAAATTGCGGCCAAGGCAGGTTTCAGCAAAGGTGTTATTTTTTATTATTTCAAGAACAAGGAAGATCTGGTCAAACAGACCGGCGCTGCCATGTTGGAAGAATTAAGAACCTATACCATCAAGGAGATGAAACAGGACAACTCTGATAAAAGTCAATTGGAAAAATATATCCGGGCCTATTTTGACTTCATCAGGCAAAACAGGCAAAAGTTCCTTATTCTCATGGAACTGGGTTTTAACCTGAACTCTTCAGGACAACATTCCATTTTTGGTGCCCATGAATACAGGGAATGCCGGGACCGGCTTCATTTCATCCTTGGGAAAGACAACGGCACCCTGCCGCGCGAAGGTGACCTGCCGGCAGTAATACAGGGCATGCTGGACGGTGTGAGCATTCAGTGGGTGGCAGATATCAGATCTGTTGATCTTGATTTGTGTCAGACGACCATTCTGAATATGATCGATTCATATCTGACCGCGCAAGGTAAAAAGTGATGTTCAGCACCCGCATCTGTCTGAAGAATGCCCCTTTTCAGAGCTGTCAAAAAACTCTTGGTTCCGGAGAATTTTCAAACCATCTTCCTTGACATCATCTTAAAAGTTCTCCAAACATGCAGTCCGATTGGGGTGGTTTTTTAGCCTGAATATTTCATGAAGTGTTCCGGAACGTATCCGCAGTACCGGTGACAGCTTTTGTTTTATTCCCCACCGTTTTTAACAGACGGCTTTTACAATTATTAACTCAACTTTCGGGTTTAACAATAACTGGCTAACTTTCGCGTTTCTAACAAACCGGAACATTGCAGTGCTGTAGTTATTGCCGCATCAAAAAAAGCTGTCGCTGTTTTTTCGCAATGGCTGCCAAGCTTTTTCAATTGGTTACCGGCAAAACGTCATTATCCTGTAAAACGATTCAACAAATGAAATATCGGAAACCTCGTCACAGCAGGCATAGAACAATTCTCCAAATGTCTTGTCATCAGTTTCTATCCGATGCTGATACGCCAAAAACATATACCTCAGGAAAACAATAGTGGTGTGGGCTACCAGGGCATCATAGTCACGGCATTGCAAACCAGCTGTCCATCAGCAGACATCTGGCCCGGACACCGGCCGCCAAAATCCGTTCAACCATGGCTTCCGGATTTTCCGGGGCTTTGACTACGGCTTCCTGGCGCCGTTGCCATGCACAACACCTCTTGTCCATTGATTTGCGATTATCACAAAGCCGGTTTTTGGCATTCGCAGATGACAGCAGTGAAAAATCCAATGGCAGACAACTGTATCCGTCGGACCAGCAAACCGTGAGCATCCGAAACCCTTTGATAAATCGACCATTGCTTGGTGCCGACACGCAACAGCAGCTTTCTCCAATTGGATTGACACCCCTTCAGACCAGCATAGGCAGCATCTTTGCCAAATGCCAGATTGTCATTGGTTGCTATGCCCCTGAAGAAATTATCCCCCACAAAGGGCAAGGTAAATATGGCCAAAATCAAGGTGTGCGCGCTATGCTCATGTCGTTTTCTGATGCCGCATTGATGCAAAGAAGTAGCAATTTTAAACTGGTTGAAAAAATCATCGATTTTGCCAAAAATTTTAAGATTCTTTGTTTGTGATCATTTTTCTCAGATCCCTGCGGAAAATTTCAAGAAGCCGGTGAATACTGATGATTTCATCAAGGCCCAGACAGTTTTCACCAGGCACCTTTCCAGGGGTTGCATCTCGTCGGGTGTACCCAGAAGGCCCTCACATATTTCATGGTGCCATTTTTCTACCGGGCTCCGCCCACCAGATTCTTACCGATGTCATGCAGGTCTCCTCTGACTGTGCCGATGAGCACGGAAGCGCCTTCCTCTTCCGATTAATTATTAAATGATCGAATCATTTAATAAAACGAAATAAGCCGTTTGCCAATCCAACTTTCATTTTTTTGCCGGGATGGTTTTATATAAAATTTAGTGTGTTATTCGCTTCTCAGGGCAGGGAAAACAGGAGCTGAACAAGTGGGTTCCAACCACATTCCCACGTATGGTTCCTTTCCCCTTGTTTGGCAGGTCACGATCGGATCTGGCAGAAAAAGGTATATTGGTTTGTGGCGCCCGTACGAAAACGGCGTATGGGCGCTGTTGCGAAAAAATTTACATCTGAGACAATTTCATCAGCCGGTCATACTGCCGGTCCACCCTGGCCTGCATAGCCTGAATCTGTTCGCCGGTCATATGTTTGAACCGCCCCTGTGTTTTCAGGTATTCTTTCACCGGAACAGGTTCATTGATGATTCTTTTCACCACATATTTTCCGTCGATGACCTCGTAAAGCGGATAGACGTTTGTTTTGACCGCTATTTTGCACACGTCAATGACATTGGCCGAAGGCATGCGCCATCCTGTGGGACAGGGTGAAAAATATGAACGACGCCGGTCCTTTTGTCATAGCGGCCCGCCTGACCTTGTTCATCAGATCTATATGATTACCCGGTGTGGCAGTGGCCACATAGGGAATATGGTGGCTTACGGCAATGGCGGCAAGATCCTTTTTTGCTTCCGATTTTCCAAGGCTGTGACTGCCGATGGGACAGGTGGTTGTCCAGGCTCCTGCCGGTGTGGCTGACGACCGCTGAACTCCGGTATTCATATAGGCTTCATTGTCCAAACACAGGTAAACAAAATCATGACCCCGCTCAAGGGCACCTGAAAGGGATTGAAAACCGATATCCGATGTTGCCCCGTCTCCCCCCAGAATGACCAGCCGGGTGTCAGAATCTGTTATCCGGCCTTTTCTTAGCAGTGCTTTTCTTGCTCCGGCCACCCCGCTGCCCACGGCTCCGGCATTTTCAAATGCCACATGCATCCATGGGATCTCCCATGCGGTCTGGGGAAATGGCGTGGTGATCACCTCCATGCATCCGGTGGCACTGACAACGATGGTTTCTTTTCCCAGGGCTTTTAACGCCAGCCTCATGGCCAGCACTTCTCCGCACCCCTGACAGGCCCGGTGCCCGGAACTCAAGGGTTCAAAAGACGGAATTGTTTTTGCGGTTATTTTTTTCATTTCGGTTTCCATCATGTCAGCCTCACATCCAAAAGGGTATAATTTCTCGGCTGGGCTTCCGGTGTCCGGGATCGGTTTACGATTTCATAAAAAGTCCGGCGATTGATTTCCCGACCGCCCAGGCCAGTGATAAAATCCAGAATATTCGGACGGATATCCCTGCTGTAAAACAGGCTTCGGATCTCCATGGCCACAGGACCTCCGGCGGCACCCGGGGAAAGGATTCGGTCCACCACGGCAATGGTCTGGGCATTGGACAAGGCATCAACAACCTCACTGCAGGGAAACGGGCGCCACATCCGGATACGAACCAGTCCCACGGAGATTCCCTGATCCCGCATTTCATCCACTGCGGTCCGGGCGGTTTCTCCAATGGCGCCATGGTGACCAGAATGATCCGGGCATCTTCTGATCGATGGGTTTCCACTGCCCGGTATGAACGGCCGAAGCGGCCATTAAAATCAGACCAGATTTCCTCCATTACAGACTGTGCCTTGACCAGGGCGTTTTCCTGCTGCATTTTAATTTCCGTATACACATCCTGGGCACCAAAAGGACCGAAACTTCTGGGATCGTTGATATCCAGGGTTCTGAAAGGATCCATCGGGGGAAGGAACCCGGCGACATCCTCTTTGGAAAGAAGTGACACCGGCTCGATCATGTGAGACAGGGTAAATCCGTCCATATTCACCATGACCGGCAACAGGATCCGATGATCTTCGGCCAGCCGGAATGCCTGAAGCGTCAAATCAAATACCTCCTGGCCGTTTTCGGCAAACAGCTGCACCCAGCCGGTATCCCTTTGGGGCATGATATCTGAATGGTCTGCCCAGATGTTGATGGGTGCGGAGACTGCCCGGTTGGCAACCGCCATAACCAAGGGAAGGCGCATGCTGGATGCGGCAAACAGGATTTCGTGCATCAGGGCCAGGCCTTGGGAGGCCGTGGCCGTGAAGGTGCGGGCCCCTGCAGCGGCTGATCCCAGGCAGGCGCTGATGGCCGAATGTTCAGATTCCACAGGGATGTATTCCGCATCCAGTTCCCCGGAATTCACCATTTCAGCGAGATGTTCCACAATATGGGGTCTGGGGGGTAATGGGGTATGCGGCAATCACATCCGCATCCGCCAGCCCGACGGCCTTGGCTGCGGCAATGGAGACTTCAATTCCAGTACGTTTACTCATCTTGACTCCTCCTCCATGGACAGTGCCCCTTTCGGGCAGGATTCAACACAGATGCCGCATCCCTTGCAGTACCGGGCGTCCCATACATAACCGCCTTCGGCAGCGGGGCGGAAGGCGGTATCCGGACACAGAATCCAGCAGATGCCGCATTCCACACATGTGTCCCTGTCCATCACCGGTCTGCCCGAAGTCCGCCAGTTTCCGGTGTGAAATTCTTTGCAGCTTCCGGACGGGTGTACATCCCCCCGATCTCGACATCACCGAAAGGATAAAGGGCTTCCCCGCGAATGACAGTTTCCCATGCGGGTTCGGGCGGCTTTTTCCCGGCAGCATCTTTTTTTCAGCGGGGAACACCCGTGTGGTCTCAAAAGCCGATTTCATGGCGGCGATATTTTTTGTGCCAAGCGGGCAAAACGTTTTTCCACCGGGGAAATCAGGGATGCCATGGAAACAACCCCGCTTGCCTGGACCAGTGCCCCGATGATCGCGGTATTGGTGATGGGAACCCCCAGGGTTTGCATGGCGATTCTGCCGGCGTCCACGACGGCTACTTGGTAGTCTTTTGACAATTCTTTCAAGGCGGGGTCGTTTATGTCCGGAGCGTTGATAATAACCATGCCTCCACGGGTAAGTCCCTCGGTGACGTTTACCATCCCCAGCAGCGTAGGATCCAGGACCACGACCACATCCGGGAAATCTATTCTTTCCCTTAAGAAGATGGGGTCGTCAGATACCCTTAAAAAAGCCGTCACCGGAGCCCCTCTGCGTTCAGGGCCGAAATTGGGAAATCCCTGGGCGTATTTGCCTGAAGCAACAGCGGCCTGAGCGACCAGTTCTGCAGCGGTAACGGCACCTTGACCGCCACGGCCGTGAAATCTGACTTCAATCATGGCTTCCTCCTTTTTTAAGCGCTGAACACTTTTTTCACGGCCCGTTCCATCTGCTTCATGCGGGTATCAAGATCTCCTGTATATCCCATGGCTATCCTGAGAAGTCCGGGTGACAATCCCATTTTCTGTTGATCTTCCATCTTGATTTCAGACGATGTGGAGGAACCGGAACAGCTGATCAGGGTATCAAAATAGCCCAGGGAAACGGCGATCATACCAAAAGACTCTTCGTTCTGAAGGATGTCCATGAGTGCTTCCGCCTTTTCCCTGGTCCCGCAGTCCAGGGTCAGGATTCCGCCTAGACCGTATCCTTTATTGGCCAGTTCAGAGGCCTTTTCATATTGGAGATGATCTGGCAGTCCGGGATAGGTAACCCGGATCCCATTTCTTTGAGCATTTCGGCCATGGCGGCCCCTCTTCTGCTGTGTTCGCGCATCCTGATGGGGAGATGAGGAATCCGCTGCAGCACATCAAAGGCCACCCGGGGGTCCATGGTCGGCCCGAGCAGCATGATCCTGCCCGTGTGCAGATCCATCAATTCATGAATAAACGATTTGTCCGCGCAGACAGCGCCTGCAATCAGATCACTTGCCCCATTGATATATTTGGTCAACGAATAGACGACGACATCGGCACCTAAAATTCCGGGACTGAAAATCAGTGGGGAAAAGGTGTTGTCTACGACCAGTTTGCTGCCTCGTTTTCGGGCAATTTTGGCAAGGGCGGGGATATCTGCAATCTTAAGGGTCGGGTTCCCCATGGTTTCCGTAAAGATCACCTTAGTTTTTTCAGTGACGGCGGCCTTTACCGCTTCAATGTCGGTGATATCAACAAACGTCGTCCTGATATTCATCTGAGGAAGCAGGGATTCAAACAGGGCGTGGGTCCCGCCGTAAATACTCTCACTGGCCACGATGTGATCTCCGCTGTGACATATCTGGAGGGTGGCACAGGAGATGGCGGACATGCCGCTGGCTGTACAGACAGCTGCTTCCGTCCCTTCCATGGCCGCAAGGTATCGGGACAGGACATCGACGGTGGGATTGAAATGACGACTGTAAAGGAAACACCCGCCCTGTTCGGGTCCTTTCAGTCCGTTGAAAATTTCCGGCATTGTCCCCGGATGCATGACGGTAAATGTGGCGGATCTTGAAATGGATGGCACAACACCGCCGTGCTCTCCAAATTCTCTGCGGGCATTGAGCAATGCCCGTTCGGGGTTGTAAGTGTCCATTATAACCTCCATTATTGATATGACCAAATGTGAAATAATTCAAAACAGTCTGTTCAAAAATATCAATTATCCAATGAAATGTCCTTGCTTTTATCTCCGGAATAAAGCTAATAATTGGAAGATTCTTTTAAAATTTATCAAAATGGAGGGATATTTTGCCTGAAGACACACGCTTTGATCAGACAGACCGGGCCATGCTTGATTTGCTGCAAAAAGAGGGACGGGTATCCAATGTGACACTGGCAGGCAGGCTCAATTTGAGTGAAAGCCCCTGCTGGCGACGTCAGAAACGTCTGGAAGAAAACGGGTTCATCAAAGGATACCATGCCCATCTGGACCGCAGACGGTTGGGGTTTGGCGTGATCGCATTTGTTGAGATCAGCTTTTCGATACACAGTGACGACTCTCTGATAGATTTTGAACAGGCGGTTCAGGATATTCCTGAAGTTCTTTTCTGCCATAATATTTCAGGGGAGTCGGATTATTTGCTTGAAATTGTTTCCAGCAGCCTGGAATCTTATGAAAAATTATCGAGAAACGTAATTCGGAGACTACCCGGTGTGACGTCAATTAAAACAAGCTTTTCATTAAAAGAAATAAAGAATTCAACCCAGTTGCCCATCGCTGACATTCAAAGGAGTCCTCAGCCATGAAAGCAGACCCGAATGCACCCAGCAGCGGTTTGGTACAGTGGGTCAGATAGGTGAACAGCATATCCAGGTGTGCGGTGCCGACCGGGATGTCCTGCGGCTGGACCATGAGCCATCCCCCATGTTCAACTGGCCGGAGGTCTCCACCAGGGCACAGCAGGTTGAAAAATCTGACAAATGGGCCGGACGTCGTCCTTTTTCAGGATCAGCAATATTGGGGGCACCGGCTGTGGGCAGTAATACCGGGTCTTTTCCTCCCACAAGGATTTTTTTCAGGATTTCTGGCCTGGATTTCAAAACTTGCCGGAACAGTTTTCAACGCATCCCAGACCTGTTTTTCTGATATGAGCACCCGCCCGTTCTGGTGATCGAATCCATGGGCGTTAAATATTTTCAGCGCATCCGGATGATTGAAGCAGACCCCGGTGCGCTGTAAAATCTGCATGGATACGTCGTGGAGGATCTGGATGTCGGATAATGTAGCACCCTGCATCCGGTCAAGTGAAAAAAAAGCGTTTCCATCTACGACACATCCTTTCTAAAGTCTCAACGAGAGCGGCCCCTGAAAGGGTAATTGGGGTCAACCCTTTTTTTCAGGGATATTCATCGGATGATGAACAATAATGTCCATGAACTGGAAAAGAAGTTCAGACACATGACTGGATGCGGTTACCGGGTCTTTTTTTCTATGGATCGAATGATTTTAACCCAGTATTCATATGCTAGACGGATTTCTGCATCTTCGCCGGGTAGCCCTTTTAAAGCATAGTTGCACAAGTTGTCCACAATGGGTGTCAGAACGGCATCATAGATCTGGTTATCGGCAATACCCAGAAATCTTCGCCGAAGATCCTGCTCAATGTCCACAAGGGCCATCCATCCGGCATTGCCTTTGTCAAGACAATTTTCCAGTCTTTTGAGGTATTGTTTGATGGTCCGGATCTGTTCTTTATCGGCTTTTGAGCCACAATGCCGGTCAGTCCCGCTTCTACGGGAACTCTGAATTCGTATAGTTCCCGGGTGGTAAACACCATCCGTTGCATCAGGGTTTCCAGGCTGCTGATCATGGGCTTTGTGGATGTTTCACAGACAAAAAAGCCGCCTTTGGACCCTTTCCGCACTTCCAGAAATCCTTTCTGCTTCAGGATTGCCAGACTTTCACGAATGGTGCCCAGGCTGGCGCTCAGGATCTGCTGCAGTTCTCTGGTACTGGGCAGCCGGTCCCCGGGCCGGTATTCGCCGCTGATGATGGCTTCTTCAATCTGCTGGCTCACATCCTGAACCAGGCTTTTGTTTTTTGCTTTTTTCAATATGGTCATGTTCAAATCCATCTAAATGTATTATTGATATAATCATTAAATATAAGATTAATACAAGATAACAATACCGGATTATCTTTGAATCCATTGAAAGATCGTTATGAAATATGCTCATGAACAGAAGGAATGATTTTGTGCGGATGTGGAAGGGAGCAAAAAAAGTTGCTGGTTGGTTTCGGTTTTTAAAATCCATTGTCCCAGACTTTCCGGGGGAAAATTTTTCCGGGATTCAGGATCCCTTGGGGATCCAGCATTTTTTTGATCTGCAGCGCCAGGTCCCGGGTGGCATCATCCAGGTTGACGTCCAGGTATTCTTTTTTGGCCATGCCGATGCCGTGTTCAGCGGCAATCCGCCCGCCCAGGGATTTTGTCAGGGAAAATATTTGTTGAGTGACTTCTTCTGCCCGTTTTGAGGACAAAGGACCTGCCGCTTCTGAGACACTGAGATGGATGTTGCCGTCGGCAAAATGTCCGAAAGACAAAATCCGTAAGTTTTGTTCCCGTCCCAGGGCCGTCAGTTTTTCCAGCATCTCAGGAATGGATGCCGGCGGCACGGCAATGTCCTCTTCCAGCCAGTGCGGGCACAGGCCTGCCAGAGCCCCGTGGATGCTGCGGCGGATTTCCCAGAACTGTTCCCGCTCAGCTGGATTTCGGGCGGAATGAACACCGGTAGCCTTGCATTGACCGCATATCTGCCGGACGGTTGCCACCTCCTTTGCCACGGCATCAGAATCCCCGTCCAGTTCGATGAGCAGCATGGCCCCGGCCCCGGTGTCTGGAGATATCAACGATGTCACAGGGTTTGATAGGCCGGTTTTCTGACCGCCTCCAGGCAGAAGCTGTCGATGAATTCCAGGGTGCAGGGCGTCACCCCGGTTTTGAGCAGCATGGGCACCACCTTGCCGGCGGCCCGGATGTCCGGAAAACTCACGGCCAAAGTCTGGAGGGTTTCAGGCAGGGGTATCAGCCGGACAATGGCTTTGGTGATAATGCCCAGAGTGCCTTCCGATCCCGCAAACAGTTCGGTCATGGAATATCCCACCACATCTTTGAGGCATTTGGATCCCAGCGTGACCAACCGTCCGTCCGGAAGCACCACCTCCAAGCCCAGGATATACCGCTTGGTGACCCCGTATTTGGCGGCCCGCATGCCTCCGGCGTTTTCCGCAATATTGCCGCCGATGGTGGAAAACCCGGCACTGGCCGGATCCGGCGGATAAAACAGTCCTTTTTTTTCCACGGCTTTCTGGAGAGTGCCCGTGATTACACCGGTTTCCACGATGGCGCACAGGTTGTCGGTATCGATCTCCAGGATCCGGTTCATCCGTTCCAGCACCAGGACAATGCCGCCCATGGCAGGCACGGCCCCGCCGGTGAGGCCGGATCCAGCACCTCTGGGCACCACAGCAATCCTTTGGATCGCGGCATACTGCATCACGCTGCAGACATCTTTCGGGGTATGGGCGAACACCACGGCCAGGGGCACGGCCTGGTCCGCCCCGGCATCAAAGGCATAAGTCCACCGGTCTTCCAGGTCGAACAGGCACTGGCCCGGTCCCAGCAGCGCCGTGAGATCCTTCTGCATCTGTTTCGATGCCTTTGAATCGTTTGAAAAAGGGTTCATGTCTCCTTGGGAACGTCACTTGGAAAATAGCAGGGCAGATTCAGCCGCCTATTTGTTTTGACCGAAATTTTTTCCATATTGATTCCGAGTATATTTTAAAATCAAATAATTACAATAGAATTAAAAAAGATCCGTGGATTGGAGGCCGTCTGGCACCAAAAACCGGCGAGTTCCAAACCTCAAAAACCGGGTGGCTGAAAAGATCGAAGAAGTTGTTCTGAAATTATCCGAGGAAAACCCTGAATTTTTAGAGGTGGGTGGTGAACACTATAATAATAGCGTTCAACTTTGAATCCATCGGTTTTGGGAGCAGATGTATAGACAAAGTCCTTACCATAGCAACATGGGCATCCTCTTCTTTTTGTGTCCAATATCGTTTGATCAAACGACTGGATTTTTAATTACAAAATCCTCTGTTCGTGACAAATGAGGTAATTCTTTTTTGAGCTGATGGCATCATGGTCAATATAATGGTTTTCGGAATTATAGAAGAATAGTTATTGAAGAGGCCCTGACATATGCCATGTACTGCGACAAAAAGACAGTTGATGCGGGCAAGATATTAAAAATCAAAACCAATGGGAATTTATCTTCCGATTAACAGTTTCAGTGAAACGGAGTCAGGATATCCCGGGGAGGAAACTTGACAAGGGATAGCCGGAAACAGGTGACATTGAATAATGCGCCGGGGGAGCAGGAGAGATCTTGCTTCCCCTCTTCCGTATTGTTCAAGTTTTCCAGCCCATGCCTTAAAAACCCACTTCGCATCCTCATGAATTGCTTTTCCTGAAAAAAGCATCATTGACTGGTCAACATATTTTTGTAAAAAATTTGAAGATGAATATGTGTTTTTGAGACTAAATCAGGTTTAGGAGGCTGATTCGGTCAGAATCTCGGAATCAATCTCAGATAGCAGAAAATTCAAATCGACACCAGGAAGCCATTGAAACATCCTGAAAGATGGTCTGGAAAAACAAGAAACTATGAGTCTGACATAGAGGTTGTCTTGAAAAAAATCAAACGGTTGAAAGCTTAGAATATTGTTTATAAGGATGCCGCATGT
>LQAI01000082.1_pt1 | contig 41319 bp, 53 predicted proteins | sample 1535821 | NCBI WGS metagenome assembly LQAI01 (sample SAMN04331586, study PRJNA305678) | bioreactor metagenome | isolation source: bioreactor_5 inoculated with Wadden Sea sediment 1st replicate of a... | place: Germany:Bremen | reverse complement strand
CTTACCGCATGGCGAGCCCTCACTGGAAACCCTTCTGTCAACCGCTGGCACTCCTCTGCTCTTCAACGACCCCCTCATGTGCGACGACGACGGCCTCGACTCCATCCCCTTCGACCCCGGCGACGGCCACTCCATGGAAAGGATCCTGCCAACGGGCCCCGACGCCCAGTTCAACTGGAGGTCCTCGGTGTTCGGAGGCACCCCGGGAACCGTCCCCCAGGGCCAGGAATGGGCCGACCTCGCCACCGACAGCATCACCGTTCAGACCGGTGTGAAGGCCTGGTTCTCCAACTGCGGTGTCCTCCCCGCCCAGGGCCTTGCCACCATATTCTTCGACGCCAACGGCAACCTCCTCCCCGAACCACCGGAGGTCATCCACCAGACAACCCTCACTCTGCTGCAGGGGCAGTCCGATTCGGTCAGCGTTCCCTTCACCCCGCCGGACAGCGGCCTTTTCACCATTGCCGCCATCATCCAGTGCCCCTCCGACACCATCACCGGGAACAACTCCAAGTACGCGCATCTCATTCCGGCAAAACCGGCCTGGCCTGTTGTAACCGAGGTTCTCCCCAATCCCTCCAGCCAGTCCACCGACGAAGTCGTCGAGGTATACTTCCCCGGCCCGGGGCAGGTGGACATCACCTGTTTCACCATCACCGATTACGACTCGGAGGACATTCTCGTGGCAGTGGAAACCCCCTTCCTGGTCCAGGGCAGTACGGCCTTGTTATGGACCCGGACTATTCCCAGGGTTCAATGCCCTACGACATTCCTCCTGGAACGGTTCTCATACATCCGGGGAACAGCACCATCGGGAACGGTCTTTCCGGGAACGATCCCGTGGGTTTACTTTTCCTGGGCGGTGAAGTGTCCACATACGGCACCCCTTCGACGAAACCGACGGCATTCCCGTGAACCCCGGAACCGATCTCAGCATGGAACGGATAACCCCATTCCTCCCCGACTCAGAATCAAGCTGGTTCATCTCTCCCCTTCGGGCCGACCCCCGGCGCACCCCCGGAGAACATCACCCAGGGGGTGGACTACTCGGTGGCTTCCATCACCGCCCATCCGCCAATGGGGGCGGCGGGTACGGAAACCCTTATCTCAGCCATGTATACATCCCTGGGAACCGACTCCGTGCCCCAGGGAGATCTCAACGTTTCCATATCCGCCAACGGTTCCCCGGTCCACACCGCCACCCCGGCTATACCGGGCCTGGGAGACACACTCATGGTAAACTTCATCTGGGTCTCCTCCGAGAACGGCACGGAACTCTCCGCCACCTGCCACAGCCCGGAAGACGCCAACGGGGCCAACGACACGGCCCTGTGCCCATGGAACCCCGCTCCCGCAGTTGTCATTAACGAGGTCTTCCGCCATGAACCGGAATGGATAGAGATCCTCAATGGAACCGACCAGCCGGTTTCCCTTTCCTCCCTGGTCTTCTCCGATGCCACAAACTCCACGGAACTGCCCTCCGGAACACTGGAACCGGGAGAGTTCGCCCTTTTCACCGAAAACATCGATCTCTTCAGGAGCTACTGGGGTGACCCGCCCTGCCAGCTGTATCAGCCTGAGAACTGGCCAACACTGAACAACGGCGGCGATACCCTCCATCTGGCTACAAAGGAAGAACCTCTGGACATGGTCCCATACACAACAGCCTGGGGAGGGAATTCCGCCTCAAGCCTGGAAAGAAGGTCATCCGGTGTAATGGGTTTCATTCCCGAGAACTGGGGCACCTGCATTGAAGGAGCAACTCCGGGCAGAGAGAACAGCATCGGAGAAACCGCCGGCGGAACATTTCTTACCATGTCCCCAACCGTTTTCAACCCTCCGGCAACCCCACTTTCCATCCATATCAATCTCCCGATGCAGGCCTGCGATGTCACCGTGAAGGTTACGATGTCCGGGGAATGGAACTGGAACGGCTCTATGAAAACACGGTTCCCGGGGAAACCCTGGTTCTGGAGTGGAGCGGCAGCGGGTATCCGGTGGGCCGCTACATCATCTACGCAGAAGCCTTCGCAGGGGGCAACATCCTCTCCGACGCCGGTGTGGTCGTCCTGGCCCGGCCCCTGAACTGAACTTCATACTATATTAGTCAATAAGAATAACCCCGCCATGTAAACTGAAAGGTGCGAAATGAATATTCTCATTCTCTGTCTGGCGGCTCTCCTGGGGCAGGACCTCTTCGTGGTGAACGCCGACCTCCGCGGGGTCCAGGTACCGGACCAGACCTCCGTCCTCCATGTAGCCGAAAGCTGGTTCCTCGCCGCCGGCGATCCCGGGGATCTTCAGCTGGAAACACAGCTTCTGGAGCAGGGGCCAGTTCAGCTTACCGACTACAGCATAGTTCATCTCAGAACACCCGAGGACACCCATTCCGCCTCCGCCGTGGGCGAGGTCCTGTTCTGCCGGGGGAACACAGCACTGGTTAAGAACGGCGATTCCATCGGAGAACTCACAGCCTATCCCGGCGTACACCTCGTTCAGCCGCTCAGGGTATACTCCGGGAGGTCTACCCGCCCCTTTCGCCCCGGTGTCCTCAGCGATCCGTTCATTCATGACATTGTTGAGGCTGTTGACGAAGACTCCCTGACAGCTACCATCCAGACCTATGAGGACTATGTCACCAGGTTGTGCGTCACCGACCAGTTCCACGACTCCTGCGAATGGACCCATGACAAGTTCACATCCTACGGCATCGATTCCCAGGTGGAGGAATTCGATTTCACCTTCTACGGAACACCATACACAAGCTGGAACGTGGTGGGGGAAAAACCCGGGATCATCGAGCCCGACGTCATAGTAATAATCTGCGGCCACCTCGATTCCATAACCATGAGCAATCCCTTTGAAACCGCCCCGGGCGCGATGACAACGGAAGCGGCTCGGCGGCTGTGGTTGAAGCAGCCAGGGTCCTCTCAGAACATGATTTCAGGTACACGATCAGGTTCATCTGCTTCGGAGCCGAGGAACTGGGCCTGATCGGAAGCGATATCTACGCCCAGGAAGCGGCGGCGAACGGCGATTCCATCATCGCGGTTGTCAACCTCGACATGATCCTCTATGCCCCCGAGGGTCTCAGGCAGCTCTTCATTCCCTACAACACCATATCCGAAGAACTGGCAATGAACATGGAGATCATCACCGCAACCTATGTTCCTGAACTGGATCTCAACGTTCAGTATTCCCCGGGCACAACCTACAGCGACCATGCTTCCTTCTGGCAGCAGGGCTACCCCGCCCTCCTGGGGATCGAGCAGGGTGTTGACCAGAACCCATACTATCACCAGGAAAACGACCTTCTAGCCAACTACATGGAATACTTCCCCTTCGGTACCGAGTGCGCCAAGGCCGCCATAGCCACCGTTGCGGTCTATGCCGACCCCCTGGGCGAAGGGGTAGAGGAAGGCTCACCCTCTACAGGCCTTATCCTTTCCGCCGGGCCCATACCGGCGGCATCCACCCTTTCGGTGGAACTGGGCGGCTTCAGCGGACCCCTGGGTTTGAACCTTTACGACATGACCGGCCGTGGGGTTGCCTCAACCACCGCCGAAGAGGGAACCACCATGGTTTCCATTGATGTGTCCGGCCTTCCCAGGGGCATCTACGCCCTCAGAGGAACCTCCGGCAGCATCTCCGAAAGCAGTCTGGTGGTCATTTCCAGATAGATTACGAAAACAACTGAAGAAGCGCCCCCCGGAATCACTCCGGGGGGCATGCTTTTTTTATTGTGCTACAACTATTTACGCAATCCATTTGTCATATTTTGAATGGCTTCGATCATGTGGGCAGTCATGGATGCCAGGTCCCAGTCCGGGCTCCAGCCCCACTCCTCCCTGGCGGCGGAATCATCTATGGAGCGGCCAGGTGTCCGCTATCTCCTGTCTGAAGTCGGGCTCATAACTGATCTTGAAACCGGGAATGTGCTTCCTTATCTCCGCCGCAAGTTCGCCGGCGGTGAAGGAGAGGGCTGACAGGTTGTATTCGCAGCTGTGGATCAGACCCTTTTTATCGGCTTCGGCAAGGTCGATGGTGGCCTTGATGCAATCGGGCATATACATCATGGGAAGCATGGTGTCTTCCTTGACGAAACAGGTGTACTCGCCATTTTGAACCGCCTGGTGGAAGATATCCACGGCGTAGTCGGTGGTCCCGCCGCCGGGGGGGGTTTCGCTGGAGATGATACCGGGATAGCGTAGACCCCTGATGTCAGCGCCCATTTTTCTCACATAGTAGTCGCCCAGAAGCTCGCCGCAGACCTTGGTGACGCCGTACATGGTCTTGGGTTTAAGAACGGTTTCCTGGGGTGTTTCGAACCTGGGTGTCTCAGGGCCGAAGGCGGCTATGGAGCTGGGAATGATCACCGTTCCCAGGCCAAGCTCCACCGCGGCATCCATGATGTTCATGGAGCCGTCCATGTTCACCCTCCAGCAGAGGCGGGGATCCTTTTCGCCGGTGGCGCTGAGAATGGCGGCCATGTGGAAAATGGTGTTGAAACCTCCTTCCTCTATTGCGGTGAAGACCGCTTTCCTGTCGGTAACGTCAAGGGTCCCGCAGGGGCCGGTTTCCGCCAGCTTTCCACCGGGCACCCTTATGTCGGTGGCGGTGACGTTCTGGCCGCCGTATTTCTTTCTGAGCTCCAGGGTCAGTTCCGAACCGATCTGCCCCATGGCTCCTGTAACCAGTACTTTCTTGGTCATTGAAGCTCTCCGGTCTTGGAAGTGATTGTTAGTGCATCGGGGCAATTCTAAGGGTTTGCCCGGCGAATTTCAAGTATCCTCGTACCTATCTGGATGTCCTGGATACCTTCGGTGTTCAGTATCCGTCCGAAGGCAGTATAGCGGCAGTCAAGCCTTCTCTGACTGTCCAGCATTATGAAGAACTGGCTTCCGCCTGTGTCCATGCCGGAATCCGCCATGCCCACGGTGCCCCTTTCGTATGGAGCGGTGTTGTTCTCCGCGGGAATGGTGTATCCCGGACCTCCGTAGCCGTTGCCCTCGGGGCATCCCGCCTGGGCCACGAAACCCGGGATCACCCTGTGGAAGTAGATCCCGTCATAGAAGCCGGTTTCCGCCAGGTGCCAGAAGTTTTTGCAGGTAACCGGGGCAAGGTCGTTGAAGAGCTCCATGGTGTACTCACCTGCATCGGTAACCAGGACCACAGCTTCCGGAGGGGAAACACCCTGAAGGTCCCGGGTTCCCCGGGGCATGGCGAAGTCCCTTCCCAGGGCATCGGCGGTGATGGCCCGGACCATCAGATAATCATCGGTAAGAAGGAAATCGGCCCGCTCCTCGGGTATCCTCCACCCCAGCTCCAGCATGGCCAGCAGGGCCGAGGCCCTTTTGGCTGGATCCTCGCTCCTGTAGAGGCTGTCCTCAAGTATGGGGATCTGCCCCACCCCGGCCAGGGACATGTGGCCGATGGGACCGTCGGCGGAGGACATATCCAGGAGGATATCGGCCCTGCCGCAGGCTTTCGCCGCCATCATCCTCACCGCCGGCGAGGGGTCGTCCAGTATCTCGAAGGCCAACGAGGGGTTCCTCTGGATCACCGCCTGCCTCACGGCCCAGAAGGGGTCGCGGAGGAATCCGGAGAGTTCATCCTCCGGAATCGCAAGCACATAGTAGTAACGCTGCAGGTCGGTGAGGTTATCGGGATTTACATCCGGCGGTTCCGAACCGGTGGCGGAGCAGTACCTGAGAAGTGAGGTGAGGTTCTCCGGTGTGACCTGATCCTCCGGTGCGGGAAGGCCGCCGGCTCCGGCGAACTCCCTCCAGAGGTTCCTTGTGCCGGTGGACAGCTCCGGCCAGACGGAACCTATGTACTCGGAAAGTTCCAGGGGATGGTCCGGCGGAAGGCCGAAGGCGGACCTGTGGAACTGGCGAAGTATTGGGTATTCAGCAAGATCCGGACTTTCAGGAAGAAGGAAATCCCCTCCGAATTCCATGGATACCGGGTCCTGGGCGGACTCTACGGGGTTTCCGGATATGAAAGCCTCCAGGGCCTCTTCTGCCGGGACGGCTCCCAGGAGCATCAGGGAAAGGGCCAGCGGGGTCATATTTGTCCTCCTTATTCATGCGTTCAGGGGAAAAGTAAACTATAATTAAAGGCCGGCGTAAACGCCGGTAAATGAAAAATGAAAGGCTGACATGTCAAAGACCATCATTGAACTTGCCAGGGAAGGCAGGGCAGCGGAAACACTCACCATGGCCCTTGAGAACGAGGGTCTCTCCATGAAGACCGCAATCTCGGAAATAGCCGCCGGCCATGCGGTGGTGCCTGCGAACCGCACCAGAGTGGTGAAGAGACCCTGCATCATCGGCGGAGGAAGCCGCATAAAGGTTAACGCCAACATAGGCAGTTCCATGGACCATGAATCCATGGAGGAAGAGGTTGAAAAGCTCAAGACCGCCGTTGCCCACGGTGCCGATACGGTAATGGACCTCTCCACCGGAACAGCCTGGAAGGAGATACTCCACAGGATAACAGGCCAGAGCCCTGTTCCCGTGGGAACCGTACCTGTATACCAGGTCTTCGGAATAGCCATGGACCAGGGGCGGGAGGTGGCCGACGTAACCCCGGAAGAGATATTCTCAGCGGTGGAGGACCACTGCCGTGCCGGTGTGGACTATCTCACGCTCCACTGCGGAGTGACCAGAAGGTCGGTAAAACTGGTGAAGGACCAGGGAAGACGGATGGGTATCGTTTCCCGGGGGGGCTCCCTCATGGCGGAGTGGATGGAAAAACGGGGTCAGGATAATCCGCTTTACACCGGCTTCGACAGGCTGACGGAGATCCTCAGGAGCTACGATGTTACATATTCACTCGGCGACGGCCTCAGACCGGGATGCCTTTCCGACGCCGGCGACAGGGGTCAGATAGAGGAGCTGGTAACCCTGGGAGAACTCCAGAGCAGGGCCTTCACCGCCGGTGTTCAAACCATGATAGAGGCCCGGGGCATGTGCCCATGCACCAGGTAGCCGAGAACATGCGGATTCAGAAAAGCCTATGCGGCGGAGCACCCTTCTATGTCCTCGGGCCCATCGTAACCGATATCGCCCCGGGATACGACCACATAACCAGCGCCATCGGCGGAGCCTGGCGGCCTGGCACGGAGCGGATTTCCTCTGCTACGTTACCCCCTCGGAACACCTGAGGCTGCCGGACATCGAAGACGTACGCGTGGGGTGATAACCGCCAGGATAGCCGCCCATGCAGCGGACATAGCAAGGGGAACCCCCGGAGCCATGGAAATGGACAACGCCATGGCCGACGCAAGGGCCGCCTTCGACTGGGAAACACAGTACTCCTGTTCCCTGGATCCCGTCACCGCCAGAAAGTTCAGGAACGAGGCCCTGCCCGAGGACGGAGACGTGTGTTCCATGTGCGGCCATCTCTGTGCCCTGAAAACAAGCAGAAGGGCCATGGGTCAGGACAGCGAAAAGGGCTAGGCCTTCCTCACGATGTCGTCGGTGTAGTAGAGGGATGAAGGCACCACGGGGAACTCCACCCTTATCCTGTAGACAACGAACTCGTCGGGGTCCCACCTGAGGCACTGGAACACATCCCCAGCATCTCTGTGTACCTGGGAACAAGGGGAGTGTAGGCGCAACCGGTACCGGAACCTATCAGCATGGGCTTGATGTTCATGGGGATAGTGTCCCGCAAAGAGCGGTACTCAAGGGCTCCCCCCCTCTCGTAGTAGTCGAAGAGCATACATGCAGAAGGGTTTCCCGCCATGGTCTCGGCCATTGTCTCATGGAAGAAGAGATCAAGTATCAGGTTCTGAACAGGTGTGTATATCTTTACCGAGACCTCGTGCTGCCTTTCCGAGGGGTCGGGGTCCACCGGGAAGATGCCCCTGGAAACCGTGCCGGTAACGGTATCGATAAGGTTGGTGTTCCCCACCGGGCCGTCCTCCAGCTCATACACCGGACCGCAGCTTTCGAGGTGACCGCCTTCAGTGCCGGCAGCGGATCGCTGCAATACCTCTGAAGGAAGGGTACGTTCTCCATGAGGTTGCATGACGCCCCGCGGTCGATGGTTTCAGTGAAGAACTGCTCGTCGTGGGATGTACCGGTGAAGAAGCATGGTGTATCGATCACCCACTTCACGCCGGGGCGGTTCCTCCTTATGTCGAAAAGTCCCTTCACCTCAGCCACGTCAAGCATACCGGGGGTTGCCGAGGGACCGAAGAACCAGGAATCCAGCTGGGTCTCCGCCTGAAGTCCCAGCAGATGGCTCTGGGCATAGCAGGCCTGCTTCCTGAGTGTGTTGAAGGCCTGATCCCGGCCGTCCCTGGAGCTGGCCATGAGCATCATGTCCATGGACTGCCTGTCCCCGGAGTGTATGTCGATTATCTCATAGAACTCCTCCACGGCGGTCATGGCATTCTCCAGGCAGTCCTTTTCCACTCCCCTGGCCCTGCAACTTTTGATGAACCGTCCGAAAGAGTGCCTGCCGGGGACGAACTGAGCGGCGAAGAAGAGGTCGTCCTCGTGTATTATCTTGTAGATCCGCCAGCCGAGCTTCTTGTCCAGGCCCAGCACCTGATAGACATCGTGGGGGCTGTCTATCCTTTCCGGCAGTTTGCTTACTACAATACCTATGGCCTTGCGAAGACCGAGGATGGTCCTGGTGACATCCTCCTGAAAGCGGGTAATACTGTTTGGCATGTTCCTCCAGCCTTATAAATACTATTCGATGAATATCTGTAATGATTTGCGGTATAGCAAGGAGCGCCTTCAGAATATACCGGCGAAAAGGTCATCGCTTATGGTGGTCAGCACACGGAGTTCCCTCTCGCCCCCTGCCAGAAAGATGCGGTCCGAGGAGAGTATCTCCCTTATCCTTGTCCCCCCCGAGGCGATCCTTCTCTTAAGCTCGGCCGGTGACATCACCGTGAGGTGAAGCCTCCGGGCGGCTCCCGCTTCAAAATCGGAGGTGCATCTCCTTATGTTGTCCATTGTGGTGTCCCCTATTACCATAAGGTTCACCGGCGTGTCCAGTTCTGCCCTGCCCGTGGCGTAGTCGCCGTAGATAAAGGCCATTCCAATAGGATCCTCCGAGGCTTCAAGATCGTTCTGAAGGAGGTCTACCATACCCGTGGTCTTTGAAAAGATGGACCTGAGCTCACCGTATATGAGATTGCCGGTGTTCGCCCTGTAGTGAACCTGGTTGCCGATCCTTTCCCTTATGAGTATGCCGGCCTTAAAAAGCCTGGAAACCTCCCTCTGTACCGCTCCTCGCCCACAATCCAGCAGCCTGATCAGCTCCAGCAGGTAGAATGAGCGGTGGGGGTTTAGAACGAAGGTTGCCAGAACCTTCCTCCTTACCTTGCCGAAAAGGCTTTCCCCTATAAGTTCGTTGGTGTTGTTACTCATATTGGGTACATTAGTACTTTATCGGGGTATGTCAATATCCCATCAGTATTTCAGTCAATGATTCCGTTCATTCTTCCCACGGTAACGAAGGCCTCAACCGCCCTGTCCAGCTGCTCTCTGGTGTGGGCGGCGCTGAGCTGGACCCTGATTCGGGACTGGCCGATGGCAACCACCGGATAGAAGAACCCAATGGCGTAGACACCGTGGTCCAGAAGGTCGTCGGCGAACTTCTGAGCAAGTACGGCATCGTTCTCGTAGTCGCCGAACATTATTGGAACGATGGCGGTGCTTCCCGGAAGGACCTTGAAGCCGGCATCCTTTATCCTCTTTCGGAAATACCCGGCGTTGCTGTGGACCCTGTCCCTGAAGTCGGTGGTCCCGGTTATCATGTCCAGGACCCTGATGGTGGCCCCCACCACCGCCGGACAGACGGTGTTGGAGAACAGATAGGGCCGGGACATCTGCCTGAGCCACTGGATTATCTCCCTGCGGCCCGAGGCGCATCCCCCGCTGGCGCCACCCAGAGCCTTGCCGAAGGTGGTGGTGATCACATCCACCCGGCCCATTACTCCGTGGTGCTCGTGGGTGCCCTGCCCGTTCGGCCCATATAGCCCGTTCCATGGCTGTCGTCCACCATCAGTATGGCGTCATACCTGTCGCAGAGGTCAACTATTTCATCCAGAGGCGCGATATCGCCGTTCATGCTGAAGACGCCGTCGGTGGCCACCATGCGGAACGGCAGTTCTGCACCTCTTCGCTCATGAGTATCGCTTCAAGGCCCGGGAGGTCCTTCCCGTCGAAGGAATACTCACCGGTTCCCATGCTGTTGTGGCTGTATATGTACCTCCTGGCCTTGCAGAGCCTTACACCGGAAATGATGGAGGCGTGGTTAAGCTGATCGGCTATTATGGCGCTGTCGGAGTCGAGGAGTGGTTCGAATATCCCGGCGTTAGCATCGTAGCATGCCGCGTAGAGGATGGTATCGTCGGTTCCCAGGAACTCCGAAACCCTTTCCTCAAGTTCTTTGTGGATGTCCTGGGTTCCGCAGATGAACCGTACGCTGGAAAGTCCATACCCCTTGAGTCCACCGCTTCCTTTGCCGCCTTTATAACCTCGGGGTGGGAACTCAGACCAAGATAGTTGTTGGCACAGAAGTTCAGGACCTTTCCCCTTTTCCGTGTGACGATCTCCGTTCCCTGGGGTGAGGTTATTATTCTCTCTTCCTTGTAGAGGCCTTCCTTTTTCCTGCTCTCTATCAGCCCGTTGATGTGGCCGTATATCTTCTTCGACATTCCGGTTACCTCCGGTATTCATTATGCGGTTCGCCCTTTGTTCACAGTGGATCACAGCACCGATTATAACAGGGTGGCAAAGGGTTCCGAAATTATCAGGGAAGGCGGGTGTACCCGGGCCAGATGTGTTTGTAGACCACATAATTGTGGCTTACTATCTCCACATATTTCCGGGTTTCGTTGAAGGTGATCAGGCTGTAGAACTCTTCCGAGGGCATTCGGCCCCAGCCCCACAGAAGCGCATTGTGTGGACCGCCGTTATATGCCGCCAGGGTTCCGGTCAGGTCCCCCTGAAAGTCCTCGGAATAGGATGAGATACATGCTGTTCCGTACATTATGGAAGTGGCAGGATCGTAGAGTATGTCAGGGCTGTAGTCGTGGCTGAAGCCCTGTTCCAGGGCCACGTACTCAGATGTGCTGGGTATCATCTGTATAAGTCCCCTGGCACCGGCGGTGGAGAAGCAGTTGGGCTGAAAAGCGCTCTCCTGCTTCATTATGGACCACAGCAGAAGGGGATCCATCCCCCTCCTCTCCGTTTCAAAAAGGACCTCATCCCGCCAGGCATCGGGGTATCTGAGACGCCAGAGCTCCAGGGGTCTGTTGTCGTTCTCAAGGCTCCATATCCTCCAGGCGGCGGAGGGTCCCCGCTCCCAGATGCCTGGTGAAGATAGAAGGGGCCAGTCTGTACACATCCCCCACCTGCTCCTCCGCGTACCTGAACAGGTCAAGGGCCCATTTCCGGCAGCCCACGCTGGAGAGAAATACTCCATCCCATGCGTCCTCCGGGGGCTCCGCCTCCGGTCGGCCGTTCCGGGCCATCCAGACCGAAAGGGGCTCATCGACATAGTGTGGCCTCCAGGGGGAAGTCCCAGGTATTCCCTGGCGAAGACCGCCGGGAGACTTTCCGGTTTATCAGATATCAGCCTTTCCAGTACACCCCTTCCCGAGTCATCTCCGCCCTGTAGCTTGAGGACTCCATACCAGTACCTGGAGGCGGGCCTGTAGACACTCTGGGTCCACCTGGCGTTGAAATTGCCGAAGGCCTCCATGGCCTCCACGGCCCTGCCGGTCTTCATCAGGGCCATGGCGATATGGAACTGGGCGTCATCGGCGGTGCTGTTACCGGGATACCTGTCCAGTGTCTCCTGGAAATGGGGTATGGCCCTTTCCCAGTGGCCGTTCTGGGCAAGGCTGATTCCCCTGTACCAGGGAAGGTTGCTTATTCGCCAGTGATCCGGCCACATGGCACCATAGCGATCCAGCTGGACAAGGGCTTCCTCCACCCTTCCAAGGGCGGCCAGGTTCCTTCCCAGATAGATCAGCGCGTTCGGGGCGTCCTCCCCCCGGGGCCACCTTTCAAGGTAGAGTTCCAGAAGCTCCACGGCCTCCTGGTAGCGTCCCAGGCGGTCTCTGGTCCTGGCACCGAGATAAACCCCCCGGGCGGGGGGTGTCGAGGAGTTAACCGCGATGTCGTGGACCTCGTTCCACAGCCCCCCTCGTAGAATGGGTCGATGAGCTCACCGGCCAGAGAGGGATCGGCCAGGACAGTGTCCCGTATTTCTGTGTATGCCGCCGCGTGGACATCCCCGGCGGGCCAGAGGGTAAAGGAACGAAGAAGGTCCGGGATTCCGCTGTCTCCCCGGGCCATGCCCCGGTGGTGATAAAAGCGTGATTTGAGTATGTCGTCGGATCCGCCCATGACGGTGTTCCAGATGGCTTCCTGTGAAGCCCTGTCCCCGGTTCCCAGGGCTGCCCGATAAAGGCAGAGAAGCCGGTCGTCGAATGCTCTTCCCGGGGGAAGGTCCACGGAGTATTCAAGGAACTCCAGGGCCAGGACGGGATCGGTGGTAACCAGGGATTCCGCGGCCATCAGGGCAAGATATTCCGGAAGCCTGTACTCCCCGGCCTCGATCCCCGGAAGTATTTCCGCCGCCACACCGGCGCCTCCGTGAATCACAGCCCTGTAAGGGGCCCTCTCGTCGGCGTACTCCAGAAGTATCCCGGCGGCGGCGGGAAGTGTGCCCGGGGCTGCCCGAAGGGCGGCCTCGGCCAGGGCAAGCCGTGGTTCGCTTCCCGGATCAAGAAGCAGGGCGGCGGAGAGGTACTGCCCGGCGGCCCCTGCGGAATCACCGGCGGCCAGGAGTGAATCGGCGTGGAGGGATGCCGTGAGGCTCTTCTGGGCATCGGTGGGTTCCGGAACCACATCGGTGGAACATCCGCAGCCGGCTGAGAAGACCAGTGCGACGGCTGTATGAAAAAGCCTCTTCAACTATTCAGCGCTCCGGTGACCGTACTTCTCCAGCTCCTCTGTGATCTCCGGGTTGTCCGGAGCCGACTTCAGGGCCGTTTCCAGGAGTTCAACCGCCTCGTCGTGCCTGTCCATGGCCGCAAGGGCCCTTGTATAGGCAATGGTGGTCTTTACCGAAGGTTCACCGCTGAGTATTGTGCTCTTCAGGAACTCGATTGTTTCACCGGGACGGTCGGTCTTCACCATTATCATACCAAGGCCGGAAATGGCCGGCTCCAGCTCCGGTGACTCAGCCAGAGCCTTTCTGAACCTCTCCTCGGCGTCCTTAAGGTCTCCCATCGCCGCCAGGACATGGGCCGAGTTGCAAAGGAGCTCCGGGTTTCCCGGGGCGATCTCCAGCGCCTGGTCAAAAGCTCCCTGGCCTGGGTGTACTCACCCATACTGAAGTGGGAAACCGCCCGGGAGTTCAGCTCGTTAACCCGGTCCTCCCTGGCCCTGTCGGCGAACTTCGAGGTGAGTTCCACCATCTGGCCGGTCATGTCGGTGTTCAGTTTTAGCCCCTTCTGGAGTTCCTCCTTCACCTCGGCAAGGGTTTCACCGGCCTGCTCCAGGGAAGCATCGGCCTTTCCAAGGACCTCTTCGGTCTTTTCAGTGAGCCTGTCCATGGAACCGGAAACTCCCCTCCCATCTCCTGGAGCTTCACCGGGATCTCCTTCACCGCGGCAACCACCGATGAACCGGAGGATTCCACCGAATCGGTAATGGTTGCCACGAAGGCCCTGTCCTCGGAGGCCTTCTGTATGCTTTCCAGTTTTTCACGGATCGGCTCGAGTTCTTTGCCCATACCCTCCAGAAGGCTTTCCGGGATCTTTTCCATGGATGCGGAAACATCTTCGATAAGGGGTTTCATGACCTCGGCGGGCTTCATGTCGGTGATGGCGGCCCTTAGTTCCTCAAGTTTCTCCAGCACCGGGGTGAGGTCGGTCATGTACTCCCCTGGAGCAGGTCCCTCGGAGGAGACAACTCCGTGAATGGCCTCAAGCTTCTCGATGATCGGCTGCATATCCAGGGCCGTCCCGCCGGCCTCTTCCGGGGAAGCCTTTTCGGCGGAGAGGACCTGGTGAATGGCCTCAAGTTTCTCGAGGAGGGGCTGAAGATCAGCGGGTGGGGCTCCTTCCCCGCCCGCCGGGGGTCCTTCGGCTGACAGGGTCTGGTGAATGGAATCGAGTCTGTCAAGGATCGGCTGGGTGTCGAGCTGGGAATCAGGCCTTTCCTCTGAAAGAACTGCCTGTATGCCGTCGAGCTTCTGCCCAAGAGCGTCGAGCTTGGCGCCCAGTCCCATGACAGCCCTGCCCAGCTCGATCAGAAGCTGTTCGGTGGTGTATTCAGCGGGTTTATCAGCCATGTTTTCCTCCAACTTGCTAGAAACTGTATGTTATCATTGAAAGTCTGCTTCCAGATACTCCGGTTCTTCCAGTTCTCTGAAGGTGGTCGGGGTGGTTTTCCGAAAGAAGTCGTCTTGCCGCGGCGGCCTCACTGGATGCCCCCATGCACTCAAGGGCGTAGTGAAGCCTTGCCAGGTATTCCGGGCGGGAGGTTTCGGCATATGCCTTCCTCCAGACCCCGCAGGCGGCCAGGCGTTCGCCGGTTCGCCAGAGGGCTTCGCCCCAGTTCATGGGGTTTTCCCGTATCTCCTTCATGGAAAGGGCCTGAACCGCCCTGCCGGAGCGTATGAGGCTCTCAGGTGTACTGGAATCGGCATCCATTTCCGAGACCCTTGCCCGTACCCTGGCAAGGAACGCTGAGTCGCCCCTGGCCATTTCAAAGGCCTCAAAGACCCTTCCGGACATCAGAAGGAGGTCTATCACCTGCTCCACGGAGAGTGAGCCCTCCTCTCCCGCGGTGGGGAGATATACATCGACGACCTTTCCCGCAGAAGCGGCATTGGCAGGGGTACCGGTTTTCAGAAGATCCAGGGCGAGATGAAAAACGGTGTCCCTGGAACCGCACCTGAGGAGCATTTCTGTCAGGGCTTCCATTTCATCTTTCCCGGCTTCTGCGATACCCCGGGGATAAAGGGCGTCTATGGATGATTCGGCGGTTTTTCCGACTGGCACAGCCGAAGGAAATCCATTCTGTAATCGCGGTTCTCCAGTGCATCCCGAAGAAGGACCACCGAGCGGTCCTCACCAAGACCTGCCAGGGTGACCCTTATGGCATGGGCCTCTTCCGGATAACCGGCACAGCCGGCAAGGGTCTCAAGCTGAAGAAGGGCCTCCGCCGCTTTGCTGTCTTCCCATTCTGAGTGGGCTTCCCTGATCATATCAATGGGGATCACTACCCCCTCGGGTACCTCCACGGCAATGAAGCCCGTAGACATTCTTGAGGCCAGGGCCAGGAGCATCTGCAGAAGGGGGTTCTCACACCCGAGGGAACTAATCCTGCCATGGAGGTCCGGTTCCAGGCAGAGGGCCCTTACCAGGAGATCCGAGGGGTCGTAATCCTCCATATGCTTCATGCCAAGCTCGGCGGTGAAACCATGCCCGGGAAAAATCGTTATCCAGTGAGTATGAAGCACCGGTTCGAAGGATCTCCTCCATCAGTTCGGTATCCCCCTCGGCGGCGATTCCGGCGGATTCCATGAAACCCCGTGGATCACCTGCCATGAGTCTTGCCAGGGCCAGGACACCATGTATCTCGTGGGCTCCGGGAGCGCTCAGGACCGCTTCTTCCAGGAAGTCGAGAACCTCTTTCTCTCCCAGTACCGGCTTGAGGGTTCCCGCGGCGGATGCGGTGTCGCCTATCTTGATCTCCGCCCTGGCAAGGGCGATGGCGCCAAGGGGTGACCCGCTGTCCCTCTGTGTAAGTGATGAAAGAACGGTCCTGGCCAGGGAGGCGGTCCGTTCACCGGAGGCGGCGGTTGAAAGGTGTTCCACCGCGGCCTGCACGTCCCCGGCGGCGGCAAGTGAACAGCCCTGTACCAGGTTGGAAATATCGTCTTCTTCGGTCTCCAGCCCCTTTACCGCCGCGGCGCCGGTTCCCGGTTTACCCGTTTCAATGAAATATCTCATTCTGAAAAGAATGGTTTCCCCCGGGGAACCCAGTTTGACCTCCCCGGCCAGGTCGTCCATCCAGTCCTCGGCACCGGATACCGCTAGAAGGGGAAGCAGCTTTGCCACAACATCCCCCTGTTGTTCCTGTTGAGCTCGCTGAAGAGCCTGCCCGGTTTCATTGCGGAAACGACGAGAAGGGAAGTGAGGAAACCAGACCGGTTATCCTCTCAACCAGCTGGGGGGAAGAGATGGCGGCGGTGAGGTTCTCGGTGCTCTCAGCGGATTCACCCTGGTGTATCCTGGCCCCGGCCACCACCAGCTCCCCCGCCGGGGACGCCGGTGTGAAGCCGGACTGGAGTATATCGGCGCTTCTATCCTTGTAAACACCGCTGTCGAAGATAGCCAGGCAGCCCTCGTCGGTTACCGGTTCTCCGGATACAAGGAGTTCCAGCCAGTCGGCTGCGGCCTCGGAAGCCCTGCCGTTCGAGGCGCCGGAGGCTGCCCTGAGCCTTCTTAGTTCGGTGTGTTCTGCCATTAAATGATCAAATTCGGAAAGCACCGAAACGATATCCTGCTTTGATTTTATATCGGTCCTGGAGGCCAGGTGCTTAAGGGTGGCGGCGGCCTCTCCGCCCCTCTCAAGAACCAGCAGGACCACCGCCAGCAGTGTCAGCACCGCCGCGCTTGTCCGCTGGCGTTTCAGCAGCCTCTGAGCTTTCAAGCACCACTCCGGGAACTGTCCACGCTGAGAGAGAGAACCTTGACAGCCTCTTCCACGGAGCCCTTTTCAACCAGGAACTCTCCGAGTTTGCCGGTGACCAGCCCCTCGCGGTCGATCCCGCTGTCGATGAAGCTCCTGCAGATATCCACCACCGGGGAATCCGCCACATCCGGGCACTCGAACGCCCTGTCCACTGAGTCCAGGGCCTGGGTGTGCTCGCCCCTTGCCAGCCTTAGCCTGGCCTGAAGAAGGTGAGCCCTGGCGGAACCGGGGGAGCCCAGTACCATTCCGGTCACCGCCTGCTCCATAAGGGATGAATCCCGATCCCTTTGGATGAGGGGGTCAAGAATGAGACAGGCGTCGTTCACCCTGCCGGCCCTGCTCATGAGCCTTGCCAGTGAGATCCTGGATTTACTGGTGTCGTCGTGGGGCACCAGTTCCTTTTCCACAAGGGAAACAGCTCTGTTGAGGATGTCCGTTTCCGCTTCGTAGAGACTGGGCAGTTCGGCTATGGCCCTTTCCCGGTCCCCGATGGCGGTGAGGACCATTATCCTTTTCAGGTTCACTTCCATATCGGTTCCGCCGGTCCTGGATGCTATCCAGCCGCTGAGCCTGGAGAGGCTCTCCTCGGGGAAACTGCATCTTTCCGCAGCATCCACCAGTATGTCCATGGCAGCGGAGGGATCTCCCCTGTGAAGGGTGATCATGGCCCAGGCCAGTATTCTGTCGATACCGGCACCGAGCTCCCTTCCCTTCACTCCGTTAAGCGCCTGGGCGGAGGACTGGACAGTGTCGGCGAATCTGTTCACCGTTACCCTTTCGGTCCTGCCAAGAACGTCCATGAGACCATTGAAATCCCTCTGATGCAGCCTGGACTTCCAGATCACCCTGAGCAGCTCGAAGGAACGGGGGAACTGGGTCTGCTTCTCCTCCAGCAGTCTGGTGATGGGCATCCTGAGGTCGGAATGGGTCCTGACTATCCTTTCGCCTATCCGGCCGCCCAGATCCGGGTGGCCGATATCCATCAGGAATGGAACAAGCTTCGCCGCCACGTCGTGGTCCTCAAGAAGCGTGTCAAGCTCTTCCTCCACCATTACCGCCGCCTGATCCACCATATCACCCGATGCCAGATCCTGTACTTTCTTGAATGTTCTCTGCGCCTTTGATCCAAAAAGAAACGACATGACACCTACTCCGGTTTGATTAATAAGGTTTCACCGATTGACAGTTCTGCTGAATCCCTGTTGTTAAGCTCCATTATCTGATCCACGGATACTCCGTAAAGCAGAGCCAGATCCCACATTGTATCACCCTGGGCAACCGTGTGGGTCACCGCCTCCGGCGCCCGGACGATCTCCACCTGAGAGCTTCCCTCGGGGGGAATGCCCCGGAGAAGCAGTTTCTGGCCGGGGTAGATCACCGTGGAGGTGGTAATATCGTTCCATGCGGCAACCTCCCTTGAGGATACACCAATCGACGCTCCGATGCCACCCATGGTGTCCCCTGACCTTACCGTGTATTCATAGAAGCCCGCCCGCTGGGCAGCGGCGGAATTCACGGGAACCCTGCCACTTTCCGGTATGTACATGTATTCGCCCGGGGGGGCATTACACCGTTGTTCGCGCCTCGGAGTTCCGATTCTGTCACTCCCAGAGCGGAAGCCACCGACCCCCAGCTGTCGCCGTGTTTCACCAGATAATCCCTCCTGTTTATGGTCCAGGCGGTTCGAAACGCCGAAGAAGCCCTGGGGGTGGGAACCACCACCTCCCAGTTCCTCTGGCCCACCGGGGTTTTTTCAAGAAGGAACCCCCGGTTGTACCCGGCCATTGTTTCCACGGGGATACCGGCCTCCGCCGAGAGGAGCCTGAGGTCAAGCCCCGGAGGGACCAGCACAACCGACAGGTCCGGTACATCCCTTTCGCGGCTTCTCAGGGCCTCAAGGGCCGCGGAATATCTGGGAACGAAGGCATCTGTCTCTCCGGGAAGGTCGATCATGCCGAACTCCCTTCGAGATGCCGAGGAAAGGGCCCTCTGGACCACTCCCTCGCCGCAGTTGTAGGCGGCCAGCGCCAGGTGCCAGTCGTTGAAAAGGCGGTTCAGATAGGTCAGGTATTCCGATGCTGTGCGTGTGGAGGCAGTCCAGGAATACCTTTCGTCGATCTCGTCGGTCATGTTCATGTTGAAGTGCCTGGCGGTACCGCTCATGAACTGCCAGGGGCCTGCGGCCCCCACACGGGAGTAATCCCCTATGTAGTAGCTGCTCTCCACCCAGGGCAGGGCGGAAAGCTCGAAGGGGGCCCCCTGGCTTTTCAGAATGGCCTCGAGAAGCCTTATAATCCCAGGGTCCGCCGGGCAGGCATCAGGGGTGTAGGAAAGGTCGCTCAGGTGCGGGGAATGCAGGGGCATCCTGTGACAGACCTGACCACCGGACACGCCGTGAAACACATCCATCGCCGGCTGAATGGCACTCTCCATGGGGTTCTCCCGCTGGGACTGGTTAACGGAAGGGGCTCCAGCGGTTACTCCGCCACGGTGAAGCCTGGTGCCGGAACAGGCGGAAAAAAGCAATATTATGGCAAAGACGCACAACGGACCGAAGGATACTACGAAGGGGGACAGTTGATGATGAAGGTGGGAATTGCCGGGGCCACCGGTCTTGTTGGGCAGGAAATGCTGTCCGTTCTTCAGAAGAGCAACCTTTCTTTCAGTGACATTAAGCTGTTCGCCTCCAGTGGAAGCAACGGGAAAATACTCAATTTCAGGGGCTCTGCCCTTCCCGTTGAAATAATAAAAAAATCCTCCATGGAAAAGGGTATGATCATACTGGGGCAACCTCCCGGGAAGTTGCCTGTGAATGGGTTCCCGACGCTCTGTCGAAGGGGGCCCTGGTGATAGACAACTCATCGGCCTACAGGATGGAAGATGGGGTGCCGCTGGTGGTGCCCCAGGTGAACCCCGGATCCATTGAGGATCATCACCGACTGATCGCCAATCCGAACTGCTCCACTATCCAGCTTGTAATGGCCCTCGCCCCCCTTTTGCGGCTCTCACCGGCGGAGTGGGTCTCCGTTTCCACCTATCAGTCGGTTTCCGGGGCGGGGGGCAAAGGGATCGAAGCACTCCTCCAGCAGGAAAAGGACGGACCACGGCCCGGGGGCTTCCACAGGAACGTGATCTGTGAGATAGGAGAACCGGATGGGGGTGGGTATACACCGGAGGAAATGAAGCTGGTTCATGAGACATCGAAGATACTCGGAGGAGGCTCCCCTGCCATCTTTCCCTCCTGCGCCCGGGTGCCGGTTGCCGTTGGGCATACCGAATCGGTAACGGTCAAGTTCACAGGGCCTGTGACCGCCGCGGAGGCCGCCGGAGCACTTTCGGCATTCCCCGGTGTGACAACCTCCGTACTGGGCCGGGAGCCACTGACGGCGGCGGGAACCGACGAAACCTTCGTGGGCCGTATAAGGAACCACCCAACGGATCCCACGGTGCTTCAGTTCTGGGTTACCGCGGACAATGTCCGGAAGGGGGCCGCCCTGAACGCCGTTCAGATACTTGAGCTTCTGGCGGCACGGCGCACATAGCAGAAGGGCCCCGGCGGCAAGCCGGGGCCCTATCGGTTGCTTTTCAGCTTCTAGAGATCGAGATCGGAGTCGTCGAGGAGGTCGAAGTCGTCCTCAAGGGCTTCCTCTTCGTCGAGGGCGGCGCCGCAGTCCTCACAGAAGAGTTTCTGTGGAGGATTCACGTGGCCGCATGAAGGACACTCTACGGTGTCGTCGTCGGAGCCCTCTTCGTCGAGGCTGATGTCTTCGTCGAGTTCGAGTTCGTCGAGGCTGTCACCGGCTTCCTCCGCTGGAGCGGCGCCGGCGGCGGCTGCCGCTTTACCGGCTGTGGCATCTTCCACGTCCCGGAGGACCTTCTTCATGTCTCCCAGCTCGCTGCGGTAGCCGTCGAGCTCGTCAGCGGTGCTGTTCCTTGCTCCGGTGGCGTCATCGAGTTCCTTCTGGAACTTGGGATCGTTCTCGTCGTGCTCACGGAGTTTAGCCCTGATCTGGAGCTCTTCCACGAGATCGGATTCGCTCTGGTGTTTCTTTCCAGCTCGTTGATCTTGGAGGTGAGGTCGTTGACCTTGTCTTCAAGTGAGCCTTTTCAGCACCGAGATTATTCAGCACCTCGTTCAGCTGGCCGTCGTAGTCGGCTTTGATCCTGGAATAAACCCTCTGGTTGGTTTCCCCCTTCATGGATTCAAGGTTAGCCAGCCTTTCGGCCAGTTCGTTCCTTCTTCCAAGGAGATCCTGAATCTTCCTTTCGAGCGCCATTACCCCTCCATTCCAAAGAGCTTTTTTTCTAGCGGTTATAATGCATTGGGTTATTTTTCTTCATTAACATCCTGTTGTCAAGGTTAGAACAACGGAGCCTATGGCGACAAGGGGGTCGCCTCCGATCTTCAGCTGTTGATCAGCGAAAGCGAAAGACTCTAGCTTGGAAGCACTTGCGATGTTATTCCCAGCCCTGGCAAGCCCCTCGACCTTCTTCCATCTGAACCGGGGAATTCCCATCCTTTCCGCCACCGCCTTCGGCGGTATACCGTTTTTCAGCAATTCCTCCGCCCCTGATACCTGTTTCCACTGGCTGTAGAAAAGGGCAAGGAGCCTTATGGGTTCCTCGCCGGAGGCAAGGAGCAGGGAGAGGGAGGTCATTGCCTTTGCCCTGCTTCCGGCGAGGACCTCTTCACAGAACTGAAAGGCACTTGTTTCCCGTACTCCCTTTACCGCGGCGTAAACATCCGACGAGGAGGCTTTCTTTCCCCGTCCGTGGAAGAGAGCCACCCTGGAAATCACCTCATGCAGCCGCTGAAGCTTCCCTGCCGCGATGGCCTCCGCCGCCTGGCCGCCATCCCGGGTGAAGCTTATCCCCTCTTCCCCGGCCAGCCTCTTCGTCCACAGCCACATGGCGTTGGGAAAGGGGTCCCAGCAGGTGAAACCGGTTCCCGCGGTCTCAAGTGCCTTCATCAGGACAGTGGATGGTTTCCTGCCGGCGGTCCTGGCGTAGAGTATGTGCTGCGAACCGGCTTCCACTGCGGCCTTCAGGTCTGCCCTGTCGGCCTTTGAAAGCTTATCGACATCGTTGATGATCATCAGTTTTCCCGGACTGAAAAGGGATCCCTCGGTAAAGAGGGCGGAAAGATTCACCTCGGTCATGTCATCCGGGGTGAGCCTCAAAATCTCCAGGCCAAGTTCCCCGGCGCGTTCCCTGAGGATATGGAGCAGCCTTGCGGACTGGAAGTGCTCTTCACCGGAGATGAGGAACACATCACCCGGGGAGGCCTCCGCCATTCTGCTTTCCATCTCTTCGAAACTCCTGCTTACCAAATCCGTATACCCTTCGGCTATTGCCCCGCCCCCGGGGTTTTGCTTATTTTCCTGCCTCAAATTAACGGAGGAGAACTGTAATGCTAGTCTGGTTCAGAAACAATGCAAAGATATTCCTTATCGTCATCGTTGTCATCTTCGTAGGCATGATATTCCTTGAATGGGGTCGGGGTGGTCTGGACAGGGCTCAGGCGGACAAAATGGGTAATGGGAACGGTGAACGGCCAGGGTATCGATCCGGCGCAGTTCGACATGGCCCGCAGGGAGATCTACGGGAACATGGAGGAACAGATGTCCCGTATGGGCTATCCGAACGCCGAAAGCCAGCTGGCCCTGATGTACAACGACGTCAACGAAGCGGCCTTCGATCTGGTCATAGACCGCACTCTTCAGAACGATTACCTTGAGATGCTGGGCTGGAGCCCGGTGAAAATGTCCATGGCCGAGGAACTCCTGGAAACCCAGCTGATGCTCATGGGCATACAGGACCCCCAGGGGTACATCTCGGAATACAGGAACGACCCGAACTTCGGAGGCACCCTTCAGCAGGTTGTCTATAGCGCTGACAGGGCAATGTTCGGCTCAGCTGTTTCCCTGGAGAACATGATCTCCATGGAAGAACTTGAGTTCATGCTCAATGACGCCATGACCTCCGTGTCCGCACGGTTCGTCACCTTCCGTGCATCACCTCCCATGCCTTCTGTGGAGGAACTTGAAATATTCTATGATGAGAACCCTGAACTCTTCAACAGGACCGCCGGCTCCCGGGTACGCTTCGCAACCTTCATGATACAGCCCGGAGAGAACGACCTGGCCCTTACAATGGGCATGGTGGATTCACTGGCGGTCTCAGGGGGCGGCTCTCCGGACACCATGAACATAATCAGAGAACAGCTTGAGACCATTACGGGATGGAGCGTGGACATGTCCCCGGGGGAGGTCTCACGGCCATTCACCGCGGCATCCCTCGCAAACTCCGGGATCCAGGCCTGCCATTCCATCGAACTGCTTGACGTAAGCGCCTCCGACGACACCTCAGGCGCCGGGGATACCCTTACCATAGTCCACTGGGAAGTGCCTCTTTTCCCCGGAAGGAACACCCTGAGGGAGGCTTTCTGGGATCTCGACGGCGCCATCGAGGAAATACTGGCCAGGGAGGTGCCCTCCTTCAGCGGGTATCAGCTGGTGGATTTCGGCGAAATGGTGATCGACGGGAACACACAGCCTTCGGAAAGCATGCCCCAGCCGCTGATCTCCTTCGCCACCGACACGGTATGGGCCAGCACCACCGGACCGGTTTTCTATATTCCCAGCTTTTCCGGAAGCTATCCCGCCCTGATGCTGGCGGAGAAGATCGAAGAGATAGAGGGGGGCACCATTCCCCTGGAGGAGGCCCTGGAATCAAACCTGGCCCTTTCACTGTACTACTCCAGGCTTCAGAACGAGGCCGCTCTGCGCATGGCGGAGGAAGCCGCCGAAGAAATTCCGCCGGCGGAATGGGGCTGGCTGAATGGGCCCGATCCGATTCAATTGAGGTTCAGGATTCACAGCCTTTCTCCCCGGCATCGGTAAGGCAGTGGTCCGCATCGGATGAAGCCGCCTACAGGGGCTTCCTGGGCTGCGAAGGCCTTGCCAACGCCGCCCTTACCGCGCAGGAGTTCACCCTCATCGGCCCCTTCACCAACAATGGGGTGGCCTACCTTGCCGAGATCGTCTCCAGGACCGCGCCCCAGATACCCGAGGAGAGATCACAGCTCACAGGCTTCTACCTGTCCATGCAGAGCAGTCATAACTCCCTCTACACCGCCAGGCTCATGGAGAACATGAGGGATCAGGCGAACATCGTGGACTCCAGAGAGCAGTACTACAACACCATGGACTCCCTCAGAGCGGACTACGCCGCCAGACAGGAAGCCCTGGAGGAGTAGAGACCATCTTGAATGGGCCCCGCCGCTACAGGCGGGGCTTTTTTATGAGCAGATAGAGAAAGAAGGGTCCCCCGAGCAGGATAGTATTACGCCGATGGGAAGCTCCCCCGGGGAGATCACCGTCCTGGAGAAAATGTCCGCCCATATCATCAGCACAGCACCGCCAAGGGCGGACAGAGGCAGTAGCCTTCTGTAGTCCCCACCGGTCAGCCTCCTCACGATGTGGGGGACCATGAGCCCCACGAACCCAACCGGACCAACTGCCCCCACGGTTCCTCCCGCCAGGACCGCCGCGGACAGAAGCAGGAGGAATCTCTCCCTGGAGGTGTTCACCCCCCTGGATTCCGCCATGTCCGTACCAGCCAGGAACTGGTTCAGTGTTCCTGTACGAAGTACCGGAAGGGTCATGCCGGCAATGAAGAAGGGAAGCAGGAAGATTATCCTGCCGTAGCCCGCCACGGCCAGGTCGCCCATGAGCCACCTCACTATCTCCACAAGCCTTGAAGCAGGGCTCATGTACTCGATGAGGAGCAGCACCGAAGCACCAAGGAGGTTCACAGTGACCCCGGCGAGAATGAGACCGGAATCGTCCCTTCTGCTTCGGCCGGCAAGGAACCATGTAAGGCCGGCGGCGGCCATGGCCCCGGCTGTTCCGCAGAGGTAGACCAGGTAAACCGGCATGACAACTCCGGAAAGTATTATGAAACCGGCTGTTACACCGGCTCCGGCGCTGATGCCCAGTGTATAGGGTGTGGCCAGGGGATTCCTCAGGATTGCCTGAAGGATGCAGCCGGAGACAGCCAGGGAAGCGCCTGCGGTGATGGCCAGCAGGACCCTGGGAATCCTCAGTTCCCTCATTATCATTGATGAGGCCCTTATTCCCGCGGGACCCGCCGCCAGGGAAAGCAGCACCCCTGCGGCGAACAGGATAAGCAGACCAATGAGGGTGATCCTCATTCCTTTTCCCCGGGACATACCACCCAACCCTTTCCATGGCTGTTCCTTATCATCTTCAGGGGTGTCCTGTAGACATCGGAGAGAATATCATCCCCGGAGAATACATCCCCGGGTTCGCCAAAGACCACAGGCCGTCCGCGGGAGAGCAGCAGTATCCTGTTGAAATACCCGGCCGCCATACCTATTCTGTGGGTGGTGGCTATCACGATCTTTCCCCCGGCAGCCAGCTGGGAAAGGACCCGCCAGAGATGAACGGCATTGCCGTAATCCAGGGAGGAGGCCGGCTCGTCGAGGAGGATCACCGGTGTTTCCTGGGCCAGTACCGCAGCCAGGTTCACAAGGCGGAACTCACCCCCTGAGATCCTGTCCACGTACTTATCCGCCAGATGGAGGGCTTCAACCATTTCAAGTGCCCTCATGGCCGCCTCTCTGTCCTCCCTGGAATCGAAGGCCCAGGGGTCCCTGTGGGGGTAGCGCCCCAGAAGAACGGTCTCCAGACCGGTGAGCCCCGTAGGCACCGGAGGCGACTGGGGCAGGTATCCCACGCTGAGGGCCTTTTCCCGTTTTCCCATGGCTGCAAGGGGAAGGTCATCCAGTGTGGCGGTCCCGGACGCGATCATTCCGGGAAAACCCATCAGCCCCTTTAAAAGTGTGCTTTTTCCACTGCCGTTGGGGCCTATCACCGCTGTCACGGAACCCCCGGCGAGTTTCATGGAAACCCCCCGGACGACTCCCGGAGTTCCGGTGTAGCCCGCTTTGAAATCGGATAAGTTCAGTTCAGACAGTTTCTCATCTCCCTTACGAGCAGGGGCAGCCTTGCGCCGGGAATGAGGACATGGTCCCCGGTGAGTATGCACAGCCCCCCGGGATCAAGCCCGTTCCGTTCCCAGACATCCCTTATCCTCCCGGGACTCCCCCCGGGAGCCAGAACCAGCACCTGTCCGGGGCAAGGGAGAGTATCCCCTCTACGGAAACCGAGGGATAGCTCCCCGTTCCGGGAGCCGCCAGATCAAAACCGGCGCCGGTTATGATGTCGGCGAAATATGTGCCCCGCCGGCCAGTGTAATGGCGCCGTCCTCTTCAAGGTGTATCACTATCATTACCCTCAGGGGGTTTTCCGGGCATATCTGCCCCAGTGAATCCAGGGCTCCGGCCAGTGAGGCGGAAAACCGGTCCAGGCTGGCGTCAGGGTATAGACTGGATATGGTCTCGCATGAGCGATGAATATCCTCCAGGGTATCGAAGGAATAGGTGTACAAGGGAATACCAAGCCTGTCCGCAAGGGCTGACAGTGAAGGATTGCTTCCCACAACGTGTATGGAGGTGGGATCGAGTTCGGCAATGGCTTCCAGTGACGGACACATGAAGTCACCGGCCTGGGAACTCCGGAGAGTTCACCGGGCCAGATGGAATGCCGGTCGAGGGCGGCCAGCCTGTCGGATATCCCCGCTTCGTAAAACAGTTCCGCAAGGGAAGGGCCGAACACCACAAGGGCGGTGTCCGGACCCCGCCGGAGGTTTCTCAGCCTCCCCGCAGCCAGTCAGTAAGACGGTAGCCGCAAAAAGAATCGCGAAGAAGGCTGATGGCGGATTTCTCAATCTGTCGAGTCCTTTCTATGGAGAGCCCAGAACACCGGAAATGTCAGACAGGGTCCTGATCTCGCCGTCGAGGAGGCCGTATCGCATAACTAAAACGAACTTTGCCCGTTTGTCGAGGCGGGAGATGGCCTCCTCCAGCACCTTGCGAAGGTCGGTTTCCTCCGGTGGGGGGCCGTTTCCGGGGATCCTCTCGGACAAGGGGATGCCGGTTTCTCCGGAGGGCTCATGAAGGGGAAGAACGCTCTCCGAAAGACTCAGGAGGATGGGCCAGTCCACGCTGCCTCCGGTTTCCTCCTCTATCTCAACGGGAAGGGGATATCTTCCATGGGCGGCGGTGAAGGAATCGATCACCTCCCTGAGGTATATGGATTTCTTCACCGCGTGGGCGGGAAGCCTTACCAGCCGCTGCTGCCTTTCCATGGCCATGAGGACCCGCTTTTTGATCCGAATGATGGCGTAGGTTAGAAAACCCCTTTCCCGGGCGAAATCGAACCTTCTTACGGCATCGATAAGTCCTTCGCAGCCTTCCTGAATGAAGTCCATCTCCTCCATGGCCCCATATAACCGGTGGAATACCTTCTGACCACCATCATGACCAGCCTCAGGTTCCCCTCTATCAGCTCCTCCTCGGAATCGAGGAGGCTTTCGATGCATTCCATGGCCCTTTGCCCTGTCTCGCTGTCCCGGACCCCTTCCAGCCTTCTGTGTATCTCCCTCTGAACTTCGGTCCAGTTTCGAAGGGATGAGACCTCCTGGGGAATGTCAAGGAGTTCTATCAGCGTCTGCCTGCATTTCCTGATGGAACGGGAGAGTTCGGCTCGCCTGGAGCTTCCGGAGACCTTCCGGGAATCCACAAGGGAAACAAAACCTTTCTTTACAGTGCCCGGAGGGTTCCGTCAGCGGTCATGGAAACCGCCGAAGTCGTTGAGCTCTTCCAGTATTGCCGCCCTTTCCCCGGGCTCAGCCCCTCGGAGGCGGCCTATGAGCTCCCTCCTCCGTGGCTTCTCCCTTCTGTTCTTCTCTATTGTCCGTTTCAGACGCTTTATGTCATTGGTGGTAACGGAATCCAGTGAACCGGCGATATCGGCGCAGAGGCCGGAAATGGAATCTTCCAGTTCTCCGAAGACCAGCGTGGAATAGCCCATGTCCAGCTGGCGGACAAGTTCCTTCAGTATCGTTACGCCCAGCTGGGAGCTCATGTCTGCCGAATGCAGAAAACGAATGAGGTCCCGGTCCAGCCTTCCTGCTGCGGTGGCCGCCCGAAGCACAGCCCTGTCCCCGGGGGAAAGCTCTTCCATCGCCTTACTTCTCCGGGGAGCATCTTCCCGCCGCAGATCCTCCGACGCCTTGAGCAGCGCCGTTCTGGAATAACCGGTGTACTCTTCCACCTTCCGCCTCAGGTCCTCCTCGGTCAGTGGGTCCGAGGCCGCCGATGCCACCTGGAGCATCCGCCGGGCTGTCCTGGTCCTGGCCGCCCCCTCAAGGGGCCTTCCCTTCATCAGGGAGATACAGAAGGAAATAGGGTCCAGGGGGGTTTCAAGGAGCTTTTCGAACTGGTTCGGGCCCCTTTCCCTTACGAAGTCGTCGGGATCGCAGCCCCCGGGGAGTTTGATCAGTCTGGGATAGCCCTTCTGGGCAAGGATGGTTTCAGCCGCCTTCACCGCGGCCTTGCTGCCGGCGGCATCGCCGTCGTAGCATATAAGGACCGTATCGGCCATTCCGGTGAGGTTCCTGGCCTGCCTTTCCGTAAGGGCGGTGCCGCTGGTGGCCACTGTTTCCTCAAAGCCGCTGGCGAGAAGCCTGGCGTGGTCGAAGTAGCCCTCCACCAGTATTACCCTTCCCTGGGTCCGGGCGTGTTTCTGGGCCCTGGCGTACCCGTAGAGGAAACTTCCCTTCCTGTAGACATCGGTTTCCGGGCCGTTGAGGTACTTCGGATTGGTGTCGTCAAGGGCCCTGGCCCCGAAGGAAACAATCCTTCCCCTTCGGTCGTGGATGGGAAATGTAAGGCGGTTCCTGAACCGGTCGTAGTGGCCGTTGGCCCCTGTGCTCACCACTCCGGCCTCCTCCATGGAGGAAACGGAGTAGCCCAGTGACCTCAGGTGGGGAAGAAGGGCATTTCCGCCGGGGGCGTAGCCGATGCCGATTCGAAGCAGGTTCTCATCGATGTCCCTGTTCTCAAGATAAGCCCTGGCTTCCCTTCCCGGGGCGCGGCAAAGGATCTGGAGAAGAACTCCTGCACCGCTTCCAGAAGGGTGTATATGCCGGATCTCCTCTTGACGGCCCCGGAGACATCGCCGGTGACCTTCAGGGTGATGCCGTTCTCCTCGGCCAGCTCCTCGAGCACCTCGGGGAAGGTGAGGTTCCTGATCATCATGAGGAACTTGAAAACATCGCCGCCCTCGTGGCAGCCGAAGCACTTCCACATGTTCCGGGAGGGGTTTACGTTGAAGCTCGGGGATTTTTCCCTGTGGAAGGGACAGAGACCCACCCAGTTGCTTCCGCTCTTCTTCAGGTCTACATAGCGCCTGACGGTGTCCAGTATGTCCACGCGGTCCCTGAGAAGCTCCACATCAACGGGATTATAGGCCATCACTACCCCTTATCATTACCACCGATGCCCCGGTTCCGCCCTCTTCAGGCGGAGCGATGGAGACCGAACGCACCCTTCTGTCGTGCCTCAGCCAGTCGGTAACGCCCCGCATGAGCCTTCCCCTGCCATGAATCACCCTGAGCCTTCTCAGGCCCAGGGCGGTGCAGTTGTCCAGCTTTATATCAAGCTCGGCCAGAGCCTCGTCAACCGTCAGACCAATGAGCATCGCCTCGGGGCTTTCCTCTATGGGGGCGTATTCAGAAGAGCCCGTTGTCCTTTCAGGCGGAGCTTCCACCCTGGTGAGTTCCGCAAGGTCCTTCTTGATCAGCATGGAACCCATTCTGACCATTGCGGTGGAGCGGCTGAGCTTTTCCACGGTTCCCGTTTCAGCCCAGCCCTTTACCTCCACGGTATCCCCGGTCTTAAGCCCGCCGGGGGTCGGCGGGGGCAGATCGGGACCCTTCCCTTCCCCGGAGGGGCTTCCCTTCTGGCCATGTCACTGAGCTGCCGTCTTGCAGCCAGTCTCTGGTCCTTCCCCGGAGCGTTTGCCATGGTTGTGAGCAGGCTGTCCGCCTCGGACTGTATCCTTCTCAGTCTTTCATCCTTTTCCTCTATGGCCTTCCTGGCGGCCTCCGCAAGTCTGTCCCTCTCACGTCCAAGCTGTTCCTCCAGGGCTTTTCTGCCCTTCCTTGCCCTGGTCCGCTCAAGGGAAAGGGCCTCTATCTCAGCCCTCCGTTCCTCCTGAAGCTCCCTCAGGCTGGCCACCAGGCTGTCAAGGCTGAATGAATCCCCGGCCAGTTCCGAAGCTTCGTCCAGAATGTCAGGTGGAAAGCCGGCTATGGCCGCTGCCTCAAGGGTGCACGATGCCCCGGGGAGGTCTGGAATGAACCTGTATCCCGGTGTGAGGGTTTCAGGGTTGAATGACATGGATCCGTTTATGAAACCGCTGTGGTCCATGGCCAGAAGCTTCAGCTGCCCCATGTGGGTGCTAACTATGGACCTCACACCGGCCTCGGCGGTTCGCCTGAGGAACACCGAGGAGAGGCTGCGCCGGTGGAGGGATCGGTTCCCGCGGCGGGTTCGTCCACTATGGCCAGGGTTTCATGGTTACCCTGTTCGAGTATCTCCATCTGTTCGGAGAGCCTTGCGGAATATGTGCTGAGGTGCATGGCTATGGACTGGTTGTCACCCATGGAAACAATGATCCTGCTGAAGAAGGGCATTGAGGACGGGGACCTGACATGGGCGCCCAGTCCAGCCCGGGAACACACTGAAGCAAGGGCAACCGCCTTCAGAAGAACGCTCTTCCCCCCGGCATTAGGTCCGCTGACCACCAGTACCTTCCAGTTTTCCGGAAGCCTCACATCGCTCCGGACGGCGGTCTCTTCGGGAAGCAGCGGATGCAGAAGACCCTGAGGTTCACAGGACCCTCCTCGGGGAACACCGTGCCCCACTCCCTGTGGTACCTTGCCCGGGCAAAAATGTTGTCCAGCCCGGTGAAGATATCCATACCTGTCCTTATTGGCTCCAGATGGTTCCTGACCTCGAGGGTTGCTTCCCTGAGTATCCGCCTTCGCTCCTGTTCCAGGTCGAAGACCGCTTCCTGAACCTCGTTCCCCGCCTCCACAAGCTCGGATGGTTCCACGTAAAGGGTGGCTCCGCTTTCGGACCTGTCATGGATCAGGCCCTTCACCGAACCCTTTCTGGCGGCCGAAACGGGGATCACGTACCTGCCGGAGCGCACTGTGGGGGGGGCGTCCCTGAGTATTCCGGTTCCCGCGTACTTCGCGCAGATGGATGAAAGCCTGGAGGACAGGGAGGACCTCAGTGAATCTATCCTTCTGGAAAGCCTTTTCAGTTCCGGTGAGGCCGATGGAGAAAGGTCGCCGTCGGGTGTGGTAATGCGAAGGAGCCTTCCCGCCAGCGAGCCCAGGTCCGGAAGGGTAGCGGAATACTCATGGAGAATACCGGGTATGTCCTCCCTGACCGCCGCAGTGGCCGAGGCGAACCGCCCCATGCTGAGCAGGGCTTCGCCGGTTCCTCGAAGAAGGGATGGCTCAAGGGCCAGGGCGCCCTTATCCAGCTCAGTTACCGTTGCCATGAGGGCTCCAGGCCGGAAACCGCTGGTTCTATGGAGAACTCCAGCAGCCGGGCTCCATGCTCCGTTTCCCGTCTGAGGTATCTGCGGCTTCCCTGTCGAAGGCCGGCTGAAGCGACATTACCAGCTTTTTCCCAGGAGGGCTTCCCGCCAGTGCGGAGACATGCTCGAGGATCCTGTGGAACTCGAGCTTTTCCAGGCCGGGGTCCATCAGCTCTCGGGAGGTCTGAAGGAAGGGGATTCCTCCAGTTTATTCAGAAGCTCCTTTTCTTTGCGCTTCACCCTGGAGGGAACATGTATCTGAACCTGGGCGATGAGGTCTCCCCTGCCCCTTCTGTTCAGCCTTCCCATGCCCAGATTCCGCAGCTTGATCCTGGTACCGGGCTCTGTTCCACCGGGGACCTTGACAGGAGCGTTCTCCCCCTCGGGGGTGGGTATCTCGAAGTCCCCACCCAGAACGGCCTGGGGATAGGAGATCAAAAGGGGAAAGACGAGGTCATCCTCCTCCCTGATGAAGGGGCCGTAATCGATGCGGTTTATATGCAGCCTGAGGTCGCCGGGAACACCCCCTGGCCGGGATGGTTGCCCTGGCCTCGAAGCCTTATGTAGTGACCCGGGGACAGCCCCGCAGGGAGGTCCACGGCGATGGATGACTTCTTCCTTTCAAAACCCTTTCCCCGGCAGTGGGAACACATCTTCTTCGGGACCTTTCCGGTGCCACGGCAGATGGGGCACTCTTTAACCGTACGGAAGCTTCCCAGAATGGTATTCCTTGTGGTGGATATCCTTCCGCTTCCGTTGCAGTGCCGGCAGGTCTCGCTCCCCGCCCCGCTGTCCGCACCGGTGCCCCGGCAGTCTTCACAGGCTGTGTTCCTGTCCACTTCGATCTCACGCCTGCCACCAAGGGCGGCCTCCTGGAGATCGAGGTCGACCTTAACCGTTACGTCTTCTCCGTGGAGTGTGTTCCTGGAGGAACCGCCGGTGGAGAAACCGAAGTTCTCCATGAAGGCCCTCAGGGCGTCGTCGATGCCGAAGCCTCCGAAGATGTCCTCCATGCCACCCATGCCCGAGGAGCCCGGTTCTCCGGTGGTTCCGAAGCGGTCGTAGGCTTCCCTTCTGGAGGGATTGCTAAGTATCTCATAGGCCCTGGCGGCCTCTTTGAAACGCTCTTCGGCCTGTTTGTCGCCGGGGTTGCGGTCGGGGTGATTCTTCATGGCCGCACCGCGGTAGGCCCTTTTTATCTCATCGGGGGAGGCGTTTCTTTCAACCCCTAATACTTCATATGGATTCATGGCGTGAAATATACAATTCCCCGGGTGTAATCACAAAAAAAGGCGGACCGGTCAGGTGACTTCGGGTTCTTCCGGTTCCTTCTCCACTTCGGCGATGGATTCCAGGAACTCCGTGGTGGCCTCTTCCTCGTCGGTTTCGAACACCGCCACCAGCTTGGCTATGGATTCGGTGAGGGCCCGCACATGGCTGATCGCCTTGCCCAGTACAAGGGCGTCGTCGCGTCCCGGAGCTTCTTCAGGTCTTTTACCGCCTTGTCAAGCTCTTCCCATGATTCCCTGTCGAGTTCCTCACGGGCCACCTGGAGGGTTTTCGAAGCCCTGTAAACCGCTTCGTCGGACTCGTTGCGAAGCCCCACCAGCTTCATTCGGCGCTTGTCAGCCTCGGCGTTGGCGGCGGCCTCCTTTCTGAACCTCTCGATGTCGGCTCCTGAAAGACCGCCGCTGGGGTTCACCTTTATGCTGTGCTTCTGGTTGGTGTTGGTGTCCCGGGCGGAAACATTGAGAATGCCGCTTGCGTCGATCTCGAAGGTTACCTCTATTCGGGGCTCACCCCTTTTCGCCGGCTTTATGCCCCGGAGTTCGAAGGTGCCAAGGCTTCTGTTGCCGTCGATGAGGTCCCTCTCCCCCTGGGCCACATGAACCCCACCACCGACTGATTGTCGCTGGCGGTGGTGAAGATTCGGCTGTTCCTTATGGGAACCGGGCTGTTCCGGTGGATTATCGGGGTCATAACGCCGCCCAGGGTCTCCACCCCGAGGGTGAGGGGGGTTACGTCTATCAGCACGAGGTCCTTACGCTGCCCTGTGAGGACCGAGCTCTCGATGGCCGCACCCAGGGCAACCACTTCGTCGGGGTTCACCGACTGGGCGGGTTTTCTCTCAAAAACCTCTTCAACCAGTCGCTGCACCAGGGGGATCCGTGTGGAACCACCAACAAGGACAACGTGGTCGAGGTCGGGGATCTTCATTCCCGCTTCCTCCACCGCTTCCCTGCAGAGGGGTATGGTTTGCTTTATCAGGTCCCCTGCGAGTTCCTCGAAAGCTTCCTTGTGACCTTTATCTCGAGGTGGACCGGACCGGAGTCACCTGTGGCGATGAAGGGCAGGTTTATATCGGTCTCATGGGTCATGGAGAGTTCACATTTGGCCCGTTCAGCCGCTTCCCTGACCCTTTGGGGGGCAATGGCGTCCTTGTTAAGGTCGATCCCGGTGTCGGACAGGAACTCGGCCATTATCCAGTTGACCAGCTGGGTGTCGAGGTCGTCGCCGCCAAGGCTGGTGTCGCCCAGTGTGGCCTTCACCTCGAAAACGCCGTCCACCACCTGAAGCACGCTGATGTCGAAGGTGCCTCCGCCGAAGTCGTAAACGGCAAGTTTGGTTCTGCCCTTGGGCTCCAGGAAGGCCAGGGCTGCGGCGGTGGGCTCGTTCAGGACGCGCTTAACGTTCAAGCCGGCAATTTTGCCCGCGGCCTTGGTTGCCTCCCTCTGTACTTCGTTGAAGTAGGCGGGCACGGTGATCACCGCGTCGGTGACCTCCTCGCTGAGGAACTCCTCGGCGGTCTGCTTGAGTTTCTGAAGGATGAGGGCGGATATCTCCGGCGGGGTGTACACACGGTCCATCACCCGCACAGCAGCGTCGCCGTTGCTGTTTTCCACAATTTCATAGGAGACGGACTCGATATAGTCGGCGATCTCTGAATATCTGCGGCCCATTAGCCTTTTCACGCTGCTGATGGTGTTCCTCGGGTTTGTTATTGCCTGCCTTCTGGCAACCAGCCCCACCAGGCGCTCGCCCTTGGCTGAAAAGGCCACCACCGAAGGCATCACCCGGGATCCGCTCTTGGACTGGATCACGGTTGGATGACCGCCGTCGCTGAAGGCGATACAGCTGTTAGTGGTTCCAAGGTCAATTCCTATGGTTCTTCCCATGTCAGCTCCCCCGGTATGACACCGCTATGCAAAAAGCTGCCGGTAAAACAGCCAGTGTTAAAAAATCAATGCTCAGGAAAAGAAAAGTATGCCCTGTTCCTATTCTTGTCAACCTCAAAATCTATCTCATTCGGGCCCGAATAACACCCCTTTCACATATTATGGCAGTTATCAGTTCCACAGGGGTCACATCGAAGGCCGGGTTATACACCGGAACCCCTTCAGGAAGCAGCTGCCGGCTGCCCAGGGAGGCAAGCTCCTCCCTGCCCCGCTCCTCTATCTCGATGGCGGATCCCCCGGGGGATCCCCTGTCGAAGGTGGACAGCGGGGCGACTATGTAAAATGGCACACCGGCGGCGGAGGCCGCAAGGGCCAGGGAATAGGTCCCTATCTTGTTTGCGGAATCTCCGTTCATGGCCACCCTGTCCGCCCCGGTGATCACAGCGTCCACCGCACCGGAACGCAGGAGGGATGCCGCAGCGGAATCGGGGATGACAGTTACCGGTATCCCCGCCCTGGACAGTTCCCAGGAGGTAAGCCTGGCCCCCTGGAGAAGGGGTCTGGTCTCGTCGGCGAAAACGCCCTTGAGCTTACCCTGTTCATGGGCTTCGTAAACCACCGCCAGGGCGGTTCCCAGACCGGCGGTGGCCAGGCCGCCGGCGTGCAGTGAGTAAGGACGGTGCAGCCCTCCGAAAGGAGTCCTGCACCAAGCCTGCCCATTTTTCTGCTGGCGTCGAGGTCTTCGTGGAACATTCGCCGGGCGTTCCCGGTGAGTTCATGAAGGGATTCAGCCCGGGAAAGACCCTTCTTCAGGGTCTCCCTCTGAATATCAAGGCAGTTGAAGAGGTTCACCGCGGTGGGTCTGGTGGAGGCCAGAACATCCATGAGCCCGAGGCAGCGGTCATTCCAGCCCGGTGAGTCGCCGGCCTCCTGAAGTGCTATCACAGCACCGTAGGCCGCGGCAATGCCGATGGCCGGCGCCCCCCTAACCGCAAGGGTCCTTATGGCCTCGGCGAGGTCAGCCACGGTGGTGCAGTCGATGTACTCCTCCCTCGAAGGCAGCAGCCGCTGATCAAGAAGCCTCAGGCTGCCCTCCCTCCATTCCATTGTGGGAACGGGATGCAAATCAGCCCCCCCTTCCAGGATTTCCCTGCACATGGAAAAAATGTCCTCCGGCTCCATGAGCCTTCCGCCGCCGGTGGTTCCGCAGGCAAGGGTTCCCGTTACCGGTCCAGCCATGACCACGCCCCTTTCCATGAGCAGCCGCACATTGGCCTTTACCGCCGGGTTCTCCCACATCCTGGTGTTCATGGCCGGGGCTATAAGGACCGGAGCGGAACAGGCCAGGTAGGCTGATGTGAGGAGGTCGTCTGCCAGGCCCAGGGCGGCCCGGGCAATGAAATGGGCGGTTGCCGGGGCAACCACCATGAGGTCAACGCTGTCGGTGAGGGCGATATGTGGAATGAACTCGGCGGATTCAGTGGAAAAAAGCTTTGTGTGGCAGGGTTCACCTGTTACCGCGGACATCTGGGCGGGTCTTATGAACTCAGTTGCCGCGGCGGAGAGAATGGTGTTCACCCGGTGACCGGCCTTTCTCATTGAAGATGCCAGGGCAACTGCCTTGAAGGCCGCCGCACCCCCTGTTACCCCCAGCAGTATCTCAGCCATCAGCGCCCCTCCTTCCTGTTCCTTCTACCTATCTCGTCTATACCTGTAAGGGTGAGTTCAGGGCAGACCCTGAACCGGTGGCTGCACCTGCCCGCCATGGCGGGCCCCCACCCTCCGGTTGCCCAGAGAAGGGGTTTTCCGGAGAGCTCCTGCTCCAGAAGGTCTATGATGTGGTCGGCGGAACCAACGGCTCCGTGGAGCACCCCTGAGCGCACCGCCTGGGCGGTGGTCCTTCCTATGGCCCTCTCCGGGAACTCCAGGTCGATGGGGTTCAGCCGGGAGGCCTTCTTGAAGAGTTCCCCGGCTGCGGTTCCCACGCCGGGACTTATGGCTCCCCCGGCATATCTGCCCAAAGAATCCACAACATCGAAGGTTGTGGCGGTGCCGAAGTCCGCCACTATGGCAGGCAGTGTTCCGCACTTCACCGCGGCGCAGGCGTTAGCCAGCCTGTCCGGACCGATCTCGTGGGGATAGAGGTAATCAACTTCGATACCGGCGGTCTCATGGGAAACTATAACAGGGGAACACCCAAGCCGGCGCTGGGAAAGCTCCACAAGGGTGTGCCTGACCTGGGGAACCACCGAGGCGAAGGCGAAGTCCCCGGGAAGCCCATGGCCTCCGGTGCGCAGCAATGCCTCGAGAAGTATCCACAGCTCATCAGCGGTCCAGTGTTCCGTGCGGATCCTCCACTGGTCCCGAAGCGTGCCGGAATCGAAGAGGGCAAGGGCGGTCTTGGTGTTACCCACATCCACAGCAAGTCTTGTCATCTGGTCACCTCCCATGACGGACCCAGTCGAGGCCTATGTCGGCGCACCTCACGGAATGGGTCAGGGCTCCGGCTGAGATCCCCTGGACACCGGTTTTCGCCACGGCTCCCACTGTGGTGGAATCTATTCCTCCTGAGGCCTCCAGGTAAATACCGGTCCCCCGGGAGATCTCAACGGCTCTCCTCAGCTCTTCCAGGCTCATGTTGTCCAGCAGTATCCTGTCCGGCCCCAGGGGCAGGACAACCTCCAGCTGGGCAAGGGTGTCCACCTCTATCTCAACGGGAACTCCAGAATCCCTCAGCCGCTCCATCACCGGGCGGAGGCTTTCCACACCCCCGGCTATGGCCAGATGGTTGTCCTTCAGCATGGCCATGTCCGCAAGTGAATAACGGTGGTTGATACCCCCCCGGTCCTCACGGCGTACTTCTCAAGGGCCCGCATTCCCGGTGTGGTCTTCCTGGTGTCCAGCACCTCCACCCCGGTCCCCCGGCAGATATCCACATAAAGAGAGGTAATGGTGGCAATGCCGCACATCCTCCCGAGAATGTTCAGGAAAACCCTCTCTCCCCGAAGTACCGCCGACGCTGATCCCTGTATCCGGGCGATGTCTGTCCCCGGGGCAACCCTTTCCCCCTCGGCCACCAGTGGAACCACCGCGGTATCCCATGGAAGCTCCTCAAAGACAAGTGAGGCCATGGGGACACCTGCCACCACCATTTCCTCCCTGGCGTTAACCATGCAGGTAACGGGAAGCTCCCCGGAGGGTCCAAGGGCGCCTGAGGCGGCGTCCTCCATGGCCCTGTCCTCCAGCAGCGCCGTTCTGGCAAGTAGTCTTCCGACCTCCATGGGGTCTGTCCAGTCAATGATGGAGGGAATCATGAACTCTCCATTCTGAAAACTTCCTCTCCCCTCCTCAGTGTTCTTTCCACCGACACGCCCTCCAGGCCCAGGAAGGGATCGGAGGAAAGGAACACCAGGTCCCCGGGCCTTCCCGGGGCCAGGGGAAGCGAAAGTGGCTGGCAGCCGGAAATCCCGGCTGCATCAAGAGTATAGGCACCCAGGGCCTCTTCGGTGGTCAGCGACTGTGCGGGACTGGGATGGGAAATGGCTCCCCCCAGACCGTACAGGGGACCGAAGGGCATGCTGTCGCTTCCGAAACCAAGCCGGAAACCCCGGTGAAGAACGCTGCGGAAGGGGTTGAGTCCCCTGGCCCTCTCCGGTGGGAGAAGACTGTGGTACATCCCGGCGGGTCTCTGCCACCTCTCCACGAAATTGGGCTGCATGCTGAATATGTGGAACTCCGGGTCCCATGGCCCGGAAAGCACTCCCGGGAGGTCCTCAGCATGCTCCACCCTTATGGGAAAACCCCTGCCAAGACTGCCAAAGGCCAGGGAGGAAACACGGGCGAGCTGGTCAAGGGCAGCGGCGCCAATGGCGTGAATCACCGGAACCACACCGGCTTCCCCTGAATCAAGAAGTACCTGAAAAAGCTCCCGGTCATCGAGGAGCAGGTTGGCATGGCTTGAGGTATCGGTTGCGGCGTTACCGGCGCCGAAGGAGCCGTCGAGGAAGAGCTTCAGCATGCCTCCGGGAAACCCTGAGCCGGCAACCCGGGAGGGGGTGGTGTCCCTCAGGGCGAAGGTTATGTCCAGGGGCAGGCCGGCCCCGGCTATCGCCCGGGCTTCCGAGGGCTTCTCTATGGTGCAGATACCGGTTGCCCCGGCGGCATGTATCCTTGCTGTTACGTCCGCCATGCCCCTGGCAACCCCGGCGGGGTCCGGGGGGAACCGCCGTGAGAACTCCATCACGGGCCTTTCCAGTAGCCTGCCAGTGGAGCGGTCCAAAAGGGCCGGATCCTCAGGACCCATCATGGCAAGCATGGCTGAATTGGCCATTCCCGCGTGGCCGCAGACCCTGCAGAGGAAGCAGGGCATTCCCCCGGTTACCGCATCCAGTTCAGCCAGGGTGGGCAGTTCAGGGTTATCCCAGCCGCTCTCGTCATAGGATTCGCAGCGGAAAATGTCCCCCTGGAAGTCCGAAAGACCCAGGGATATCATGTCCAGCATCTCCCCCGGCGAGCCGCGCCGGACAGATCAAGGGATATCTCCTTCAGTATCATCCAGGAGAAATGACAGTGGGCATCAAAGAAGGCGGGCATTCCGAAGGCATGGTGGAAGCCATCGGGGGAAGGACGGCTTTCTATCTCCCTGATATTGCCAAGGGAATCGAAGTGTATCACCGCATTGTCCACGAACCCGCCGGGCCCGGTCCAGAGACGCCGGCAGCCAACCCTATCCATTCAGGGAATCCTGTATGTACTTGAACATCAGGTCTATTATCTCGTTCTTCACCTCGAACTTGAAGTAGGTGTGCTGATCACGCCTTTCAATGGCGCTCACCCTGCCCCTTATCTCCGCCTCCACCATTCCGCAGGAGGGTGGCGGCAGACTGCTGGTGAGGTCCCCGGCATCCCCGCCGGGGTCCTTCAGCTCACGGGCCTCTATGTTCAGCGGGTTGTCGTAGCTGAACCACTTCTTCAGAAGAATGTACTCGCCGCCGGTGAGGTTCACCCTGCCGGGGAAGTGAACGTCTATCTTCGTGGTTCGGGATTCCCGCCTTCTGTCGGTGGTGAAAAGCACCGCCTGGTTGCGCCCCATGGATTTGGCATCGTAAAGCGCCTGATCCGCGGACACCAGCAGCTCCGAACCCACCACATCGGTGGTGCAGGCAACCCCAGGGAGATCCGAACCGAAAGGTTCTGCGCCGTTGAACCGGTCCCCACCTCCACCTCGGAATTCCCCACGGAATCACAGAGCCTTCTGGCGGTGGCCAACCCCTCCTCCGGGCCGGTGTTCATCAGAAGGACGGTTATCTCCTCTCCGCCGTACCTGTAGGCCTCGCCCCGGAAATGAACGGTCTTCCTTATTATGGAGGAGACATGGCGAAGGACGATGTCCCCCACATCGTGGCCGTGCTTGTCATTGAACATCTTGAAGTGGTCGATGTCCACCATTATGGCGCAGAGGGGCATGGACAGGGCACCCATGGAACGGAGCAGTATGGGGATGTCCCCGTCGAGGACCTTCCGGGGAGGAAGGCCGGTAACCGCGTCCAGCTCCACCATCCGGGGAAACACAGCTGCTTCATCGTAGGGTTTCTCCTTCCTTGCACATTCAGGCATACAATAACCGGTTAAAACATCTGGTCAACGGGTCTGTTGACCGTGGGCCGAGGAAGATGTAGAGTGTTATCGGCAACCGAAAACAAAGGGAGGAATTGCCTTGAGATATGTTCCCGGGGTTCTGGCCCCTTTTCTTGTTTTCCTGGCCTGCATCGGCTGGACCGGTGGGCAGAAGGAAGTGGTCAACGCGTACAACCTCATCCGTACCAATACCCAGGATGAGAACTGGGAAGATCTTCTGGAAAACTTCACAGAGGACAGCAGGACGCTCCTGGAGGAAATGGCAATGGCCCTCACCGCTTCAGGCGTACCCTTCGATAATGATCCCGAGGCCCTTCTTGAGGCTATGTCCGCGGAAACCGACATGCTGAGCTTCCCTTCAACAATACTGTCAGTGGAATTCTCCGGAGGGTATGCCACCCTCACCGCTGAAGACAGCGGAAACCCCTTCAGCTACAGGTTCGAAAGGGAAAACGGCCGGTGGCGGATGGACCTGACCCCGGCGGTGAATCACCTCATGGCTGAAGCTTCCCGGGGGCTTCCCGAGACAGCGGCAATGGGAGCGGCGAATGCGGTGCCCTCATTGATTTCCCAGGGAGATGGGCCCTGCACCATACTCATAAGGAACCGCCTTCAGGGGATAGCGCTTCACAATGCATACTGCAGCCTGAGCACCAGCGACTCCTGGGGACCCGACCGCCTGGGCAGCAGCATACTGGGAACCGACTCCGAGCTGGCCCTGAACGTTGAAGCAGGTGAGTACGACCTTCAACTCTACGACTCCATGGGAAGGTCCTACACCCTCTGGCAGATAGGTATCGATGAAAATGGCGCCCTCTGGGAGGTAACCGAGGCCGATCTCGACCCCGGCGAACCGGATGTGGAGTAATCTCTTTCCCGGGGTCTTTACCGGGAGCTTTCCATGGCTTATTATGGCTCCCGTAATTTTGCGGACAGTTTGGTCCGTGTTTTCAAATGGAGGGGAAATATGAAACGGATCGCGGCGATTCTTGCGGCAGTTCTTGCCCTTACCCTTATCGGAGGATGCGGATCCTCCAATGTCCCGGTTAAGATCACCAATGATCTCGGAGCCTGGAACATAGAGGAGATTTACATCGACCCTTCAGACTCTCCCTGGGGTGAAAACCGCATCAGCAGCATTCTGGAACCGGGAGAAGACGTCACCATAAGGGTCCCCGGCGGAACCTACGACATCAGGCTCGTTGACGAAGA
>LQAI01000081.1_pt1 | contig 42353 bp, 52 predicted proteins | sample 1535821 | NCBI WGS metagenome assembly LQAI01 (sample SAMN04331586, study PRJNA305678) | bioreactor metagenome | isolation source: bioreactor_5 inoculated with Wadden Sea sediment 1st replicate of a... | place: Germany:Bremen | reverse complement strand
TTGCGGCCTGCGGCTGGTAAGGGAAGCGGAATGAACCGCCGTCACATTCCTCAGTATGCCCTACGTAAGTTCTGTGGATAGAAAAAGCCCCATGAGCTGATCATGGGGCTTTGGCGCCTCGTGGAGGACTCGAACCTTCGACCTAGTGGTTAACAGCCACCCGCTCTACCAACTGAGCTAACGAGGCACCGTTCCGCGAGCGGTAATATCTGCCCTGTGCCTGTTTCTGTCAATGGATGGACTGCCTGGGTTTTCTCAGGTTGACCACTGTGTTCAGATGGCACATATAACCCTTGAAGGGGATTATATGGCTGAAGCGGAAGCCGGAGAAGACCGGGAGTTGTCTTCACAGGTCGAGGTTATTGATTCCATTCTAAAGGAAGCCTATCAGCTGCATTCATCGAATCCCGCGGGAATGCTTTCTCTTCTGGAGAAGGCCTCCTCCCTGATAGAGCAGGGGGGGCACACAGGGCTTCAGAGCAAGTGCAACAACATCTTTTCCATTTATTACGGAGTTACCGGCGACTACCACAGGGCGCTGCAGTATGCCCTTGAGGTGGTCAGGTCCGAGAAGGAGGATCCCTCTTCGGAAACCCTCTCGGTAAGGTACGCTAACATAAGCATTCTGTACGGACGGCTCTCCGAGTTCGAAAACGCCGTCAGGTATGCCGAAATGGCGGTTGAAGAGGCAAAGAAGGGGGACAACAGCCACAGGCTGGCCCTGGCCATCAATAACCTGGGAGTTGCCTGCGAGAACGCCTCGGATCCGGACAAGGCCCTTAGCTGCTTCCTTGAGTCGGCCCGGATACTGGGGGAGACAGGCCCTGTGGAACAGTATGCCATGACCCTTGTGAACATCGGCAGACAGTACTGCATCAGGAACAGGGCGGAAGAGGCTGAAAAATACATGAAGATGGCCCTGGACGCCGCAGAGGAGAATGGTCTGGATTTCGCTTCCGCCGCGGCCTCCCTGGAGCTGGCCAAGCTTTATGCCGGGCAGTCCCGGGATTCTTTCAGGATCAGGGGCTGCTGGAAACGCCATGGCCCGGGCCCGGGCCATCGATGACAAGGACTTCCTCAGCAGGACCTGCGAGACAATGGCCGACTGCCTGGAGCAGACCGGGGACTTCGCCGGGGCCCTGAAGGCCCACCGTGAATACACCGCCCTCCGGGAGGAGGTGCTGGGCTATGAGAAGATGCTTGCCGTGGCCAAGCTGGAAAAGGAGTTCGAGTTCCTGCAGAAGGAAAAGGAAGCGGAGATATACAGGCTGAAGAATGTGGAACTGGTCAGGGCCAGGGATGCGGCGGAGGCCGCGGACAGGGCCAAGAGCGACTTCCTTGCAATGATGAGCCATGAGATCAGGACACCCATGAACGTGGTGATGGGAATGGTGGAGATGGCCCTCCGCTCCGGTCCCGATCCCGAGATCGAGAACTATCTGAAAAAGAGCAATGTTGCCTCCCGTTCCCTGCTGGACCTTATCAACGACATTCTGGACTACTCCAGGATAGAGGCGGGGAAGATAGAGTTCGAGTCAATCCCCTTTTCCCCGGGTGAGTTGCTTTTGGAAACCGCATCCATTTTCGAGCAGACCGCCCGGGACAAAATGCTGGAACTCAGGGTCTCCTCGTCGGGGCTGCCGGAACTGGTAAGGGGAGACCCCGGCCGGCTGGGCCAGGTTCTCAGGAATCTCCTGTCCAACGCCCTGAAGTTCACCGAAAACGGTTACGTGGAGCTGGCGGGTTGCTCAAGGGTTAACAATGTTCTCACATTCACCGTGACCGACACAGGCCCGGGCATTTCCCCGGAAAAGCAGAGCGAGCTTTTCAGACCATTCGTTCAGGCCAGCAGCTCCATCGCCAGGACCCACGGCGGCTCCGGTCTGGGCCTTGCCATATGCAGCAGGCTCATGGAGGGCATGGGGGGAGCATATCCGTTGAGAGCGCCCAGGGGAAGGGGTCGGTCTTCACCGTATCCGCACCGTTCTTCAGGGTCTCAGGGGGCTCTTCTCCCGAGGGCGCTCCGTTGGATTCTCCCAGAAGCATCCATGGGATAAAGATCATGGTGGTGGAGGACATGGAAACAGGCAGGGAGGTGGCCAGATTGTTCCTGGAAAGCCTGGGAGCCCGGGTCCTGGAGGCTGAGAGCGGTTTCAAAGCCCTGGAACTCCTTGAGGACCATTCCCCGGACATCATACTGATGGATCTTCAGATGCCTGGCATAGACGGGATCGAAACTACTAAGAGAATACGCTCCGGAGGATTTGAGATGCCCATAATCGCTGCAACCGCCCATGCCATGAGCAGCCACCGGGAAATGTGCCTTGCGTCGGGAATGAACGATGTTGTGACCAAACCCTTCTCCATCGACGAGTTGAAGAAGGTCCTTTCGAGGTGGGTCTGAGATAATGAAGACCCGGAGCCGTGACCCCGGGTCTTCCTTGGACTTGCCGCCGTTAGAGCTTGATGAGGTCCAGGGTTTCCACGTTGCCGTCGTCATCGGCAATCACGAAAACATACCTGCCGGCGGGGGCTGAGGAGTTCCAGGTCCATGATTCCTGGAAGGAATCGGAAACTACCTGTCTGCCGTAAACGTCAAAGACAGATACAGTGGCGGAAACTCCAGGGGCCTGCAGTGTGAGGGGGCCGTTGAAGGGGTTGGCTGAGGGTGTTATGCTGACAGCCTGGACACCGCTGAAGCTTTCCTCTATCCCCTCGGTGAGGTCCACCTGATGGATCACATCGGACTCAACATCGCTTACCCAGAGGTGCCCGTTGGGATCGAGGGCAAGGCCCTGGCGTTGGGGATGAGGCTTATGTCGATGTAGTCAACCATGGTGTTGCTGTTGTCATAGCATCTTACGGCGAGGCTTGTGCTTTCGGAGGCAACCCAGGCCAGGTTGTTGGCTCCGTCCATGGCTATGTCGCATGTCATGCTGTAACCCGCCATATAGGTGAAATCGGTTCTGGTCGTGATGTTGGGAAGTGTGTAGCGGTAAACGCGGTTCTGATTCCTGCTTCCGAGGTAGAGGTAGTTACCGTAGGCGCTTAGTCCCGTCACCGACGAGACAGGGTTGCCTCAACCACCGCACATGTCCACCATACCCTGGTATGCCCCGGCGGTGGTGAACTTGTAAACATATCCTGTGGTGCTGTACCAGCCGCCGAGGTAGAGCATGTTGTAGGTATCCGAGTAGGCCAGGCCGGTGGGTGAAATGGTGGTAGGGTGGCTGAAGTAGAAGCTGCTCAGGACCTCTCCGGTTTCAGGATCGAGCTCGAAGACATAGTCGGAGACCGCGTCCATGGCCCACAGTGTACCGTTTCCCCAGGCAAGGCCGGTGATGTTGGTATCTGGAGCGTCGATGGTGGAAATTATGGCCTTCGCCGAAGCGGCCGCTGCGACCACCAGCAGCAGAAGCAGTACTTTTCTCATGTTACCTCCTTCTTAATAGTACTCTGAATCATAACATACTGCAATACTAATATGTTTCCCGAAACCGGTCAACGGGGGTCCGTCATCTCCAGTATCAGGGTTATGCTCCAGTTCTTTCCGGTGCACAGCAGGGCGCCGTCTTCCCTTCGGGCTATGCCGTTCATAACGCCGGCGGGAACGGAGCCCCGGAGGCTGACCACCCGGCGGACAATGCCGGTTCCCCTTTCTATGAACAGGATCCTGGAGGTTCTCCACTGGTTGGCCAGAATGAACTCCCCGTGGTACTCCAGCTCATTGAGAAAGGGCTGGGACTCTCCATTGAGTGTAACCTCAATCTCCCCGATTGGTTCAAATGTTTCCGGGGAGCGCAGAGTGAGGGTGGCGGTACCGTTGCTCTGGTAGAGGGTGTCCTCAGCAAGGCAAAGGCCCCATCCCTCGCCGGAGAAAGTGAATTCGCCGGTTATCTCCATGCTCCGTGGGTCCATGAGGAACGCCGTTCTCTCCCGCCACGTGAGAACGCACACCGTGGTGTCGTTCAGGAAGGTGAAACCCTCGGCGAAGACCGAGTCGGGGAAATGGAATATCTCCAGTACCTCTCCTGTTTCCAGCGAGGTTTTCCTGAAGGTGGAACCTCCGTAGAGGCCAGTGGTTTCCCAGAGATATCCGTTCCTTACCTCAAGCCCCTGTGTGAAGGCATCTGGATCATGGGGCATGACATTTGTCACCACCGGGGCAAGGGTCAGGGCCAGTAATAGAAGAGCCGGAGCTACCTTCTTCCTCCCTGTGTGTTATCTGTCCGGCCGCCGGTGTCGCCGTCGGACCTGCCCCCGGATGAACCCCTGCCGCCGGTATCGCCGCCCCTGGGCGGATTTGAGGGGCCCTGGGCGGTGGTTCCTGCGTTGGTGTACCTGTTGGTGAACCTTTCCCTGCGGACTGCGGTTTTCTCCGCCGGGGGTGAGGTCAGTGATGCCCTGGCTATTTCACCGCGGACCCACTGGGCCCTCATTGACGGTTCGGGGTGTGTCTGCCAGAATCCCGGGCCGCTTCTGTTCGTGAGCCCGGCCATCCTGTCCAGCACCGTTGCCAGGGCCATGGGGGTCGTATCCGGCCCTGTGAAGTATGTGGACTGCCAGACTGTCCGCCTGCTCCTCGGAATCCCGGCTGTAGCCCCTGGTGACCAGGTTCATGGTAATATCGTCCACCACATCGCCATAGGTGTTTGAGAGTTCCTGAACCTCCTGGCTGCCCAGATGCCTTGCCCCCTCGTGACCTAGGGTGGTCCAGGCGGAGGTGAGCTTGGCCTTCTCAACGGAACGGATTCCGTGGCTGAGAACGATGTGGGCCGCTTCATGGGCGATTATCGCCGCAAGTTCGTCCTCGTTCTGTGCCAGGTCGCAGAGACCCCGGTTGAGCAGGACTATTCCGCCGGGACATGAGAGGGCGTTTATGCCGCCGTCGTCCAGTATCATGAAGTGCCAGCCGCCGTAGGTGGAGGGCCTGGGGGAGAAGCCGGCGATCACAGCGCCTATCTCGTTCACATAGCCCGTTGCCTCCCAGTCGAACATGGGGGTTGATGAGGACAGGATATTGGCGGCTACAGCCCTTCCGATGTAATACTCCTCGGTTTCGGTTATCTCACGGTTTGCCTCGTCGAAGGCCTGGTAAACCGTTACGGCGCTGGCGACCTCGTCGCTCTCCACGATGTCTACGATGTCTCCCAGGCCGAAGGCCAGCAGGGAAAGGATAATAATGGTGCTCATCTTCCGCCCCCTCTATCAGCAGGCCATCGCTGAGGAAGGCCTCTATCGCCGCGGGATCAACCTCGATGGCCTCTATGCGGTCCACGAGGTCCCATGGAAGGGATTTGCCCTGGGCATAGGCGTCTTCCACATCGCTGTTGAAACCCCGGCCCGCAAGCATTATCATGTCGCTGTCGTCGGTGGACTGCGACCCCTGGGAAAGCAGGGCACCGGTGAGGGCCGTTCCGTGGACCCAGCCGGAAAGGCCCGAGGAGTTCTCTATGCTGAACCAGTCCCCCTGGGCTCCCGTTACGCTGACCACCTCACCGAAAACAAGCTCCCCCACCGGCTGTGCATAGAAGACCGGGGCGGGGAAGATGTGCTGTTCCTGTATTTTCACCGTGGCGCTGCCCCCGGGTTCCACCGGGGTTTCATCACCTATGGCGGTGAAAACAGGAAAAGCAGCACCGCGATGGCTGTTGCTCGAATGCGCATGTTACTTCCTTTCGTTACTTTGAACTGAGGATCCATACTCCGCTCCAGTTTTCAGGAGCGCCTTTTTCAATGAATGCTTCGCACCTGGCAGCCATTACCGCCGAGGGCTTGTCGGAGGGGTATTCCGCGAAGATGGCCCCGGCCCCGCTGAAGTCCCCCCTGCGGTACAGTGCCAGTGCTTCCTGGTAGGCGGCAGGGACACCGCGGCCCTCTATGTATGGCTCCCATATTGTTACCGGGGTTTTCTGGCCGACGACCATCACAGTGTCTATCTCCCTGCATAAGATGTCACCGGGGAGTTCGGACCTGGTGCCTCCGGCGATGAGTATTTCGGTTCCGTAGACCTTGTTCACACCCTCCAGCCTGCTGGCCAGGTTCACATCGCTTCCCATCATGGTGTAGTCGAACCTCTTCAGGCTGCCCATGTTGCCCACCACCATGGGGCCACTGGCGAGGCCTATCCTGGTGTGGAGTTCCGGGAACCCCTGCTCCGCCAGTTCCCGGTTGAGGGATTCGTGCCGGCGCTGGCACTGCAGGGCCGCCCTCACCGCCCTGACGGCGTGGTCGCCATACTCCACCGGAGCGCCCCAGAAGGCGATTATGGCATCGCCCTCGAACTTGTCCACCGTTCCACCGGAATCAAGGATTATGTCCGTCATTTCTGTGAGGTAGATGTTGAGAAGCCTGACCAGGTCCGACGGGTCCAGCTTCTCGCTTATGGTGGTGAATCCCGCCACATCGCTGAAGAACGCCGTCATTACCCTTTTTCGCCGCCCAGCCTGAGCATTTCAGGATTGGATGCCACCCGGGAAACCACCTCGGGGGAGAGATACTGGGAAAAGGCGGTCTTCAGGAACCTCTTTTCCCTTGTGGCGAAACGGTAGGCCACCACTGAACCGGCAAGAAGGGTGAGTAGCCCGGCGGTGAGGGGTGGAACGGTTTCCAGCCACAGATCGGCGTTCCTGAAGGATAGAAGGGAAAGAGCTCCGTAGAAAGCCACCGCCGCCAGACCGGAAAGGGAAGCGGGGATGACCCCGGGAATGAAGACCAGGGCCGAGGCCACTCCAAGGGCCAGCAGAATGGTGAGAAGAACCGTTGCGGCGGTGCCCGGGGTGCGCACATACCTGTTCTGTATGATGTTGTCGGTGGCGCTGGCTATTACCTCCACACCGGGGCACCTGGGGGAATAGGGCATGGGCTTGAGGTCCATGAGGTCCGACGCGGTGTAACCGATAAGCACTATCTTTCCCCTGAAGATTTCAGGATCCACCGCCGAGGTGTCGCCCATCATGGCCCCGAGCACAGAGGAAATGCCAACGGTTTCATAGGTTCCCACGGGGCCTGAGTAGCGGACCTGCATCTCGTAGCGTTGATTCAGGGGTATTTCACTTGTGCCCAGGACCAGTCTGCCCGGTGGAATTCAGGTTCATGTTCGTTAAGGAAAGCATTGCCAGGGCCAGTGCCGGGGAAGGAACGGCCCCCCCTTCCGCGGGGAAGAGCAGGGGCACCTTCCTGAAGATGCCGTCGGGGTCTGGGTTCGCATAGGGGGCGGCCAGCATGGCGGCCCCACGGGCTATGTCCCGGACCGGGGGTGAGGCAAACATGTACGCCGTTGAGTCCACGGGAAGCCCCGGGTCGATAAGGGCGTTCTCTGGGATGGGCATGCCGGTGTTCTGCCCCAGGCCGGTTATGAAGACAGTTTTCCCCTGTGCCGCCTCATGGCCGAAGACGCTGTCTTCGGCGGCGGAAAAGGTGGAGCTCGTCTGGAAGGTAATGTCGAAGTATACCACCTCGGCGCCGGAGTCGAAGAGGAAACCGGTGAGATCGGACCATATCTGCCGGGGCCATGGCCAGCCAAGCCAGTTCATGGTCTCCAGGGAGGCGTTGTCCACACCGATTATCACCATGTTCTCCCCGGCTGAGACGGTGTCAGGAAACATTCTGAACCTCAGGTCGAGGGTGAGGTGCTCAAGCTCCCTGTCCAGCCCAGCAGCTGTAAGGAGCAGGGCCAGTGCCGCCGCGGCCAGGGCGATTATATAGATCTGCCTTTTCATGTGGGATAATATAACCCTGCGGTTAGCGCGGAACACCGCAGGGGAAGTATATTTTACGGCTGAAAGAACTCAAATTGGGAGGAGAATCCCTTTGGACCTACCCGTTGTAGCGATAGTGGGCCGCGTAAATGTGGGGAAATCTTCACTTTTCAACAGGCTTACAGGCGGAAGAGCCGCCATTGTGGACAATGAAGCCGGTGTAACCAGAGACAGGAAGATAGGAACCGGGGACTGGAACGGCATCAGTTACATCGCCGTTGATACCGGGGGCCTATCCCCTGGCAGCGACGATCCCTTCCAGGAAGCCATCGTAAAGCAGGTGCGCCTGGCGGTTGAGGAGGCTACCTCCATCATTCTCATGGTGGACGGCAGCCAGGGCATCCACCCCTTCGACGAGGCTGCGGTGGAGCTGGTCCGAAAGAGCGGTCTGCCGGCGTATCTGGCGGTCAACAAGATAGACACCGCCCAGAGACTTGATTATGTGCATGAATTCACAGCCCTGGGAATGGGCGACCCCTGGCCTGTGAGCGCCGCCCACGGCCTTGGAGTGGCTGACCTCCTCGACGAGGTGGTGAAGAACTTCCCGAATGTGGAACCGGTTGCCTTCGACGGGGTTTCAGTGGCCATCATAGGCAGGCCCAATGTCGGGAAAAGCTCACTTGCCAACAGGCTTCTAAACGCTGAACGCAACATTGTAACCCCAGTGGCTGGAACCACCCGGGATTCCATCGACTCCTATGTATCCTGGCAGGAGAACCGTTTCAGGCTCATAGACACCGCCGGCCTCAGGAAACGGTCAAAGAAAATGGAGGACATCGAGTTCTACAGCACCCTCCGCTCCTGGAAGAGCGTTGGCAGCGCCGATGTGGTGGTCCTGGTCCTCGACGGCAGGGAGTATCCCACTACCCAGGACCTCAGGCTGGCCACAAGGGCATGGGAAATGGGGAAGGGGCTCCTCATCTGCGTGAACAAGACCGATCTGGGCATAGACCGCCCCCTCTGGATACGGAGCGTGAAGCAGAGGTTCCCCCTTGCAAGGTGGATCCCCATTTTCTTCACAAGCGCCTGGACGGGCAGGGAATGGGCAAACTGCTTCCCATGGTCCATTCCGTGGCCCTGAGAAGGAAGGCAAAACTCACCACGTCAGCCCTTAACCGTGTGATGCGCTCGGCGGTGGCCGAGGTACAGCCCCCCTCTCCCGGGGGAAAGATGCTGAAGTTCTTCTACATTACACAGGTGAAAGAGGCGCCGCCGGTACTGGTGGTCTTCGTTTCAAGGCCGGACCTCATCCCGGACAACTACAAAAGCTACTTCGAGAACAAACTCAGGGAGGAACTGAACATGAACGGCGTTCCCCTGAAGGTGGTCTACAGAAAGCGTGAGCACTGATGGTCGGCCTTCTTTACCTGGTCCTTGGCTTTCTCTGCGGTTCGATACCCTTTTCCTGGTTCCTGGGAAGGCTCCGGGGGGTGGACCTCAGGCAAACCGGCTCCGGTAATCCCGGGGCAACCAACCTTCTTCGGAGCTGCGGGAAGGGCATGGGCATTGCCGGGCTCCTTCTCGATGCCCTTAAGGGTGCTGTTCCCGTGTATATCGCCCTTCTCTCCGGGCTTGATCCCTGGGTGCCCGGTGGGGTGGTCCTCTCCGCGGTCCTGGGCCATGTGTTCATGCCCTGGTTCGGTTTCAGCGGAGGCAAAGGGGTGGCAACGGCCCTGGGGGCCTTCTGGTCCTGGCTCCCATGCCGGTACTCTGCAGTCTGGGGATGTTCCTGGTTCTCGTGGCCCTTTTCAGAATGATCTCCCTTGGAGCATCCTCGGTGGGCTGGCCCTTCCTGGATGGGGGTTCGTTTTCGGTGAACCGGCCTTTTCACTCTGGGTGCTTGGGGCCATAGCCCTGGCCATAGTGGTTACACACAGGTCCAACATCCTTCGAATACTGAACGGCACCGAGAGAAAGCTGGGACAAAGGGAATGACCAGCATCCTGCTCCTTATGCGGAGCCTTGTGGAAAAGGACCTTAAGGTAAGGTACAAGCGCAGCATGCTGGGTTTCCTCTGGTTCCTGCTGAAGCCTCTGTTCAGCATGGCTGTCTACACCATCGTGTTTACCAGGATCATCCGCTTCGGCGGCTCCATAGAACATTTTCGCTTTTCCTTCTCACCGGGCTTCTGCCCTGGAACTTCTTCTCCGCCTCCCTGTCCTCCTCGGCCAGGACACTGCTTGACAACCAGAAGCTCATAAGGTCCATATACTTCCCCAGGGCCGCCCTTCCGGTTTCCGCGGTGATCGCCAACGCGGTTCACATGCTCATGGCGATGGGGTGCTGGAGGTCATACTGATCCTCTCGGGCACACACCCTCACTTTCCCTCCTGCTGCTGCCCCTGGCGGTCATTCTCCTGGCCTGATGACTTCGGGGTTCGCCATGATGATATCCGTGGGAAATGTCTATTACAGGGACGTGGCCCAGTTCCTGGAGGTCATCCTTCTGGCCTGGTTCTACGCCAGTCCGGTGATCTATCCCCTGGGACGGGGCCTGATACCGGAGAGGATGGAGGCCGTGATAAGGTTCAATCCCCTTGCCGGAGCCCTTGAGATATTCCACTCGCTGATGTACTACGGAACATGGCCCGGGGGCTGGGCATGGATATCACTTTCCGCCTGGACCGGGGCGATACTTGCCCTGGGCTACCTCATTTTCAGACGGGCGGAACCCGCTGTGGTCAAGGAGCTCTGATGGGGAAGGGTCTTGTAAGGTTCACCGATGTAAGTCTTGACTACCGCCTTTACCGTGACCGTTCGGTGAGCATAATGGAGACCCTGCTGAACGTCTTCGGCAGGGGAACGTCAAAGGACACTTTCCGCGCGCTGGACCACGCCTCGTTCCAGATATCCCCCGGGGAAGCAGTTGCACTGATAGGGGCCAACGGCGCAGGGAAATCCACCACTCTGAAGCTCCTCGCCGGTATTTACAGCCCCACCTCAGGCAGGGTGGAGGCCCCGGGGCGGATAGCCTCCCTTCTCGACCTGGGAGTTGGCTTCCATCCGGAGCTTACCGGGGCTGAGAACATTTACCTGAACGGCGCCCTCCTGGGGCTGGACAGGACCCGGATGGCGGAACTGCTTCCCAGGATTGCCGAGTTCGCCATGCTGGAGAGGTTCATGGATACACCGGTGAAGTACTTCTCATCTGGAATGTTCATGAGGCTGGGCTTTGCACTGGCAACCAGCGTAGACCCGGACATACTGCTCATAGACGAGGTCCTCGCGGTGGGGGACTCCGCCTTCCAGAGCAAGTGCTACGACAGGATATTCGGCTTCCGGGAAGCGGGGAAGACCATCGTCTTCGTAAGCCACGACCAGGACGCCGTGAGGAGGCTCTGCGACAGGGCCATCTGGCTGGACTGCGGCAGAACCAGGATGGACGGCCTGTGGACGATGTCCTTGGTTCATACCTCGAGGAGAACGCCGGTCTGGTGAGCCACCAGGCAGCCTCCGCAGCCCCCAGGGAGTGGGGCACCCGTGAGGTTTATTTCAGCTCCGTTTCCATAACCGACAGGAATGGGACTCCCAGACGCACCTTCCGGCAGGGGGAGGGCATCCGTGTGGCGATGGAGATAGGAACAAGGGAGAACACCAGGGTAAACGGAATAATCCTGGGCTTCTCAATCCACAGGCTCGACGGTGAAACCGTTGCCGCCTCCAACAACCTGGAGAACGGCCAGCCCCTGATAACCGCCCAGGGCCCCACCGAGGCCTCTATCAATATCACACCGGAAATAGTCGAACCGGGCAACTATCTCCTTTCCATCTCCCTTACCGGTAACGACACCGACTACCACTGGCAGGACTATTTCTACCCCCTGTCCCTTCTCGGCCAGCGGAAGGAACCGCCGCTGAGGATAAGCTCGATCACAATTGACTGACAGTCTTCTTCTGGGCGGTTTTCCTCGCCATTCGGTACCGGGCACTTCATCTTCAGGGGAAATGCCGTTCTCAGGGTCTTTCTTCCCGGAACGGAGGTTCCGACATTCAATCCGGAATGGGAACCCCATTCTCCAAGTGTCTTTCCCGGGAGCTCTCAGGCGTATTCCAGGGAAGGGAACACCGAATCCCCATGGCGGGACTCTGTTTAAGCGACATTTCCCCCTTCCGAAGGGCGGTTCTTCTGGCCGCGGTACAGATTCCTGCGGGAAGAACCGCAACCTACGGCGAAACCGCTGATGCAGCGGGTTTCCAGGGTCTGCCAGGCTGCGGGAACGGCCCTTGCCCGTAATCCACTTCCACTGCTCATCCCATGTCACAGGGTGGTGGGCTCAAGGGGCAGCGGCGGGTACCAGGGAGGAAGGGAAATGAAGCTCTTCCTCCTTGAAAAGGAACGGGGCACTTGCCAAATCCCACGCGATTGTTTATTATACCCACCGTGATGTTTTATCACGACCATCTAATACCCAGCCGCGGGTACAGCGGCCTTTTCTTTTCCACGTGTCCGGCGGGCAGAGATTCGTAACAACCCACCGGACTATCAGGAAAAAAATGAATACAGACACAAAGGTTACCGAACAGTCAAGATCCCCCAGGGGGGTTTTCAAATCCTTTATTCCAGGCATAGTTAAGGCACTGGAGTCACAGGGCTATGTCACACCCACACCGGTTCAGCGGGAATGCATTCCCCATCTCCTCCGTGGCAGGGATGTCCTGGGAGTTGCCCAGACAGGCACCGGCAAAACAGCCGCCTTCGCCCTTCCGGTCCTTCAGCATCTTTCACAGAATGCCAGAAGCAGGAGAAAGGGCACCCCGAGGGTCCTGGTTCTTGCTCCCACCAGAGAGCTCGCCGCCCAGATAGCCGAGAGCATGGATGTCTACGGCAAGTTCCTCAGCGTCAGGACCACCATCGTTTTCGGCGGCGTCAAGCAGGGCTCCCAGGTGAGAAGCCTCAACGGAGGTGTGGACATTCTTGTGGCCACCCCGGGCAGGCTTCTGGACCTCATGGGACAGGGCTTCATCGACCTCGGGTCAGTTGAGATCTTCATACTCGACGAGGTTGACAGAATGCTGGACATGGGCTTCATACCCGACATCCGACGGGTGCTTGGAAAGATACCGAAGAACAGACAGACCATGTTCTTTTCGGCAACCATGGCAGGTCCCATGAAGACACTGGCGGACAGCATGCTAACCGATCCGGTGGAGGTCCGCATAACCCCGGAGCAGCCCACTGTTGACACCGTGGAACAGAAGGTTCTCTATGTGAGCAAGTATGACAAGGACGACCTCCTCAGCCAGATCCTCTCGGATCCCGCTGTGAGCAAGGCCATTGTCTTCACCCAGATGAAGCACACCGCCAACAAGGTGGCCAAGAAACTATTGAAGGACGGAATAAGGGGAACGGCCATACACGGCAACAAGAGCCAGGCTGCCCGAACCAAATCCCTTGAGGGTTTCAAGAAGAACCGTTTCGACGTTCTCGTTGCCACCGATGTGGCGGCCAGGGGCCTGGATGTGGACCACATAAGCCATGTGATCAACTACGACCTCCCCGCCGAGGCTGAAACCTATGTTCACCGCATCGGAAGAACCGCCAGGGCAGGTGCCGCAGGGGACGCAATATCCTTCTGCAGCGGTGCCGACAGGGCATACCTCAGGGATATTGAGAAGCTGCTGGGCAAGGACGTGCCGGTATACACCGACCACGAATACCACTCCGAGGCGGCCAGGAACTCCCGGGAAATGCCGGCGAAGATCACCGGAGGGAACCGCTCCAGAAGCTTCGGCCGCAGGGGCCGCCGCTAGACGAGCAGCGGGTCCGGTGAGTCAACCGAACCCAGCCTGACATTTGCAGCCTCCCTGCATCCGCCGTCGCAGTCCGTCATTCGTGAACAGGCTCGACAGGATGCCGGGAGGTATTTTTACCGGTGAATGTCTTCCAGTAGGGGTTCGTCTTCAGCCCCTTCCAGTCGGTAATGTGGTTCAGCCTGTTCTCCGAGTGGTTGCATACCCTCACATAACCCGAAGGTCCCACCACGAAGAAACCCCTGGCTGCGGAGCACCTGGTTCCCACCTCCAGCTTCTTCAGCTCAAGGCCGTCAAGGGCGCATAGGGGGATCTCCGTTCCCAGGTGACCCGTTCTGTTGGCCCGGACCAGTATGTCGTCGGCGGCAACCAGCATCTTCCTTACCTGTTCCAGATCGAGCAGTAGTTCATCTTCATGAAGAAGCCCCCTGCCACCGGGAAGGAACCTGTTCATCAGGAGCTGCCCGGCCCCTGCCAGGAACGCCGCGGAAAGGGTTTTGGGAAGCTCGTGGAGGTTAAGGGCGGTAACTGTGGAGTTCACCGTTGTGGACACACCGGCCTCCTTCGCCCTCCGGAACCACTTCAAAACCGTATCCGCATGGTCGAAGCCTGTATGCCTCTCGAAGGTTGACAAGCCCGGGAGGCTGATGCTCAGCTTTACATCCTTCCCGGCAAGGAAATCCATTATTCCTTCAGTAAGGGTGGAGCCGTTGGTGAGCAGGTAGAGCTCCGGTGTTCTTCTGTGCTGAACCAGCTCTCCCTGGATGGTCTCGGTTTTCAGCGCCTTGAGACTCGAAGCAAACTCAATCAGCTCCAGGCAGTCTTCACGAAGCAGGGCCTCTCCGCCGGTGAAGGCAAAGCTGGAGACCCCCAGATCGCACAGATCGCGAAGAGCATCCTTCCACTGTTCCGTGGACATCTCCTGCAGTTTCTCAAAGGACCTTTCAGCCTCCCAGGGACAGGAGCAGAAGAGACACCTGTGGTTGCATCTGTAGGTTAGTTCAATCACCGCCGTGGCAGGAAGGAATGATGGTGAACGCACCCTCATTGTTCAGCAAGCCCCAGCAACCGCCGCAATCTGTCAGCGTTATCCTTCAACGGAATTCTGTCATCGGTGGCGGTAACCCAGAAAAGCTCTCCCCTGAGGAAGGAGTCCAGCATCCTCAGGTCTGTTACGCTGACTTCATTGCTAAGCACTTCTCCTTCTGAAGTCGTGACCCTTAGCATAAGACAGGCATCCTCAGCGGAAGCATCCGAGCAGAAGGAGCAGTAAAGCGATTCATCAACTTCAATCATGAGATCCGTGGAGGATATGATGGAGTCAGCCAGCCTCCTGGCTGTCTCCAGTTCGTACTCGATGAACCTGGTATGCATGTTGTGGTAATCGTCTTCTCTCCGCAGACCGTGCAGGTATACTCGGATACCGATGGGGCCCGGCAACCTGGTAGCACATAGCCCCCCGGACCACTTCCGGAGGATCTTCCTTCTCAAGACGGGACAGGAGCAGATCGATCTCTTCCGTGGAGAGCTTCTTTAATAAGGCGGTACCCACGGGTCTGGCTTTATCAGCTGCCGGTCTGATGCCGGCGTTCCCCGCAAGGACTCCTGCCAGGGCAACTGCCGCAACCGCGGCTGCCAGGTACCACATTACAGCCCCAGAAGCTGTCTGATCCGTTGGCTGTCATCCTGGAGGGGTTCCTGGCTGTCGTTGTCCGTCAGCCAGTAGAGCCTGCCCTGGAGGAAAGAATCAAGCTTCCGGAGATCGGTGAGGAAGACCCTGTTCACGGTCTCTACACCCTCTTCATCGGTCACCCGAAGGAGCAGCGCCGGATCCCCGGAGGGATCCTCCGAGCAGTAGTCGCAGAAAAGGGTCTCATCGAGGATCACACTGAATTCCGTGGCTTCGTTGATGGATTCTGCAAGCCTTCTCGCGCCCTGCAGCTCCCATTCGATGAGTTCCGTATTGAAGTCTTCATAGATCGTTTTCTCTCCGCATACAGGGCAGATGTACTCGGCAACGGCCGGCGTGGCCATCATCTCATAGCACATGGCACCGAAGACCGGTTCAGGGGGTTCCTCCCGCTCGAGCCTTGCCAGAAGGAAGTTCACCTGCTGCATTGAAAGGGGTTTCATTGCAGCGGAGCTGATGATCCTGTGAATGGTATCGTTTCCCTTGATGAATCCGGTCCCCTGGACCTGACCGCCCCCGCCAGGGTCCCCGCAAGAACGATTCCCGCCGCCGCAGCAATGTACCACATATTTTTTCTTCCTTCGAGTTTGGACACCATGGATAATACCAGTCAGTCGCCCTTTATATTCCCAGAAGCTCCGCCACTCTCTCAGAATGATTCCTGAGGGGTGCATGCCCTTCGTTGGAAGTCACCCAGAAAAGTCTTCCCCGCAGGAAGCTGTCCAGCATTCTCAACTCGTCAACGGACACGCTGTTCTCCGTTTCTTCACCGTGCTCGCCTGCAACACGGAGCACAAGAACAGCGCTGCCTTCGCCGAACTCAGAACAGAACTCACAGAAGGCGCTCTCATCCAGCACCACGGAAAAGCCAGTTGAAGCGTTTATTGATTCCGCGAGCCTTCTGGCCGTATCAAGCTCATACTGCAGGTATGGAGACATGGCTCCGCCGTAAACGGTCTTCTCACCGCAGTCCGGACATATGTACTCCGCGGAGTCGGGAATGGCCATTGGTGCGTAGCACATGGCCCCCATCCGTGGCTCCGGTGCCTCCTCCTTCTCCAGCCTGGCGAGAAGCAGGTTGATCTGCTCCATGGAAAGGGATTCCACTCCATGAACCTCCGTTCCCGGATGGGACACCTGCTTTTGGGCAGGTAACCCGCTCCTTAAGCGGGACACTCCGGCAAAGGCTCCCACCGCGAGAACCAGGACCAGCAACGGCAAAAACCACATCCGGCCACCATACCTTCCATGACAGCAACACCAGCGTAGAGCCCTTGGGCAGTGTCTCAACAATGCCGAGACTTTCGATAATCATGCCGAACACCCCGGTTCCCGTCAACCGAGCCCTGGCTTACCCCCAGGTTTCGAAATCGGTACGGGGTGCAAACAAACAAGAGGGCATACGGTCTGAATCGCCATTTACAGAGTTAAAACCTCTCCACACTTCGCATTCGCAACTAAAGCATGGAAAAGGGATTCGTGTATACAGGTTTTAGGTGAGAATCACCTTGACGGCAGCGCGTGTAATTGCTGATTATCTGTATGACGGGATTGGTCATGGGTTACAGGTGTTGTCTTTACATAGGAGGAACCATGCGGATGCTCTTACTCCTAGCAGTATCACTTGCTCTAGTTCGGTCTGCAACGGGAGACTCGGTTTCTCAGACTGACTGGGATGGTGATCCGGGTGTTCCTGGACCAGTGACGGAATGGCTAACGAATTACCTGATCTCAATTGATGTCTATACTCGAAACTCCGGGGAGCTCGTTTCGGGGAATACCATCAGATCAAACTGGATACTCTGTACGAACACACGTATTCACCCAGTTCCGGTGATATCAATGGTGACGGCTTCATCGACGTGATCGCAGCTCCCCTGGCTTACCACACCGCATGGTGGGAGAACGTGGGCGGGTCAGGTGATCAATGGCAGGAGCACCAGATAGCCTCTGCCTGCTCTTCGGGCATCCACTTCAACCATCCGGTTGATGTGAACGGGGATGGCTTCTTGGACATTTGCGGTGGCAGTTACTGGGGTAACTGTGTGATGTGGTGGGAGAATCTTGACGGTACTGGGACTAACTGGTCGGAAACCATCGTTGACAGCATCATTGAAGCACCTATCACGATGGCTTCAGGTGATTTCGATAATGACATGGATGTGGATCTGGTGGTGGCTTCCACTGAAGGGAATCTTTTCTGGTATGAGAACTCAGATGGGTCCGGAGGCACATGGAGCGAGTTTCAGCTTGGCACAATGGACGAACCGAATCTGGTCTCAGTTTCAGATATCAACTGTGACGGCCGTCCTGATGTGATCTCATGGGGTGTTGGTGATGGTCTTGTGTGGTTTGAGAACACCGCCAACGATGGTATTGAATGGAACTATCACTTCATCGACGGGTGCTATTTATCCGGCATGGATGTCAAGGACGTGAATGGGGATGGCTATCCAGATGTTATTGCGTGCTCCGAGAATGACCGGATCCAGTGGTGGGAGAACCTGGACGGTCTTGGCACCTCCTGGGATTATCATCTGGTTGATGATATCTACAGTTGGAACGATGGTCTATTTGCCTATGACATCGATCTTGATAACGACATTGATATCGTTGCCACTTCCTGGCATGTAATATACTGGTGGGAGAACACTGACGGCCTGGGTTTGAGCTGGACAAGGCACTTCGTATCAAAGTACTTTAGAGGAGCCTCTGATGTATCCGCTGCTGATCTGAACGGAGATGGGGTGGTCGAGGTCATCTCCACTGTTTTCCAAGGCGATTTGTGCGGTCTTTCATGCTGGGAGATATCGGATCTTTTTTCCTGTTCTCTGATCTCCAGCATACTGTATCTCGGGAATGATCCAGGCTGGGATTACCTGGATTTCACCTCGGATGAGCCTGCGGGGACTGGCATTGGAGTGGCTGTAAGATCCACCGATGCACTTCCCATGCCGGACTGGCAGGATACCCTCTATGAACCGGCATCACTCAGCGGCGTTCTTCCTGAGAACGACAGCTATTTTCAATACATGGTCATTCTCACCAGAAACGATCCTGATACCTCTCCAACCTTTTATGATTTAACACTTAGCTGGAATCCTGTCAGCGTATCTGACCATTCAGGCAGTCTCGGTTCCACTACTGCTCTCCTGCCTGTTTCTCCCTCACCATCTTCTTCACCTCCTCTGATTAGATTCTCTCTTGCTGAGCCTTCCATGGCATCTATCACTGTCTTTGATCTTACCGGCCGTACTGTGTTCAGAAGTCTCCCCACCATGTGGGATGCCGGTTACAATGCCGTTCAAGTGGATGATCTGGTTCCCGGTGTTTACTTTACAATGCTTTGTGCATCTGGGCATACTGATGTGAAGTGCTTTGTCCAGATAGAATGAGTACTGGACTGGAGCGGACTAGATCATTCGATAACTGCCTCTCGCCTCTAAGAGAATCCAATACAGGATACCGGGAGTAGTTCTTTAGCTTTTATGTAGGGTCATTTTCATTGCATGTTCCACATATGCGCTAAGACCTCGCTGGGAACTTCGGAAGTGAAGTGGTATAGGAAAACCCCGTACATCCATCGATCCCCCCAATAATGTATCGGCTGATAGTACACTGATGAATCATCAGGGGAACTATTGATCTTGCCGAAGGGATCATCGTAGGCAAACCAGTCATCTGTGAGCAACTGTCCGGTTGTGGTAACTGCCCTTATCCCATCCCTATACCATGGCTCTGAGATGTCCGGAGGGTGAAGAATGTCAGATGATTTACCTGGTGGAAAACCAGGATTACTCTTCATCTGTTTCAGCGCTGCCTTGCTCACTCCAGGGGGTCACGATCTCCTCAGTCATTTCAGGATCTCTTTCGCTATAATGATATCCTGAAGGGCCATAAGCAATTGCGATCAGGTCAGAATCATCTGAAAGGCAGGTCAGGAGGTAAATATATTTGACATAATACGTTCCATGAATTGAGTCATCGGTGAAACATATCTGCAGGTCTTCAATGCCGTCGTGATTCACATCCCTCCGTTCAACCAGTTCAATGCAGTAGTACCAGGATTCTGTTTCAAAGACGATTCTGCCTTCTGATATCTCGGTTGGTATCAATCCCATGTCGGAGAAATAGCGCATACCGGGACTCCTTGCAGGCCCCAGCGAATTCCGGAATGTGGTCAGGTCCAGTCTTTCAACAATGAACTCCTCAAGGTCCTCTGACGGCATATATGATATCGTCGCATAATCTGATGCAGCAGAAGTGCCGGATAGAAGAAGACAGAGAACTGTGAAGACACTAGATCTGATTATCTCCGCTCTCTTGCCTGCGCCTTCATTGAACCCATCATATATCCCATTGTTGTTCATCTTCTTTTTCACTCCCCGTGTTTTCAGGATTGCACTTGTCTGCGGTGAACTGCTCACCATCCCCGGTTGAGTCCTCGGTAATGATGAATTTCCTCCTTCGGAAACAAAATATGGTGGCGGAAAAGGCGGGAAGGTCAGCGCCCTCACCGCCCTCGAAAAAGCCTCGGGGGGGTATAACCGGTGCTCCAGTTCACTTTTGTACATCAATTCCGCTCCTCGACCATTTTGCCGGCGGGTGCTGTTGAGAGCCACACCACTTGTCAGGTCATTCCAGCACTGAAGGAAAAGTTCATACCCCTTTTCTGTCATAAGATCATAAAGATCCCTTCCCGTGGAACCTCGAGGAACGGCAAAGGAGAGCTTCGCCAGAATGTCACCTGTGTCGATGTCCCTGTCGATTCTGTGCAGTGTAACACGTAGTTCATCACCGTTGATCAGGGCCCGGATGGAAGGGTATGCTCCGCGGTATCTCTCTGTATCTCCCAGATGAATATTCCAGGCTCCCAGCACCGGCAGTTCAAAGATGTCCGGTGGAAGGATTTTATGAAAGAACGCCGTAAGGATCAGGTCAGGGTTCCAGCTCTTTACATCCCTCCAGTCCATCTCGTTTATGTCAAGCTCCCTTGGTGTTCGGTACCATTGGCCGGTGACCTCTTTCCCGTTCACGATGAATGCACAATCCAGCCCGGACTCAAGGATGAAACCGGCGACCCGATACCCCAGATCCATTCCGCACATGCAGAGAATGCGAGGAGACTTGCAGTAATCAGCCATGGTAGAAGCTCCTCACAGAATCGATCACCTCTGATACATGATCGTCGGTGAGTTCAGCATGCATGGGAAGTGTCAGTATTCGGTCAAACGCCTTCTCCGCCACCGGCAGTGAGGGCTGCGGACCATAACATGAGTAAAGGTGAAGGGGTTTGTAATGAACTCCTGTAGAAATGCCCCTCTTTCCCATATACAGATTCAGTTCATCCCTGTTTTCCGCCTGGATCCGGTACATGTGCATCGATGATCTGAGATCCTCGGTTTCCATCGGGGCAGAGAAACCTCCTGAATGTCCTCCAGCCCGGCGCAGTAACTTTTCGCGATCTCCCGGCGTCTGTTATTGGCTGCTTCCAGTTTCTGCAGCTGCACAAGACCAATGGCGGCATGAATGTCGTCCATATGGCAATTGGTGCCTGCCTCGTCCACCTGATACTCCCACCAGTAGGAATGATCCATGTTTGTCTGTCCCAGGTTTCCCGGTCTATACCAAGCCATCTCAGCCTGCGGGCCCTTCTGTTAAAATCATCTCTGTCAGTGACAAGAGCGCCGCCCTCACCCATGGACAGGTTCTTCACCGCATGAAAGCTGAAACAACCGGCAATCCCCATTGAACCAGCGGGTTTGCCCTTGTAGATAGTGCCCGAGGCATGTGCACAATCCTCTATCAGCGGAAGATCCTTCGCAACGGATCTTAGTGCATCCATATCCACAGGGTATCCAGCAAGGTGAACGGCGATTATTGCTTTGGTTCTCCCGTTTACGAGCTGGCCGGCGTGGGCAGGATCAATGTTATGTGTGATGGGACAGATGTCGGAGAACACAGGTACTGCTCCGGAGTTAAGCACAGAATGGGCAGTTGCCACAAAGGTGATTGCCGGGACAATAACCTCATCCCCCGGGCCTATGTCCAACAGCTTCAATGCCATCTGAAGAGCTGCGGTGCCATTCGAAAGGCCCACGCAATACTTCGTTGAACAGAACTCGGCGAAAGCATTTTCAAACAGAGAGGTTTTCGGTCCCAGTCCTGTCCAGCCCGTTCCAAGAACTTCAGCAACGGCCTCGATCTCCCTCTCATCGTAGGAAGGCTTGAATAGCTGAATCATCCGGTCTTTCTTTTCCATAGCAATGCAAGTGCCTCCATGCAGTAGTTTCTGTTCCACCGTAAATCTCTGCGGCCTGGAAACAGGCCGGTGATCATCCGCTGCACCTGCAGCATGGACATAAACAAACGATAAAGGAACACATCCATAGTGCTGCCGTTCCTTTGAAGGAAGATGATCTTTCCAGGTATATGCTGCAGCCAGGCCAGGTCGCCGAACATCTGCCTGCAGGAACCGCCTTCTATATGAACGATCTCTGCGGATGACTCGAACCAGACCTTCCACCGGTGCTCTCTGAGCCTGTACTGAAGGTCAGTTTCCTCGTGAAAGAAAAAGAAATCCTCAGAAAACCCGCCAGTCCGGATGAATGGTTCAGTTCTGACAGCCATCATCGCACCAATGAGCCAGTCTGTGTATCCGCTTTCGTCATGGCTGGAATGCTTTTCTGTTGAACGCTTCAGGATGGGGAGATTTTCCTGAACCAGTTTGAAGGGAAATGGGAAATCTCTCCTTGAGGGCTGCAGTGAGCCGTCGGGCCAAAGAAGCCTGGGGCCCGCTAAGGCTACTTCAGGATGTTTCTCCATGCAACTCAAAAGAGTTTTCAGGCACCCGGGTCTTATAACAGTATCTGTATTGACCAGAACCACGACGGGCATTCCAGAGCTGCCTATTATCCTGTTGGCAGCCCTTCCGAAACCTATGTTTTCACTATTCCTTTGAACTTCAACAAGACTGTTTCCAGAGTACCTGCTCTCAACAAGATCAACAGAGCCATCGGAAGACCCGTTATCGAACACAACAAGGCTTGAGCCAGTTTCTTCCAGCTGGGGGATCAACGAGTCAATCATCTGGAGAATGAAGTCCCTGCCATTCCAGTTAATGGCCGCTACAAGGGCATTACCTGCCATGGCTTTTTTCGCTTCCGCCGGTAAATCCTCTGAGAACAACACCTGCCTTTTTAGCAGCTACCCCCGGATGCCGGGACAACTCATACAGCCAGTTCCTTAGATTCTTCGGGCTGGTCATCTTTCTCCAGCTCCTGTATCTCTCAATTCTATGCTTCCATCCGACAACATCAGAAAGCTCAAGCCAGGGCAGACGCATGTTCATAACCTCGCAGGCCCGGTTCCTGGCGGGATCAAGAAGTGAAGGATCGTCGTTTTCCATAAGATAGCCATTCTCCATGGCCCATTCATGGATCTCTCTTCCAGGTATGGCGGTGGAGAAATAGACTACGATGTCATCCGGCTTCAGCTTCTTCAGGTTTGCATAGGTCGCTGCAAGGTCTTCATCATTCTCCACAGGGCATCCTATCATAAGCATGGCAGTTGCCTCAATACCGAACTCACGGCTCCACCTGAATGCGGAAACGGCCTGCTCAGGCGTGGTGCCCTTTCGGTAAAAGTCCAGAACTCTCTGGCTTCCACTCTCGACTCCATAAGAGACACAGTGACAGCCAGAGTCGGCCATTACCTTAAGTTTCTCCCGGGTAACGGTGTCAACCCTTGTGGCGCAGTGCCACTTGAGCTTTATGCCCTTTCTCTGCAGCCCGTCCCGAAACTGTTCAAACCAACTGAGGGGGTGAAGTGTAATGGTGTCATCCTTGAAGAATACCGGAAGTTTTGATGTGCCGCGAAGGCGGGAGAGCTCGGCAAGCTCCTGAACAACATTGTCCGCTGACCGGTATCTTATTCCACCTCCGAATATCAGATCGGTGCTGGGCTTGCAATACATGCAGTTGTACGGACATCCTCTTGATGTTATCACACCGTACTCGTACATTCCATTCTTGAGATAGGCATCGTAGTCAACAAGATCTCTTGACGGGAAGGGAAGAGAATCAAGATCGGCATTCACTGGTCTTCGGGGGTTTGAAACAGCTGCTCCGGAGTGGTCCCTCCACGTGAGGTTCATTACTGTGGTAAGGTCTTCTCCCTTTTCGATCAGATCCACAAGCTCAACCATGACCTCTTCGGCCTCCCCGGCCACAGCAAAGTCAACAGGTAGTGTATCAAGCGAGGCTTTGGGGAAAATACTGGGATAAGCACCGCCAGCCACAATGGACAGTTCAGGAACCTACGCCTGATATGTTCAGCAACCGCAGCTGCCCTTCCGGTCATTGCCGCAGCTGAAATGGAAATTCCGCAAACACCGGCACCTTTGAATAAATGATCAAGCTCATCGATGGATTTGCTGAATGAGTAATCCGCCAGCACAACGCTGTGACCAGCAATACGGAGAGCAGCAGCGATCTGAAGAAGACCAAGAGGTTCAGCTAAACCATTGTATTCATGCCACATCCATCTTGGGTAAACCAGTACTACTTTCATTCAGTCTCTCCCTGTATTAAAAATAACCGGTACCGGAACAGATGCAAAGAAACATCCTCAATGAAGGGCTTTTCTAAGCAATCCCGCGATACGCCGGGGTATACTGTGTCTGCCGGGATAATCCAACGCGCTCCGGCCTTCAGTTTCCGAAAGAATATCCTCACGGCATCCGATCTCTTCCATCAGTTCAGGGAAACCCGGAGGAGGGAGGGACAGGTCACTGCTGCTTAGTATTTCAATGGCACGACTTCTTTCAATGAAACCAGAGCGAACCATGCCGGCCAGTAGAAAATCCATTTTACTGTATCCGGCTATCCTGTTAAAAAAGAAAATTGGAGTAAGGAGTAGCCCTGCAGTCATATCTGAACTCAGAAACATCCTTAATGAAACCAGCTTCCCTGGCAAGTGTCCGGTGAATTTCTGGAACATCCCACCTGATGTAATCCGGTATGTCTATATAGCGGATCGCCCACAGACGCTTCCATGCGGGAAAGAAGAAATCCCTTTCGAGCTCGTTCCGGGAGAAACCGTCCTTCATGATGTTCCAGAACCTGACTGCATCCATGTTTGCCATGGAAGCCGGGGGCTTCTCGGTCATTTCACAGAATGAACCTGCAACAAGCCTGATACCCTTTTCCCAGGCCACTCTGTTTATTGTGTTGGGAATCAGGACGACACAGGCGCTGCAGAACTCTCCAGTCTTTTCCATTGCGTGACGGTAAACTCTTTTCAACAGATCTGAAGGTGGTTTGTATATCTCCAGGTCTACACCAAGGCCAGTTGTGTACTCCTTCATGAACTCCTGCGCCTCAGGGTTGCGAAACCATTGTCAACATTGAAGGCAAGGGGTTTCATATCGTATTTTTTAACGAGCAGATACAGAGTGTAACTGGAGTCCTTTCCGCCGCTGAAAGGTACAAGGCAGTCATGTTCTCCATTGCCCCGCCCCCTGTACCTGTCCAGGATACCCCTTAATGCCGCTTCGCGACCATTAAGGTCAACATCAACGTAACGCCTCTGATGGGCTATGCACTCATTGCACAAACCAGTATCGTCAAAGCGCAAACCCGGATAGTTTTCAGGCAGAACACAGTTTCTGCACCTCCTCAAAGCCATATTCAGAAGAAAACCCTCCCCTCCTGCAAAACTGTCAGAAATAATGGGAAAGCTGGTTTTTCGAACTCCATACCTGCTCCCGGAACTTCAATCGGAGGTGGTATCATCCAATACCGCTAACAGTTTCATTACCTTTCCCCAACCAGAACTGAAACTGCACTAGTGTGCAGTAAAGTCCTTTAAGCATAGCAGAACCCACTCTCACCTGCATGCGGTAAGACCTTTTTCATTGATAGATATAACAGGGACCTCATGTACTGGCCAGGACGGAAGGGATTCGGCGACAAATATATGGAACTGCCCATCCATAACGGATTTCCTTGAATGGTGTTCCTTCACAGTGGCTTTTCACGGGAACTGCTGAACAGCTCCGCGCTCATGGGCTTCATTTCCACCGTTGAAAAGATGAACTCCACAGGGAATCCAAAGAACTCGCTTATCCGGAAGGCCAGGTCCAGGCTTGGATTGTACTCCTGCCGTTCAAGGTAGCCAACGGTCTGGAAGTTAACGCCGATGGCATCCGCCAGTTCCCTCCTTGTTACTCCCCTTTCCACCCTGAGTGCCGCTATCCTGTTGAAGAGTTTCCTTGTCTTCATGCCTGGTCCCTCCAGGCGATGAAGGCGCCGGGCATTGTGTGGGCAAGGTATAGAAGGCTGACCACCAGGGGTACCGTGATGGAGTACCTGGGACAGATGTCCATTCTGGAGATGATGGACTGGACAAGCATTATCAGAAGGCAGATAACCGCGAACCATCCGTAGGAATCGCCTAGAGCCTCCCGTGTAACTGACACCTCCCGTTCATCCAGGTTTTCACCGTTCTCGTGGGTCAGCTTCCAGATGCCGCTTTTCCAGAACAGAGGACGGAAGGTCACCGCTGTGACGATGAGGCAGAAGATGCCAAAGAGATCAACCAGATGTGCCGGATCCTTTATGAATGCGTAGTAGAAGGCGGCATTCATCAGAAGCAGGGCCCCGTAGTTCAGTATCACCATAGTCCTTTTTCGCATTTCAACTCCTTAGTGTTACAACAACGGATTGTTGTAAATATACGCAATAAGATTGAAATGCACAATGGTTCAGTTTGGCTTTCAGTTCACCGGTCTGGTATGTCATGTATCCATGTCACGAGCCAGGCGCCGGAACTGTCCGGCCTGCAGCATATGATGGTCACACCGGTCCTGGCCCAGCCTTCCCGGGTTAACCGGGCTGTGGGGCAGTACCGGCTACACTAGGCCCGTGGATGAATCGCATGAGAGGAACAGAAGGAGGAATACCCCAGTTATCGCATACTTAACCATTTATCCTGCCTCCTTTCCTTGTATTGCCTGTGCTGGAGCGGAAGTTCCAGTGGATTAATGGGTGTTTCCCGCTGTCAGTCCCGGCTGAGGCTTATGTGCGCTGATTGGATCCATCCGGAAACTCCCTCTGGACCTCCGGTGATCCTCAGCCAGTTGCTGTTCTGTTCAACCACCTCCGAGGCGGTACCCCCTCCAGGGTGAAGAGAACCGCCGAGGATGTGTCAGCGCTTGAGTGGACCGGGGTATCCGCAACTGTTATGGCGTAGGTGATCCCCGCCGCCGGGGCCCATACCCTTTCAAGGCCGGTGGTATCCACCGGGGCGCTTCCCGGGGGAAGCCATCTGTAGCGGAAGCTGCCGGTGGCGGCTGCCTGTGCGGTTCCAGGAATGAACCCCAACCACCCGTTCGGTGCAATTACGGTGAGTTCAACGGATTCCCCGGGCAGAAGCATCCCGTAGATGGTGGAGGCGGAATCCGGTCTGCAGTATACGCTGAGGGAGTCTCCTGACAGGAATGCCACGGAGAGGGCCGCCGCACGGATCAGGAATGCAGGCATGGTTCACCTCCGGTGTTTCTATTATGGCCATATTTGCCCGGCGGGAACGGCTTTGACCTGAGGGGTAAAATTGACGATTATTGCAGGATCGTCCAGCATGTTCAGGAGGGGGTTCCAATGAGGGTAACGCTTGTGTACCCGAAGTATTCCGAGGGAAGCCATTCCCTGTATTTCCCGTTCGGCCTGGCCTATGTTGCCTCATCGCTTCAGAACGCCGGTCATAGGGTTACGGTGGTTGACATGGAGGGGGACTTCCTTTCCAGGGACGAGGCCCTGGGGCGGATAGTGGATTCATCCCCTGAAATGGTCGCCTTCGGTGGAATGGTAACCCGCTTCAGATATGTGAAGGAGATGGCCCTGATGGTCCGCCGGGAACTGCCGGATGTGTTCCTCACCGCCGGCAACAGCGGAGCCACCACCGTTCCTGAGATATACCTCCGGTCATGCGGACTGGACTGCGTGGTCCTCGGCGAGGGCGAAGCCACGGCGGTGGAACTCGCCGACGCGGTTTCCATGGGGATGGACTTCAGAGCAGTTGCCGGCCTTGCCTGGCTTATGGAGGATGGAACCCTTGCCAAATCACCCCCCAGGGAACCCATCGCCGACCTCGACCTGCTCCCCTGGCCCGCCTGGGATCTCTTTCCCACGGAAACTATGTATCCAGCATGGACCACCGCCAGCAGAGGGTCAGGCACATGGAAGTCCTGGCAAGCAGGGGCTGCCCCTACAACTGCGTCTACTGCTACAGGATCTACGGCAGGAAGGTGAGAAGGCGCTCGCCGGAATCCATCGTGGCGGAACTGAAGGAGCTGGTAAGGCGTTTCAGGATCGAGTACACCGGTTTTCCCGATGACCTTTTCACCAGCGACAGGGATTTCGTTATGGAAACCTGCAGTCTCATCAAACAGGAGCTTCCAGGTCTGAGGTGGTCATGCCTGGGAAGGGTGAACACCGTTGACAGGGAAATGCTTGAGACCATGCATGACGCCGGATGCGACTGGATCGCATATGGAATAGAGTCCGGCAGCGATGAGATGCTTTGCAGGATGAAAAGGGGCGTCACGGCGAAACAGTGCCTGGAAGCCATACGCCTCACTGAATCTGTTGGAATACACGCCGACGGCAGCTTCATAATAGGAATGTTCGGGGAGACCAGGGAATCGGTTCGCCAGACGGTTGACTTCTGCAGGGAGGCGGACATCACCGCTCCCATGCTTTTCGTTACACCCTATCCCGGTACGGCGATCTTCAAGGAGGCTGTTGAAAAGGGGCTCATCCAGGATACAGAGGGTTTTCTGTGTTCCATGAACGCCGCAGACGAGCTTCTTGTTAACCTCACCGACTTCACCGACGGGGAACTCATCCACCTGAGGGACTGGGCCCAGGGGGTTATAGGCAGGAGCTACCTGCTGAGAAAGCCCCTGAAAAGGATTCCCGCCCTTCTCTGGAAGCACTTCACCCTGAGGGGGTTCAGGGGCCTTGCCCACGACGCGAGGGCCTTTTTTCGTTCCGTGTTCTCCAGGGGAAGGTCAAGCCCATGACCTCCTGGAATCCAATGGGAACCATGGAAAGACTTCTGCCCCGATCCTCGGCAATCATTCTGGCGGCGGTGGTGCTTCCCAGGCTTTTCTGGTTTTTCTTCCTTGGGGGACAGCTGCCCATGCCCACCCGTGACCAGGCCCTCTACATACATACCGCCGGGCAGATAGTCTCCGGCGAGGGGTTTTCCTTCTCGGGGGAGCTTGGTCTGGCCAAGAATCTTCGGAATACAGGCGATAACGCCCAGAGGGTTTGGACCGAGGATCCGGAGTACATGTTCGGCCTTGCTCCGGTTAATACGCCCACCGCGGTGATGGAGCCGGGCTACCCGGTCCTGCTTGCTGTTTTCTTTCGAGTCTTCGGCGCTGTGACCGGTTCCGTTTTCGCGCTGAACATGATCTTCTCCGTGGCCGGGGCATTCGCCCTGAGAAGGCTGGCCGCTGAAGCATGGGGACCCTTTCCGGTTTCATGGCGGCGGTTCTCTGGGCCCTTTACCCTCCTATGTGTACTATTCGGCCTACGCCATGACGGAAACCGCCCACTTCGCCCTGCTGATGATCTCACTGATGTTCCTGTTCTCAGCCGGAAGGGGAAAGGGAACAGGCATGATGGCCGGGATTTCCCTGGGTGCCTTCTTCCTTATAAGGGCCACCTCCATTTTCCTCCTTCCCCTTGAAATGCTCTACCTTGCCCTGAGGAAGAGGTGGAAGCAGTTTGCCTTCATTTCCCTGGGCTTTGCCCTGGCGGTTTCGCCATGGGTCATCAGGAACGCCGCGGTTCTGGGCTCACCGGTTCTCATGCCCACCAAGGGCGCCCTTAATCTCTGGATGAGGAACAACCCCGATGTGCTTGCCCTCGAGGGGATACATGTTCCCCAGGACATACCGGTGAATTCACCGGAACTCCTTGCTTATCCCTCCACCGACTCTCTGCCCGGGGAACTGGAGAGAAGCGCTGCCCTGGGCACCGCCGCAAGGAAATACATGTTCGCTAACCCCAGACTTATGCTGTGGCTTTCAGGGACCAGGGCCCTGGAGTTCCTGGGTCCCGGAGGAAGCACCCTGGGGGGCCGGGGCAGGATCGCGGGCCTTCTTATCTACCTCTGATGCTCTTCGGCGCCCTGGGGCTCTGGCGGAACAGGGGCCGGCGGGAAACAAGGTTCCTCGTGGCGGTGTTCATTTTGTATCTTCTCCTCCATGCTGGGGCCCACGGCGGTGTGAGATACAGACTGCCGGTGGATGCCGTTTTCCTGGCGGGAATAGCCATGTGCGGAAGATGCAGGGGTGGTGATTCATGCGGCGCCTGAAAAGGATCCTCTTCGTATTTCCAGAAACCAGGTATCCATCCGGGCAGCCAAGTCTTGGGATAGCAATGCTTTCCGCCGTTGCCCGGGAGGCGGGAGTCGAAACCGCCCTGTGCGACATGTCCTTCGCCGGGGATCCCTTCGATACACTTGAAAAACAGCTTCTTGAATTCAAGCCCGACGCCGTTTCCATTACCCTTGTAACGCCACAGATACGGGCAGCCCTCTCCGCCTGCGAAGTTGTCAGGAAAACCGCACCGGGTGCCTTTCTTATGATAGGCGGACCCCATGCCACTGTGCTTCCCGAGGAAACCCTTGAGACAACAGGCGCTGACCTTGTCTACGCCGGAGAGGGAGAGCGGGCATTCAGGATGATCATTGATGGCGTAGATCCCGGCGACATACCCGGAGCCTGCTTCATCAGGGACGGCTCTCCGGTACTGGTTCCCGGAAGGCTTCTTGTGGATGATCTCGACACCCTTCCCATGCCGGACAGAACCATTTTTGACATGAAGAAGTATTTCCAGACATGGTATTCCATGGACCGCGTGGACCCGTCGCTGCGGGCACCACCATAATGGCAACACGGGGATGTCCCTACCACTGTACCTTCTGCCAGCCGACCCTGTCTGAGATATTCGGAAAGAAACTGCGGAAGCGTTCGCCCCAGTCCATACTTGACGAGCTTCAGTACCTTGTCCGGAAGTATTCCATCAACGCCTTCATGTTCGAGGATTCCACCTTCATCGTGGATCATGAGTGGGTGGGGGAGATATGCAGGGGAATGCTTGATAGAAAGCTGAACCTCAGGTGGTGCTGCAATGTCAGGGCGGACCTCCTCACCGAAGAACTCCTTGACACAATGGTGGAGGCCGGTCTGTCAAAGGTTAACATGGGCGTGGAATCCGCTTCACAGAGGGTCCTGGACGATATCTACCAAAAGGGCATCACCGTGGAGGGCGTAAGGAGGGCACTTCGAATGTGCCGTTCAAGGGGGTTTTCGTACAGGGCTACTTCATGCTGGGTGCCCCGGGGGAAACCGTGGAGGAGATGAAGAAAACCATTGCCTTCGCAGCAAGGGAGCCCTTTGACGACGCTCTTTTCGACATCACCACCCCATTTCCCCACACCGGCCTGTGGGAAATGTCCAAGGACCTGATCGACGCGGATTATTCCGATTTCGACTGCTTTCACAAAAGCGTCTACAGACTTGACGGAATATCACCTGAGGAGATAGAGAAGCTGAAGAGGAACGCGTTCTGGAAATTCTACGCCCACCCGGCCAGAATACTGAGAACATTGCGCACTGTTCTGGGCCCCAGGAACTTCAGAAGGACATTGCTCAAGGTGAGGAGAGTATGAGAGAAGTAACGGTTACCATCGACGACGGCGGGATGCATCCGGCGGTGAACGCCGCCATAGACAGGTGCATACCCTCGGGAAACATCGGAAGGGTGAGCATCATGGCAACCGGTCCCTGTTATGCCGAAGCCATAATGAGCACCATGGCGGGAGGTGTCAGACTGGGAGCCCACCTCGACTGCTGCCAGGGACCATTCCTTCTTCCTGAAAGCGATTTTCCCCAGTCCTTCGCCGCCTGGCTGAAGTCCGCCGAAGCCCTTTCGGCAAGGGTAAGGAAAGAGTGGTCCGCCCAGATCGAGAAGATCCTGTCCACCGGGGGGTTGATCACCGCCCTTGACAGCCACCGGCACATGCACCACATACCGGCCCTGCAGGACGTCATGATCTCCCTGGCCGGGGAATACGGCATCAGGACCGTCCGGTCGGCGGTGCTGCCGGACAGGTTCTCCCGTTTCCCCGCCGGGCTGAAACTGAACTCCCTGGGAAAGGATCTCCAGGAAAGGCTCCGGGGGGAAGGTTTCGTCACCGCCGACAGGATGCTCGGCTTTGGCAGGGCGGGGAGGATTACCATGAAATACCTGCAGAAACACGCCGGGGATTGCGCCGAGGGAACCACTGAACTGGTCATGCACCCGGCCACGGAAGAGGTATGGTCAGCGGGGCAGACCGGAGAACTGGAACTTATACTGTCCCGGGAATTTGGTGAGTGGTGCGAAGGTATAAACTAGAGGGACTCATCCTTTTCGTGGCCCTCCTTGCCAGGGTGGCGGTGTTCTTCCTTGCCGCCAGTGGTTTTTCCTGGTGGGGGAGGGTGAGGTCCAGGCCAATCTGGCGGAGAACATCCTTTCCGGCAGGGGCTTCATGCTCTCCGAATCGATGTTTCACGACGATGATCCCAGGCGTGATGCCCACCTGGAGTTCTTCCGGGAGGCCGGGGGGTTCTACGGTGCACTGATACCGGAGAGGCCTACCACCTTCCTGGTTCCCGGTTTTACCCTTTTCGAGGCCTTCATTTTCATGCTCTTTTCCCCGGGGAACCTCCTTGCTGTCATAGGCGCTCAGCTGATACTGGGTATCCTTACGGTGTTCCTTGGCATGCGCCTGGCATCGCGGTTCCTTTCCGGCGGCTGGTATGCGGCGGCGGGGCTTTTCATGGCCCTTGATCCCTTCGAGCTCTATTATCAGGCCATACCCGCCACCCAGGCGCTTTTTCCCTGCTCTTTACCGCGGGGCTCCTTCTTTCTGTGAAGTTCCTTGAAAAACCGTCCCCCATGAAGGGGGTCTTCACCGGCCTCCTCTGGGCCGCCGCCTTTCTTGTAAGGCCCGTGGCCCTTCCCATGATCTTCTGGCTTGCGGTGGTCTTTCTGTTCTCTCACAGGCTGTCGGTGAAACGCCTTGTTCCCGCTGTGCTTCTCCTGGCGGTTTTCTTCGCGGCACTTCTGCCCTGGATGATCCGTAACAAGTCCACCATGGGGCGCTATCAGCTTCTTCCCCTCCAGGGAGGTGTTCAGCTGTGGGAGTTCAACGGCAGGATCTTTACCGACGCCTTCAGCGAGGAACAGGAAGGGGCGAAGCTTCTCTACGGTCCTGTGCGGGCCAGGTGGATCCATCGTCTGAACAGACCTGAACTGGCGGAATTCCCGGATTTCACCGATGAAACCGAGTTTGAGAGGGACAGCATACTCAACCACACACAGATCGCATTTCTCAGGGCGAACCCGGTTCTGTTCCTGGAGCTTTCAGCCTGCAGGTTCGCTGAATTCTTCAAACCCTTCCCCCTTAACGACTTTTCCTTTGCTCATACCTTTCTCGGGGTGCTCTCGTTCTTCTGGGTCGGTCTGTTCTTTGCCCCGGGGACACTTCTTCTCGTTTTCAAGGGTTCCCCGGGGGTCTACCTGGCGGGTGTGATAGCCGGATACATACTGATGCACCTGCTGACGGCGTCGGGGACACCCCACCGGGTGGCCCTGGATGTGCCGCTTTTCATTGCAGCCCTGATAGGGGTAAAGTTCTGTCGGGACAGATACAGAGCAGCGAAAGGCCGCTGATGAACATCCTTGCGGTGAAAACCCACGCCTTCGGCGATGCCCTCATGGCGACCCCTGCGGTAAAGGCCCTGATCGATTCCGGACACAGGTGACCGCGGTGGCCGGCCCCTCGTCCCTGCCGGTTTGGGGCAGGCTTCCCGGGCTTGAGGGAGTTGTTCCCTCCCCGGTTCCCTGCGGAGCCCTGAAGCTTTTGCGGTGGACCCTGCGCAACCGGCAGAGGGGCTACCGGAGGGCGATCCATTTCGGCTCTTCCACCGGTGCCCGGAACTGGGTGAGGTTCCTCTCCCGCTGCCCTGTTACAAGCGGTGCCGACCACGAAACAGGATTTGGCCTTGTGAAACCCGCTGCGGCGGATTTCTGCAGGATCGCCGGGGTCGAGTGCCCCGATCTCCGTCCGATCTTTCCCGTGTCCGCCGGGGAAAGGGACATGGTAAGGGGTTTAACCGGTGGGGTTCCCTATGTGGTCATAGCCCCCGGAGGCGGAAGGAACCCCAGGGAGTTCGTCCCCTGGAAAAGGTGGTCAATGGAGGGCTGGAGCGCCGTGTCCCTCTTCCTGAAGAACCTGGGCTTCAGGGTCTTCCTTGCAGGGGGAGCCGATGACGTCAGTGACATATCCGGGGTTCCCGGAACCTGCCTTGCGGGAAAGCTGACCTGGGGACAGACCGCGGCCCTTGTATCAGGGGCAGCCCTCTTCGCCGGGAATGACAGCGGACCGGCTCATCTGGCGGTATCCGCAGGCACCACGGCACTTGTGCTTTTCGGCCCCACGGATCCCGACGCCCTCTATCCCCCGGGAAGCATAGTACCCCTTCGTTCAGGTTCGTCCTGCGCTCCCTGCTACTACAACAGTGTTTTTAAGGGGTGCAGTGGAAATGGTGAATGCATGTCGTCCATCAACCAGGAAGAAGTTATCGAAACCATCAGGGGGATCATATGAGGATCACCGCCCTTAACCCTCCCTTCCTTCCACAGTTCAGCCGGGGACAGAGAAGCCCGGCGGTCACAAGGAGCGGCACGCTCTACTACCCCATCTGGCTTGCCTACGCGGTTGGGGCCCTGGAACAGGCCGGCCACAGGGTTCAGTTCATCGATTCCCCGGCCATGGAGCTGGATCTCAAGGAAACCCTGAGAAGGATAGGGGAGTTCGCCCCGGAGCTGATCGTCATCGAGACATCCACTCCCTCCATCATAAGCGACGCCCGTACAGCCGACCTCCTCACCGAGACCGGCGCATTCGTTTTCCTTGCGGGAACCCACCCATCGGCCCTTCCCCGTGAAACGGTCCTCCTTGGGAACCGGTTCCACGGCGTGGTTATCGGCGAGTACGAGAAACCCCTGCTGCAGCTGGCCTGGTCCATTGCCTCCGGCGGGGGACCCCGTGGCATACCAGGCACGGCCCTGAGGGACAGGGACGCCGTTGTGGTTACACCTCCCATGGGCTATCTGGAAGACCTGGATTCCCTGCCCTTCGTGAGTTCCGTTTACGCCGAACATCTTCCGGTGGAGAGGTACAACAACCCCAATGCCCTGCATCCCCAGGTGATGATCATGGGTGGAAGGGGCTGTCCCAACAGGTGCACTTTCTGCGTGTTTCCCCAGACCCTCACCGGCAGGGCCTACAGAAGCAGGTCCGCCTCAAATGTGGTCAGGGAGATGCTGTGGGTTCAGGAGAACATGCCCCGGGTGAAGGCGGTGTTCTTTGAGGACGACACCATAGCGGCGGATTCCGCCAGGCTTCGGGAACTTGCCATGGAAATGATGGACAGGGGGGTTACCATTTCCTGGACCTGCAACATGAGGGCATCGGTGGACCTGGAAACCCTGAAGCTCTGCAAAAGGGCAGGTCTGAGATCGGTCTGCGTGGGTTTTGAAAGCGGTTCCGACGAGATCCTGCTTGCCATGAAGAAGGGGCTGTCCACCTCCAGGATGAAAAGTTCGCCGGGGACGCCGCAAGGGCCGGTATCCTGGTCCACGGCTGCTTCCTCTACGGGATTCCCGGGGAAACCAGGCAGACCGCCGGTGAAACACTGAAATTCGCCCTGAAGCTGAACCCCGACACCGCCCAGTTCTATCCCCTAATGGTCTATCCCGGCACCGATGCCTATGCTCAGGTGGTCAAGGCCGGCATGCTGGCGGCGGACAGCTGGCGGGACTGGCTGAAGGAGGACGGCACCCACGCCTGTGTCGTACGCACAGGGGACATGACCCCCGACGAGCTGGTGGAGTTCTGCGACCATTCCCGAAGGAAGTTCTATCTCAGACCCGGTTACATACTGAAGAAGTTCTGGCGGAGCCTTTTCGACCCCGGTGAACGCCACAGGACCCTTCTGGCCTTCAGTACCTTCAGAAAATACCTTTTCCGGCGGAAAAATGGCTGACGCCGCCGTTGTGATTCCCTTTCGCGGACGGTGGAGCACCCTGCTGCCCCTCCTTGAAGCCCTGGCCCTTCAGACGGTTCGCCAGCGGCTCAGCGTGATACTCAGTGTCGACGGTACCGAAAAGCCCCCGGCGGAAATTGCTTCTCTCACCGATCTCGTGGTCACAGGTGAGCAGGCCGGCCCCGCCGCCGCCAGGAACCGGGGATGGCGCCGGGCGGATGCACCCCTTATCCTTTTCACCGACGGCGACTGCGTACCGGAACCCCGATGGGCGGAGGAGCTGATCCATGGGCTCGGGGGTGAGTACCAGGGAGTAAAGGGGGTATATTCCCGTGGTGGGACCAGGGCGATACAAAGGCTGGCCCAGGTGGAGTTCGAGGAAAGATACCTGATCATGGCAAAAGGGAATCGATCTTCCTCGCGGATACCTACTCCGCGGGGTTCAGGAAGTCTTCCCTTGAAGAACTGGGAGGTTTCGACCAGGGCTTTCCCTTTCCGGAACACGAAGACGTGGACCTGTCCTGGCGACTGATAAGACAGGGCGGAAAAATAGGCTTCATACCCCGGGCCAGGGTTGCCCACACCCACCGAAGGACCTGGCGGGAGTACTTCGACCTGAAGCTGAGAAGGGGCAAATGGAGGGTGATGCTTGTTAGAGGATTCCCGGAGATGGCCGTTGACGACGGCTATACCCCCCATGCCATGAAGCTGCAGATGATCCTCTGCGGTCCCCTTGTCCTTTCCCTGCTACTTATCTCCGCCCTGCCGGCGGTTTTCATGGTTCTCGCGGTTCTCTTCCTCCTTTCCTGCCTTCCCCTTGCATGGACCGCCCTTAAAACCGATCCCGGAATGGTTCCACTGGTTCCCCCCTTCGCCCTCTGGCGGGGGGTCGCCCTCACCGCCGGGGCGATATCAGGAATTCTGGAAGGGAGGCGGCATTGTTCGCCCCGATAAGGAAGCAGCAGAGGGTACTCATATCCTTCCTGGCCCTGGCGGATATCATCACGGTTCCCTCGGCCCTTCTGCTCACATGGTTCCTGCGAACGGAACCCCTGAGGAGATTCCTTCCCCAGTTTGCCCACACACTGGAAACCTATCTCAGGACAATTCCCGCCCTCTGCGCCATCATGGTGATCTCCTGGTGGTCCGCCGGGATGTACTCGGTCTCCACCCAGACCAGCGCCTTCTCCGGCCTTACGAAAAGGATCCGCGCCACGGTATATCTGGCGGTATCCATCATGGCGGTCAGCTACCTTACCAAGATCGACTATTCCAGGATAATGGTGTTCATCTTCATACTCACCTCCATACCGGTCAACGGATTCCTCCGCTGGGCCTTCCGAAGGACCGCCGGGCTGGCCTCGCCCTGCAAAGAGGCCCCTGCCACGCTTATAATAGGTTCCGGGGAGTTCGCTGAACGGGTGATCAATTCACTGGGGAAGCTGCCTGAACCCAGGCACAGGATACTGGGGTTCTCACCGAGACCCCGTTTCCCATGGGAGTATCTGCGGCATAGATGTGATCGGAACCGCCAGCGACCTTCCAAGGCTGTGCAAGAGCCTTTCCATAGATGAGGTTTTCTTTGCCAGCGGCTCAATGAGCAGAACGGAAATGCTGAAACTGGTGAACTCCGTGGAGAGCCAGGAAACGGTTTTCATGCTTGTCACCGACCTCTTCGAGATAGCCACTGGAATTGCCGACCTCAGCAGCATCAGCCGAATACCGGTGGTTGAGATAGGCCCTTCGGAAAGGGGAGGTTTCCACTCCTTCGTGAAGAGAACCACGGACATCGCAGTTTCCTCAGCCCTTATAGTCCTTCTTTTTCCCCTCATGGCTTTCATCTGGGTGGTCCTTCTACTCACCGGGAAGGGATCCCCGATCTTCAGGCAGAGAAGGATGGGGAGGCACGGACAGCCCTTTACCCTGTACAAGTTCAGGACCATGAAACCCGAGGCCAACGAGTACGAGGTGGCTCCCATGCGGAAGGACGACCCCAGGGTAACCTTCGCCGGAAGGATACTGAGAAGGACCAGCCTTGATGAACTGCCCCAGCTTTTTAATGTTCTCACCGGAAGCATGAGCATGGTGGGCCCCAGACCGGAGATGGATTTCATAGTTCGCGACTACAACGCCTGGCAGAGGAGACGGCTGGAAGTAAAGCCGGGGATAACCGGACTTTGGCAGATAATGGGCAGGAAGGACCTCCCACTCCACGAGAATCTGGAATACGATTTCTACTACATGCGGAACCAGTCACTCATGCTTGACATGGCCATACTTGCCAGAACGGTGGTAACCGTTCTGAAGGGAAGGGGAGCATACTGATCCCGACATTGATCCTTGCAGCCCTTGCCTCGGTCTGGAGCTTTTCCGGACCGCTGGAGAGGGGGCTGGGTGTTCACCCGGCCTCATGGAGCAGAAGCCCCGTCTCGGCAATGTCCGCCCCGGCGGGTCTGGGGAGGATGGGAGAGCTTCAGGCTGAAACAGCCTGGGGATACGAAGACCACGAACACTCCTTCGCCGCCGCCGCTGTGATGCCCCTTGGTCCGGAAGGTCTTTCAGCCGGTGCCGGGGGCGGATGGAACGGGGCCCCCGGCACCGGTTTCTTTCAGCTTTCCGGCTGCTATGTTCTCACCGGGGATCCCATAGGGTTCATGGAGGGGCTTTTCGGCCCCAGCGTGACCACCGGAGCCTCGGCTGGTGTCCTTACGGACAGCACGGGATCAACCGAGTCCTATTTTGACCTGGGCCTTCAGTTCTCCCTTTTTCCCTCCTTCGCACTGGGGGTGAACTGTTCCGATGTTTCAGGCAGCCGAGTCTTCAGCACGGGCTTCAGCCATGTATTCAACCGTAATCTGCTTATCCATGTGAACTACCGCGACGAAACCTGGCAGGCGGGAGCCGAGCTCACGGTGAAGCCGTCCTTCAAGCTCTTCTCGGGGACCGACGGCCGGGGCTCAACTGCGGCGCCTCCCTCTCCCGGGGGAATGGACCCTTTCCTACGGAGCCAGGCTGGTGGAGAACACCATAGACCACGGCGCGGGAATATCCAGGGGGTTCCCATGATAGCCATGCTGCTCATGTGCCTGGTGTGCCAGGAAGCCGAACCCCCGGGCCCCTCATTCGGCGTGCTCATCAGGGGTACCGGATCCGCCGACATCCGCCAGGGTCTTTCCACCCTGCTCTGCGACACCCTCACCGCCTTTCCCGTGGCAAATTACGAAGACAGGCTCTTCAAGCTGCACGCCAGGTTCTCAGCGGATCTTCAGGCTGACACCTCCACTGTGGTCTTCAGACCGGTCTCCGCCGGGGGCTTCTTCCGGTGGCCAGGTTCACCCTGCTGGCAGCCGGGGTCTTCAGGGGGATGAATGAACCATTCATACAGGGTCTGGAAACCCCGGTTGTTCAGTGGAATTCCACCGAAGCACTGGAACTCACCGGGGTTGCCGCCGAGGCCGGGGGAGTTCTTGGGTTCGACGGGTTCTGGAACCAGTACGGCGATTCCCTCTCCTGGTATGGAGTAAGATCTCCCTGGATGGGTTTCGGCATGGTTTCCTGGAACAGGCTTGAGAACCCGGTGGAGGATGTGGAAACGGTGTCCGGTTTCCTGGACCTCAGGAGGGTGCAGCCCTGGTTCATAATGACCGGGAGGGGGGACCTCTGGGCCACCGACATCGAGCTCCGGGGCTTCAAGCCCTTCTCCATGACCTCCAGTTCCATCGAGCTGGTACCCTCCCTCAGCTGGTGCGACGATTCCACCAGGGTATCCCTTGGCGGGTATCTCAGGGGAAGAACCGGAGTTTACAGCGGCTATCTCACCGGTTCCGCCAACACCGGCAAGCCTGAGGAGACTTCGCTCAAGGCCGGTTTCGACATGCTCTCCAGGGCCGGTGTGGACTGGTCACTGATCACCGCCCTCCACCGCATGGAGGACTTCTCGGGAAGTCTGTCCGGCCACTACAGGGCGGCCCCCGCAGGTTGCGGCGGAAGCCTTTCCCTTGTGGACGACAGCCTCGCGTTAACCCTTTCCGCTCTTTATTCGCCCCTCCGGGGTGTCAGTTCCGTTCTTTCGGTTACCGCGGACCTTTCCACCGGTTCCCCGGACCCCAGATGTCTTTTCAGCGTCCATGGCCGGGGCAGCAGGGGAATGGCCGGATTCACCGTGGAATGGGAAGAGGGCATAACGGAGCTTCGACTGGGGGTATCCGCATGGATAGACTGATTGCATTATCTTTGCTGCTGTGTTCCTGCAGCCTTTTCGTTCCCGCGGCAAGGGACGACGCCGGAGGGATGGTCTTCCATTATCCCGCGGCGGCATCGGTTCAGCTGGTGGGCGACTGGAACGAATGGGGGGGATCACCGGCCCGGCGGGCATAGTTGATCCCAACCTGGGCCTCATGGAGTCCAAAGAGGGTCTCTGGCGGGGTTCTCCACCGGAAGACCTGGCACGGGGAAGGTACAGATACGCCTTTCTGGTAAACGGCCATGAGCTTCATCGGGATCCCATGAATCCCAGGACCACCGAGTTCAGGGGCAGCCGGGTATCTCTTCTGATAATTGACTGAAGGACTCGCAGTATCTACTGAAAGGGGTAACTCTTGGCTTCCGTGAGGTTTGACTCTGTCGGCAAGGTATATGGCGCCGGTTCCAGGGCTCTCTGTGATTTCACTCTTGATATTGAAGACGGCGAGTTCGTGGTGCTGGTTGGGCCCAGCGGCTGCGGAAAATCCACCACCCTGCGAATACTGGCCGGGCTGGAAGAGCCAACCGAGGGAAGGGTTTTCATCGACGGCAACGACATAACGGAAACCGAACCTTCGAAAAGGGACATAGCCATGGTCTTCCAGAACTATGCCCTCTATCCCCACATGTCGGTTTTTGACAACATGGCCTTTTCCCTGAAAATGAAGAAGGCTCCCAGGGAGAAAGTACTGGAATCGGTGGAGGAGGCGGCGGAGATACTGGGCATTTCAGACTATCTCACCAGGAAACCCAGGGAGCTTTCCGGCGGCCAGAGACAGAGGGTGGCGGTTGGCAGGGCCATAGTAAGGCACCCGAAGGTTTTCCTCTTTGACGAGCCCCTCTCCAACCTCGACGCCAAGCTGAGGGTTCAGATGCGCAACGAGCTCTCAAGGCTCCATTCAAGGCTTAAGGCAACCATGATCTATGTAACCCACGATCAGGCCGAGGCAATGACCCTGGGCGACCGCATCGTGGTCCTCAAGGACGGCTGGATCCAGCAGGTGGCCCCGCCCCTTGAGGTTTATGACAACCCGGTAAACCGCTTCGTGGGGGGTTTCATAGGAAGCCCCGCCATGAATTTCCTGGGTTGCCGGGTGGCCGGGGGACGGCTAACGGCCATGGGGGAAGATCTCGGCCCTGTTTCACGGGATGACGGCAGCTACACCCTTGGAATAAGACCCGAGGACGTCCTGCCATCGCCGGCGGGGCCCCTTTCCTGTTCCGTGGAGGTGGTTGAGACCCTGGGGAACGAGAAGGTGATAATAGGCTCCGTCCCCGGGGGAGAACAGATCACCGCCAGGACCAGACCGGACATAGAGGCTGTCCCCGGCGGGGATCTTGCCTTCACATTCAATCTGGACAAGGCCCATTTCTTTGATCTCAACGGGGCGGAGAACAGGATATGATTCTTTTTACCGCCTTCATAATAGCTCTTGTGGTAAGCCTGCTGTTCACCCCCCTGGCCAGCCGCCTGGCCTTCAGACTGGGCATGATGGACGGCGACTCCAGTGAAGACGCCCCGGGCATACCCTCCATAGGGGGACTGGCCATCTTCCTGGGTTTCACCGCCTCCATACTGGCGGGGATGATCATCTTCCCGGTGCTGCCCGGGCAGACCATAGTGGACACCAGCATATCATGGAGAATGCTCTGTCTTCTGATGATATTCTCAGGCCTCCTGATGACGGTAACCGGTTTCATCGACGACAGGATCGAGCTGAAGCCCACCACAAAGCTTCTCCTTCACAGCATCGTGGCCGCCGCAGCCGGGGTTTTCTTCATACTTAGAGGGGCGAAACTGAGCCTCTTCCTGGATACCGGGGGCCTCTACTGGATGGCTGCTCCCATAACCCTTCTGTGGCTTCTGGGAATAACCAATTCCATCAACCTCCTCGACCACGCCGACGGAGTTACCTCAGGAATAACCGCCATCGCGGCGTTCTTCTTCGCCACCCTCAACTTCATAAACGGGAATCCTGCCATTGCCTATGTAAGTGTGGCCATTGCCGGGGCCTCAATCGGCTTCCTTTTTTACAATTTTCCCCCGGCATCCACATACATGGGGGACAGCGGTTCGAACTTCCTCGGGTTCATGCTGGGGCTGGTGGCGGTGCTGGGTATCTATACCCCCCGGGGATCAATTCCCTGGCTGGCGGTGATGTCACCTCTGCTGATCCTCGCCCTTCCCATAGTGGACACCATAATGGTCCTCATCTACAGGAAAAGGAAGGGCGCGCCACTCTTCAAGGGCGACAAGAACCATCTGGCCCACCGGCTGGCGAGGCTTGGCTATTCCAGAAAGACCAGCGTGATGATCCTTTACATCTTTTCCGTGGTAATGGGAACCACCGCCCTCATGCTTCCCACCCTGGAGCCCTATCAGGCGGTGCTGGCCTTCCTTAACGCCGCCGGGGTGGTTTCCGTGTTCGCCATTTTCATCTCCAGGGGAGAGCGGAGGAATTCCTGATGGACCGGGCGTTGTCAAGGGTATTTACTGTTCTGATGGCGGTGGTGATGCTGGGTGTGATCTTCGCCGTGCTCACCGACAGCCGGAACAGCATTATCGTCAAGGAGATGTTCTATGTGGCCGGGGGAGCCTGGCGGCCTTCTGGCCGGTCTGTTCCTGGCCGCCGGCAGCCGGTGCTCCTTCCGGCGGCTGCCCCGGGTTTCCGTGGCGGCCCTGGCGGCGGTGATCCTCTTCTCATCCTCAGGCATCACACCGGGATCGGTTCGTGAA